>Ga0208849_1000991_pt1 | contig 22233 bp, 22 predicted proteins | sample NGESurdeep072012_10_FD_184470 | JGI IMG/M metagenome (GOLD analysis project Ga0208849, IMG submission 184470) | Arctic peat soil microbial communities from Barrow, Alaska - NGEE Surface sample 53-3 deep-072012 (SPAdes) | ecosystem: Environmental > Terrestrial > Soil > Wetlands > Peat ... | reverse complement strand
CCCGCCGATTCCGCGACCCGCGTGCTGCGCCTCTACGTGACTTCGTCGGCCGCGCGTGGAGCACTGACGGTCCATCTCGACGGCCGCACGTACGCGGACGCCTCGCTGACCGGTTTGCGCTCCGCTCGCGACGGCGTTTATACGCTGGTCTACCGCGCGCGGGTCCCGCAGCGAATCGACGTCGAATTCACTACGGCGTCGACTTTTTCTGCCGGTGGGGGCGTGGGATTTCGCGCCGCCACGCTGGCCCCGTTCGCACGGGTCTCGGCGGCGCCTTCGCTCGACGAAGCGACGTATCACAACGACAAGCTTCGAACGGGCTGGAATCCCAACGAATCCATCCTTAATACGACTAACGTTTCGCCGTCGACATTCGGACTTTTGAAGACCTTGACCGTGGACGGCAACGTCCTTGCGCAGCCGCTCTACCTTTCACAATATCCGCTGCCCAGCGGCACGCAAAACGTGCTGATCGTGGCCACCGAGCACGACTCGATCTACGAATTCAATGCCGATAGCGGCGATCTGATCAAGCAGGTCAGCGTGGGCCAGTCGCAATCGTCGAGCGACGTGGGCTGCCAAGACATCAGGCCTGAGTACGGCATCACGTCCACGCCCGTCATCGATCGCGCAAAGGGCCGGATCTACGTCGTCGCGGGCGTCGAACCGACAGCGTTCAATTTCCACACCAAGCTGCACGCGCTGGACATCGGCACGCTGCAAGACGTCGTCAGCCCCGTCGAGATCAAAGCGACGGTGACGCTGAGCAACGGATCCACGCGATCGTTCGATCCGCACAACCAGATGAACCGCGCGAGCATGGCTTTCGCGAATCAGTCGATCTATCTGGGAATCGGTTCGCATTGCGACAACAACCCCGGCAATATCGTCGGCTGGGTATTGCGGTACAATGCCTCGCTCCAGCGAATCGGAAAGTTCGCCACCACGGAAGACACGGATTCGTATCTCTTGAGCAGTGTTTGGATGACGGGCTTCGCGCCCGCGATCGATGAGGGCGGGAACCTGTATGCCATCACCGGCAACGGTTCGTTCGACGCGGAAAATGGCGGCAAGAATTTCGGCGAGAGCGTGATCCGGCTGCCGCTCGACCTATCGCAGCCTTCGGACTATTTCACACCGGATGACTGGTCCGATCTCAACAACGGCGATGTCGACTTCGGCTCGGGCGGGGTGATGCTGCTGCCGCCGCAACAGGCGGCGGTGAGACAGATCGCCATCGCTCAAGGCAAGGCGTCCACGATCTTCGTGCTCAACCGCCACAACCTCGGCAAGGAGACGTCCAACGACGCGGGCGCTTTACAGACCATACCGAACACAGGTGGCGGCGTATGGGGCGGCCCGACCTACTACAGCGGTCCGACGGGCCAGTTCGTGTACTATCAAGCGGGCGGCGCACGACTGCTGTCTTTCGCCGTCGTTCAAAACTCAAGCGGTGTGCCGCAATTGCAATTGTCGTCCACCGGATCGAGTTTTTCCGGCTACGGCGGATCCACGCCGGTGGTATCGTCCGATGGACAAATGCCGGGTACCGGTATCGTGTGGCTCGTAAACCGAGCGAGTAATCCGCTGGTTCTCGAAGCCTACGATGCGACCGACGTTTCGAAGCTGCTCTTCAGCGGCGCCGCAGGCAGCTGGGGAAACCCGCAGCAAAACGGCTTCGTGACGCCGCTCGTCGCCAACGGCAACGTCTACGTTCCGGCTACCAACACGGTCTCGATGTTCGGCCTCGGAGGGACCGACATCGCGCCGCCAGCCGGTCCGGGCGGAGCACTCGCGCCAGGCGAACATCGGATCACGGGGACGATCGTCGGTGTGGCGGCCAGCACATTGACGTTGCGGCTGCGCGACGGACGGAACGCGAAAATCGACCTCACGCTTGCGCGCGCCGCGCAGCACCTCGGCATTTTGCCGGTCGGCCATGCGGTGACCGTCTACGGCTCCATCGACCGCGCGGGAGCGTTTCACGCTACGAGCATCGGCCACACGAGTCCGAATCCCGCCAACTGGTCCCCGGACCGGTAGCCGTAACCTCTGTAGGAGGGTGAGCAGCGCTCACCCATGGGCAAGCGATGCTTGCCCTCCTACATAAGCTGCGTGGGGTGAGCGTTGCTCACCCTCCTACGTGGGCCGCGATCTATTCGGAGTCGACTGGCCTTGTGTCGGGGGGCTGGCTCAGAAGGCTCTTGATCGTCACGTTCCCAGTGGGAATCGGCGTGAATCTCCTGGGCTCGCTTCCAAAATTGAAAAGTGTGAACAGATCGTCCGTCTTCGAATCTAGTTGTCCAAGCGATGACAAGCCGTAGACGTCCTCGATGAAGTGCGGAATCGCGGCGAAGTCGCGCGGAGTGTGGTCGACGAAATTCGATTTGGCGTAAGGGCCTATCGCCAACAGGGGGACGCGAAAGCCGTATTCATACGGGTCGTCCGGAGTCCCGGTCGGGTGCCTATACGATACGTGATCGTACCAGCCGCCCCAATCGTCCCAGACCACGATCACCGCACACTTATTCCAATACGGAGACTCGCCGAGAGCATTCACAACCGATGCGACCCATGCGGGGCCGCCTTTGTTGCCGAAGCCCGGATGATCCGAGTTCCCATAGCTCGGGATCACATAGCTTACTCGCGCCAGCCGGAGGTTTTCGATATCCGACAGAATGGTTTTTTCCGGTACGATGATGTTCGCCTTATCGTTATCGTATAGTGACCGGATCGCGTAGGGTGCGGTCCAGATAAAATTGGTGCTCGGCGTGTAGTATTTCCACGAAATGTGCGCGCTGTCGAGTTCGTTGAAGATCGTCAGCGGATCGATGCACGGAAAGATCGGATTGCCCTCGATGCCGGGAAATGCGCTCCTCATGTCGATGGTCGGCGCTTTCTGGGACGGCGGAGCGTTGCATCCGGCCGGCATGTATTGCTTATCTTCGTCCGCGATGTTCCAATGCGAGCCGGGGGTCCCGGATGTCGCCGCGATCAAGTAGATGTGTGCGGGAAAGCTCGGACCTTCATTGCTCTGAAGGACTTCATCGGCAAACGCATATTGCGAAGCAAGCGCGGTATACGGCTGGATATCCGCCGGATTCACGTACGAGAACGGCTCATCCGGCGGCGCTAGCCCGCAGTACTCGAGATCGAAACCTTGCGTGGCCGCTTTGACGAACGCCCCGTGGGAGTGACTGCACGAATATCGCCCACCTAGATCGGTCTCCGCCAGCATCACGCGGTTGTGGTGCGAATCGTATCCGTAGTTCTGCGTATCGACGCCCGGTTGTGTCTGGAAAAGGTTGTCGACCGTGCGGTTCTCCTGGATCATGACGATCGTATAGAGCGGCAGCGTCGGCGCCTGGCGCTTCGCGTGTAAGGCTGCGCCGCTCGGGATCGGCGCAGCAACATCGCGCGCACCGCATCCGCCCGCGAGCGCGATGAGAGCGTATGCACAGAATGCGATGATAACAATTTTCATGTCAAAGGCTCCGGCTACTGCGAGTCGATCGGCGTCAGATCCGGAGCGCGGTGGATGAGGCTTTTGATCGTGACGTTCCCGGTGGGAATCCGTGTGAATTTCCTTGCCGTGCCGCTGAAATTGAACATGCTGAACAGATCGTCATGGTTGTGTCCGACCTGCCCACGGGTGAGTTACACCCGACAGGATGCCCATTATCTTGCGCGACGTTTGTATGACGTCCATCGTTCTCCGATATGTTCCAGTGCGAGCCTGTCGTCACCGAGGTCGCCGCGATCAGACACAAGTGCGCGGGAAAAGTTGGCCCCTCGTTGCTCTGCAGCACGTGGTCGGCGAATGCGTATTGCGTCGCAAGCTCGGTATACTGCGTGATATCCGATGGGTTGACATACGAAAATGCGATGTCGCGGGGCGCGTTCTTCCCGCAATTGACCTGGTCGAACCCTTCCGTCACTTCGCTGACGAACGCCGTGTGCGAATGATTGCAATCCCACGACGCTCCCAGAGCGATCTGCGTGAGCTGCACGCGCTGATGCTGCGAATCGATCCCGAAGTTTTGCGTGTCGACGCCTGGCTGCGTTTGAAAGAGGTTGTCGACCGACCGGTTCTCTTGCACCATGACGATGACGTATGTTGGCAGCGAGAGCGGTCTGCGGCGCGCCTGCAAGCCCGGCCGGCCCGGGGCCGCGCCGATCGCGTGCCCCGCTCCGCATCCGGAAGCGATCGCGGCGACCGCGCACAATGCAAATGCGGATCGTATAATTCTTAACACGTCGTTCGCTCTCCGCGTGATAGAAAAATGGCGCTTGTCAAAGATAATGCTCGCTCATTCAATCCGCGTTTTGCGGTCGCCTATGTCACAATGATTAATTTTGGCAGATGCGTACATGACTTTGGAAGCGCCGCCGAGCGCTTACCGAAAGTGGGCGAACGAAGCGAGCCGTCTTACGCGGGAGGTTCGTTGCGCGCATTCCGGGCGACCGAGACCCGGGTCGAAATGCCCGCATGGTCGATGATCGCGTCAACGAGATCGCGGTGCGGGGACAACGAGCAGGCTGGGTCGGTCAGCGCGGCGTCGCCGGCCAGCAAGAACGCCTGGCAGCGGCATCCGCCGAAATCAACATCCCGGCGCTCGCAGCTGCGGCAAGGCTCGGTCATCCAAGCCGTGCCGCGATATGCTGAAAAGGCCGCCGACCGGTACCATATCTCCTCGAGCGTGCCTTCGCGCACGTTTTCGAATCTCAGCGAAGAGATTGCCGCCGCCGCAGGACACGGCAACGCGCGGCCGTTCGGCGCGACCGTCATGAATTGGCGGCCCCAGCCGTTCATGCACGGTTTGGGAAACGCGTCGTAGTAGTCGGCGCGCACGTAGACGATGTCGAGCTTGCCGCGCAGGCGCTCCTGAGCTCGCGCGACGAGCGCGTCGGTTCGCGCAACCTGTTCGCGCGACGCAAGCACGGTCGCGCGGTTACGATGCGCCCATCCATACATCTGCGCGTTGGCCAATTCCAGCCGCCTGATCCCAAGACGTTCGGCCAGCGCGATGATTCCCTCGGCATCGTCGATATTGGCGCGATGCAAGACGCAGTTCAGCGTGACGGCGAGGTCACCGCGAGCAGCCGCTCGTGCGAGCGCATCGAATTTCGCCGCGTGGACGGTCGCGCCGGCGATGAGGTCGCCGGCTCCGGCATCGGCGGATTGCACGCTGATCTGCGCATGGTCGAGACCGGATTCGACAAGCCGGTCTAAGAGAGCGTCCGAGAGGAATGTGCCTTGTGTGATGAGGTTCGAATAGAGGCCGTGCACCCGCGCCGCGGCCACCATAGCCACCAGGTCATCGGCCCGCAGGGTCGGTTCGCCGCCCGAGAAATGGATCTGCACGATTCCAAGGGCCGCGGCTTCACCGATGACCCGCAGCCACTCGTCCGTGCGCATCTCATCGCGATACGATGACAGGTCGAGCGGATTGTAGCAATATGCGCATTGCAGGTTGCAGCGGTACGTGATCTCGGCCAAGAGGGATAGCGGATGGGCCACCCGCGCATTCATGAATCGAATCCGATCCACACACGCTGCGCGAACTCCTCGAGCAGACTCGATACGTCGGCTGCGAGGTCGGCGCCGGCCGCGTCGAACCGTTCGTTCATGCGCGCGACGATGCCGGCGATGTCTCGTTTTCCGTCGATCGATTCGACCACGGCGGCGCTTGTGGCCGAGAGCTTGACGGCGCCCTCGGGCACGAGCAGCATTGTCTCACCGCCGGCGAGCGTTCGCAGTCGCACGCCCGGCAGCAGCCGGGGAACCGACGAGGGGTCGATGGGCTTCACTGGCCGGCTGCTCCGCGCTCGACCGCGTCGAGAAGTGACCAGAGCACGTCGCATTTGAACCGCAGTGCCGAGACGCACGCATCCTGCAGCTCGCTTGAGGTGGCGGATTCCGTGACCCACGCGAGCGCGTACGCCGAATCGCGCGGAGCAAGGAGCAGGCGTGCGCGGAAATAGTCGAGGCCGGCCGGATCGATCCACGGATACTTCTCACCGATCGCGACGATTCGCGCCGCCATCAACTCCGGCGCGAAAAGTTCGGTCAGCGACGATGCCACCGCTGGCAGCCACGGACTCGTTCGAGCGAAATTCACGTACGCGTCGACGGCGAACCGCGCACCGGGATTGACAAAGCGCTCGGAGACCACCGCATCGTCGCGCAATCCGGCGGCTCGCGCTAACGTGAGCCACATCTCGATGCCGCCGCCGGCGCCGTCGGTTGTCCCGTCGTGATCGAGTATCCGCTGCACCCAGACCCTTCGCCTCGCGCGGTCGGGAAGATTGGCGAGAATGGCGGCGTCTTTTATGGGAATGCATTTCTGGTAGTAGTAGCGGTTGTAGATCCAACTGTGCAGTTGGGCCCGCGACAGCTGGCCGGCATGCATCGCGCGATGAAACGGATGGCGGTCGTGATAGTGCTGCGCGCCCACTTCGCGCAGCCGGGCGACGAACGCGTCAGCGGGTTCCATCGAGCACGATCTCCGCGCCTTCGCTGGGAATCGAAAACGCCGCGTCGCGCAGAGCCTGCGCAGCCGCCGACCGCGGATCGAGCACCGGATTCGAGTTGTTGATGTGGGTGCAATATCGATGAGGCCCCGCGGCGGCTGCGTGCCCCGCCATTTCGTGCAGCCAGCCGTCGCGGCCGCCGATCGGAGCGTGCCCCATATCGCGAGCGCTGCGCGTGCCGAGCCCGAGCGATGCGAGCTCATCATCGCTCCAAAAAGAGCCGTCGAGAAAAATGACGTCGCACGAATCCGCGGCCGCGAGGAGCGCTTCGTTCATGCGCAACGTCACCGGCGCATAGAGCAGACGGGCGCTATGCTTTCCGTTGCGGCTCTCAAAGCAGTATGCGGTCGCGGAGCCCGGAAGCTCTTCCGCGCCTGCGTACGAGGGCATGAGCCCGGGAACCTCGATGGCGGTCACCCGCAAACCTGTTACGGAGATCGGCACGTCGGCCTGGACTGCGCCCGGGTCGAACACACTCCACGTCCGTCCGCCGGTCTCGAGAGGAACGAACATCGAGTTTCCACCGGCGAGCGCGTCGCGCACGATTGTACTGGAGAATATCCGCAAGGTCTGCGCCTGTCGGAATTCGAGCAACCCGGCGGTATGATCGATGTTCGCGTCGGTCAAGAGGATCGCGCTCACGGGCGTCGCGCGCATATGACCGCGATGCCGAGCAGGCAACAATTCCAATTGCCGGCGCACATCGGTGGTGGCATTGACGAGCACCCATGCGAGACCGTCGCTTGACACGGCTATCGACGCCTGCATGCGCGCGGGCGCCCGGCCCGCGCGCGCCGCTTCGCAATTCGCGCAGTGGCAATTCCACTGCGGTACGCCGCCGCCCGCGGCAGTGCCGAGGACGCGGACGATCAATATCTAGATCGAAGTCGAGGTTCCGAGGTAGGCCGTGACCTCCGCACCGAGCGGCACGTACTCGAATGCCGGTTTTTCCCAGCGCTGCTTCATGGTCGGGCACTCCTATAGATGCGGCAGAGCAGGCGAATACGTCGCGCGAGCGCTCTGTTCCCCTCATCGGAGACTGCCGCGCGGCGATTTCAGTCCAGGAGTGCTCGAGCCTGCGGCAAACATTGGACGATGCCAATGGGAAGGCGCTCCGTCGCGCTTATCGCAGTGTTGCTCGTCGTCGTCGCGGCGGCTCTATTCGGCTACACGCATCGCGGCCGGCTCGCTGCGGCCTGGCGCCTTCGCGTGGTGGGCCAAACCAGCGTTCACATCGCCATCGGGAAGCCGTTCCCAGCGCTCGATTTGGTGTCGCCCGACGGTACCCCGTCGCACTACGTTCCGACGATGGGCAAGGTGACGGTCGTCAATGTGTTCGCCACCTGGTGCCCGCCGTGCCGCGCCGAATCGCCCGCGTACGCTCGTTTTTCGAAAAACGCTTCGGCGCGCGGCGTCGAGATCATGGCGATCGACCGGGCTGAATCGGCGCCGAAAATCGAAGCCTACCGCCGGGAGTTCGATCTGACGTTTCCCTATTTGATCGACGACGGCGACTCGACGAAGGACGTTCTCGGCGCCCGCGCCATGCCGGTGACGATTGTGGTCGACGCAAAAGGCATCGTTCGCGCCGACATCGCCGGGCCGGTCACCCTCGAACGCCTCGATGGTCTCGCGGCGCAGGCCGGACAGCCTCTTTAACTAGCCGAATCCGATTCGTCCCGCACAGAGGGAATATAACACTACTTAGTGGTCTATTATATACCGGACAGTAGTATATCGTAGGCTAACTGAGATATAATCGATCCATCATGGACCTTGTGCTTAGTCCGGCGATATTCGGATCGGCTTTACGTACGAAGATTCTCGTACTGACCGCTTTGCTCGGCGAGACGTACCCGAGCCAACTTGCCCGGACCTTGAATACGTCGCCGTCGGTTGTCGGAATGGCCGTCGACCGGCTAGAGCGCGAGCGGTTGGTCGCCACCCGGCGCTTTGGAATGGAACGCCGCATATCGCTCAATCCGTCCACGCCGTTCAGCGGAGAACTGAGAGCGCTCCTGTTGAGACTCGCCGAGTCGTCTCCGGAATATGACGCGGCCGTCGGTTCGATCAGGGCTCGGCCGCGCCGCCGCGGCAAACCGCTAAGTCCCGAAAGTCGCGAGCAGGCCGATCTCGCGCGTGCGCTGGCAGCGCGTAAGCGATGATCGACGCATCATCGAGCCTCGAAGATGTCGTCTTCGCCGTCTGCACCGGATTGGATGCGCGCGGATTGAAGGTGGTTCTCGTCGGCGGAAGCGCCGCCACGTTTTACTCAGCCGCGGCATACCAATCGTTCGACGCCGACTTCATCGCGCAATTCGCCGCCGGCAGGAAGACGGAGGCTCTCTTGGTCGCGACGATGAGCGGCCTTGGCTACGACCTCGATCTGCAGAGAACATTCCGGCATCGAAACGGCAGCCCGTTCGCGATCGAGTTTCCGAAAGGCCCGCTTGGAATCGGCGGCGACTACGTCGGCTACAAGACGGTGAGGCGAGACGGCGAGACATTGTATGTCATCTCGCCGACCGATAGCGTCCGGGACCGCCTTTGCGGCTACTACTATTGGGATGATCGCTCGGCTTTGATCGCCGCGGTGGATGTGTCGCTCGCCGCTTCCGATGACGTCGACCTCGACGGCATTCAAGTTTGGAGCAGCCGCGAAGGACATTTGGCCAAGCACGCCGATTTTCGGCGGCTGCGCGATTCCCGTGCGTCGGCCGCAAGGGCGTAGACGCTACGCCGGCTCGCGGCGCAGCGCGGTGCCGAACGCGGTGATGAGTTGGTGCGGCAGCACGCCGGCTGCTTGCGCCACTTCGTCGAGACGCACGCCGTCAATATCTCCAAGTATCGTGCCCTCGTCTCCCGGAACCACGCGATCGCGTACTCTAGGCGCAAGCCGCACCATGCTGAAATTCATGCCGATGGCCCCCACGATGGGGCAGCGGGCGCCGCACACGATGATGGAACCAGCGCCGGGCGGCACGCGCGGCATCCCATCCGCGTAACCGATCCGCAGCGTGGCGATGGCGTCGCCGGCTTGTGCCGACTCGAGGCCCCCATAGCCGAGCGGCGTCGGCGTTGTGAAGCGCTTGACGCCGACCACAGACGCGAACACCTCGACCGCCGTGCGCAGCCTCGCAGTCAACGCCGGATCGCCAAACGCCGCGCCGAAGAGGCCGATGCCGATGCGCGCAGCGTCACCGCCGGCGCCCCAAACGACGGGTCCGGTCGACGCGAGATGCACGGTGCGAAGGGGCATGCCTTCGCTGCGCATAGCGTCCACGGCGCTGGCGAACGCCACGGACTGGTCGTGGAGAGAATCTTCCGATGCGATGTGCGTCCATGCGCCGGCCCAATCGATGCCGCGATGACCGCGCACGGCTGCCGCGAAGGCGCCCGCGCGCCAAGCGGGCACACCGCTCCAGCCGGTCCCCGTGTCCACCGCCACGTGCGCCCGGACAACGCCGCCCTTCCATTGGGCCATGGCCGCTATGTGCCTCGCGCCGTCCTCGTCCTCAACGCTCGGCACGATGCCCATGCGCGCGGCGAACGGAAGCGCTTCGATCGGCGTGGCCATCGCGTGGATCAACGGAACGCGTATCGACGCCGCGCGAAGCGGCGCCGCTTCGTCGACATCGACGATGACCAGACACGGCGCGCCGGCCTTCACGCACGCGCGGGCGACCGGCACCGCCCCGGCACGATACGCGTCGGACTTCACCACCGGCCAGAGGAGCCGCGGAGCGAGCACCGACTGCCACACGCGCGCGTTGTGCTCGATCGCGTCCTCGTCCAGCCGTATCGACGGCTGTTTCAAAAAATCTTTCTCGAATCGAGCAGGATGGTGACGGGGCCGTCGTTCGTGAGCATCAGGTGCATCTCGGCGCCAAACTCACCGGTTTGCGCTCGCACGCCGGCGCTGCGCAACCGCTCCACGACGTGATCGAAAAGCGGCCGCGCTTGATCGCCCGGAGCGGCGGCGACAAACGATGGCCTGCGGCCTCTGCGTGCGTCGCCATACAGCGTGAATTGCGACACCGCGAGCACGGCGCCGCCGGCGCCGGCCACGTCCACGTTCATCACGCCCGCGCCGTCATCGAACACGCGCAAGCCCATGATCTTCGAGGCGATCGCCTCGGCATCGCGCGTTTCATCATCGCGGGCGACGCCGATCAGCGCGACCAATCCGGCGCCGATCTCGCCGACGATCCGGTCGCCGACGCGCACCGAAGCGGTCGACACGCGCTGGACGACGGCTCGCACGACAGACTTCGCTTTAGCCGCGTCCGGGCGCGCGGGGTTGCGCGGCCGTCACTGCGTGCTCGCGCGCGCTTCGCGTTTGGTCACGCGATAGGCGTTGCGCACGTCGCGGACGTTGGAGACTTTGGTGAGAATGCGGCTCAGGTGGCTTAGGTCGCGGATCTCGAGGCTGCACGAAATCGTTGCGGTATGGTCCCGTTTGACGCGCGCGGTCACCGATGTCGCGTTGGTCTTCTGCTCGGACAGCACGGCCATGATCTCCTGGAGCAATCCCGGCCGGTCGAGCGCCTCCACCTCGACATCGACCAGATGCGAGTCCTTCGGCGCCGCATCCCACGACACGTCGATAAGGCGCTCGGGCTGCGCCGTGATCTGGGCGACGTTCGGACAATCCACCCGGTGCACGGAGACGCCCTTGCCTTGCGATATGAAGCCCAAGATGGGATCGCCGGGCACCGGCATGCAGCATTTCGCGAAGCGGACGAGCACGTCGCCGGCGCCGAGAACGCTGATGCCGGATGATCCTCGCCGGATACCCGGCTTTCGTCCGGTGGTCGCACCGGCGGTCGAGGCCGCTTTCAAACGGCCGTCGAGTGAGATGACGTTTTGACGGCGCGCTTCCTCGCGCAGCTTGCCGATGATCGATTGCAGCGAGACATCGCCGAAACCGATGGCGGCCATGAGATCGTCGACGGTCGCATGGTTCAGCCGCGTTGCGAGCGCGCTGAGGAATTGCGCAGTCGCGACCACACCGAGCTGTTGACGCGAGATCTCCCGCTCGAGCGCGTCGCGGCCGAGCGACATATGCTCGTCGCGCCGGTTCTTGCGGAACCATTGTTTGATCTTGTGCTTGGCGCTGGACGTCTTGCACGTCGTGAGCCAGTCGAGCGAAGGCCCACTGCTCCCTTTATTGACCAGCACTTCGCAGATGTCGCCCGTGCGAAGCGTATAGTCCAAGGGCACGATCTTGCCGTTGACCTTCGCCCCGACGCAATGGTGGCCGACCGACGTATGCACGTGGTAGGCGAAATCGAGCGGCGTGGCTTCCACGGAAAGGCCCATGACGTCGCCTTTGGGCGTGAAGACGAACACTTGATTGTCGAAGAGGTTGAGCTTCAAGTGCTCCATGAACTCGCGGCTGTCGCGCATGTCTTCTTGCCACTCGAGAAGCGAGCGCAGCCACGCGAGCTTTTGATCGAGGTCGTCCTCGCGGCCGCCTTCCTTGTATCGCCAGTGCGCGGCGATGCCGTACTCCGAGGTCCGGTGCATGGCGCGCGTGCGGATCTGTATCTCGAGCGGGTCTCCGCCGGGTCCGATGACCGTGGTGTGGATGGACTGGTAGCCGTTTGTCTTCGGCATGGCGATGTAGTCTTTGAACCGACCCGGCAACGGCGTCCAGATGCTGTGGACGACGCCGACCGCGCCGTAGCAATCCTTGACCGAATCGACCACGATGCGCACCGCGATGAGATCGAAGATCTCCGCGAACTCTTTGCCGCGCTGGAGTTTTTGATAGATGGAGAAGAAATGCTTGGGGCGGCCGTTGATATCGGCTTCGATGCCCATGGCCGCGAAGCGCTCACCGACTTGCGCGATGACGCTTTCGACGAGCTGCTCGCGCTCGTTGCGCCGCTTCTGCACTTTGTCGGCGATGTCTCGGTAGCCGGCGGGATCCATGTAGCGCAACGAGAGATCTTCCAGGTCCCACTTTATCTTGTAGATGCCGAGCCGGTGCGCGAGCGGCGCGTAGATCTCCATCGTTTCCTGCGCGATATTCCGCTGCTTCGCCGGCGGAAGGCTCTGTAGGGTGCGCATGTTGTGGAGACGGTCGGCCAGCTTGATGATGATGACGCGGATGTCTTTTGCCATGGAGAGGAACATCTTGCGCAGGTTCTCGACCTGGATGTCCTCTTTCGATTGATAGGGAATCTTGGTGAGTTTTGTGAGCCCGTCGACCAGGCCGGCGATCTCAGGCCCGAAGCGGCGTTCGACCTCTTCGAGCGGGATGGTCGTATCTTCGACCACGTCGTGCAGCAGGCTCGCGGCGATCGATGCCGGGTCCATCTCAAGGTCGGCGAGGATGGAGGCCACCTCAAGCGGGTGGGAGATGAAGGTCTCGCCGCTGGCGCGCGTCTGCCCGTCGTGGGCCGATTTCGCAAAGGTGTACACGCCCTCGAGCCACGCGGCGTCGAGGCCTGGGTGGTACGTCCTTACCTTCTCGAGAAGGTGCGAAAATTTTGAAGCCACGGTGTTCGGGTTCTTATTATTCGACTACACGGAAAACCCCTCGCCCATTGCAGCCTCTCAGCGCCCTCGGCCGACTACTTGCACCCGTCCGAGGTCATCAGCACGACGCCGGAATTCGGCTGTAGTGTGAGCGGACTCGTTATCGTGCGACCCTCAATATCGCGATACGACTTTTTCGGGAGAACCACCGAATACGGCAGGCTGTCGTTGACGTTGACGATGGCCATGCCGCCCGAGTATTTCCGGAAGTAGATGTTTTCGCCGCGATACCACGGATCGTCCGGACCGCCGTACATGGCCGCACACGCCTGCCCGATCTTCGCGTCATACTCGGGATAGTAGTTCTCTTTTCCATACATGCCGTTTTGGCCGACGTAGAGCGCCGCGGCTTGCTCTTTGCCCATGAGATAGGTGGCGATGGAATAGTCGAGCTGCGCGATCGTCGGCGCTTGCGATTGATGATCCCAATCGTCGGTGATCAACATCGCTTTGCCGATGGATTGCGCGTATTCCATCCAGCCGAACGCATTGTTGAATCCGCGATCGCCGACAAACTTGCCCCACATCGCGAATCCCGCTTCGTTCATGATGATGTCCGCGTTGTTGACGATGGCCTGCTCGCCCGGCTCGCCGCCCGGAAATTTACCCGGCGGCACGTACGAGTCGACGTTCGTGTTGACGGCAAGCGCGAGGGTGCGCGGAAATTCGGCGCTATCGTGCAACGCTTGGTGCACGCCTGCGACCCATTTTTGCGTGGCCGCCGCCCACAGCGGATCCGCCGCCGAGCCCGAGAATTTCGCCACCCACGTGGTATGCGCATCGATCCAGACGCCGCATCCGCCGTGCCCGAACTCAGCGTCGCCGGTGTTGTTCTTCAACGAGACGATATCGGCCGCCAATCCGTCAAACGAGTTTGCTTCAGCGTACGAACCTAAGAGCGCGACTTGATACTGCCAGACCGCTTGGTTGGAGATGTCGAGCGGGACGCCGCGCAGTCCTCTCACGTAGGCGATCGTCGTTCTATCGCATTCGTACAAGATCCAGTCCGGATGGTTGGCAAGCCACCACGACCTCGGGCGGTCGAGACCGCTGCCGGTCGCATCGGTATCGTACGGAGTGTAGATCAGCGCATTCAACCGCTCGTTGTTCGTGTGCCAAGACGAGGCCATGTGCGGGCTGCGAACGCCCCAGACGGATGCGTAACGGCCGCCGTCGGCAACGCTCTCGGCGGACGTGATCGTGTAGCCGTGCGCCTGGTCGAAGACCTGCAATGCGTGGATGCCTTCAGACGTGTTCGCCAGGAAGGCGTTGGGCGCGAATGTCTGCATCGGCGCGGGCCCGGGCCGGGTTTGGAGCGCGCTGATCGGGAGCTGCGGGAGAATGGAAAGGTCCGACCCGCCGGCGTGCCCTCCGCACGCTGCTAGACAGACGAGTGACGCAGCCGCAAGCACGGCCGCAGCCATTTTGAAACGAGTCATGGTTTGTTGACCGCTCACTGACCAGAAAATTAAATCGGGTCATCCAACGCGCGCAAGAGCGCGCGACCGCAAAAACCTGCGACGCATCTGGAGTCTACGCCGCTTCCCTATTCAATATATCGGCGTATCAGACGCCGGGTTCGACACCGGCTCGGTGACGCGGGTCAAAACCAAAATTGGCTGGACCGCGCGTGGCGGGATTGTGAGTTGGGACACCCCGGCGTCGCGAAGGCGGATCTTCAGTCAGACGCACCCGTTCGTAGTGAGCAACACGTAACCGGTGTTCGGAGCGACGGTCAACGGACTGTGGATCGTGCCGCCTTCGATGTTCGTGTACGACGGCTTCGGAAGCGTTATCTTATACGGCGTGTTCGGACTCACGTTGACGATCGCCAACGCGCCGGTGAACTTTCGCAGATAGATCTTATCGCCGTTGAAGTGCTTGTCGTTCGGGCCTCCGTACATCGGGGAGCATGCCGTTCCGATCTTGGCGGTGTATTGATGATAATAATTTTCTTTCCCGTACATCTGGTTCTTGCCGATATAAAGCGCGGACGCCTGTTCCTTGCCCATCATGTACGTGGCCAGTGAATAGTCCACTTGATGCACGGACGGCTCGCCGCCTTGCTGGTTCCAATCGTCGGCGACGAAGAACGCTTTGCCTGCCGACTGCACGTACTCCATCCACCCGACGAGGTTAACGAACGGCGTGTTCTCGGCGTAGTTCCCCCAGATAGCGAACCCGGCCTCATCGAACTCGACGTCGACGTGGTCGAATAGAGCACGCATCGTTGGATCGCCGCCTTTGCCGTTCACGGGCGCGGCATACGCGCCCGGCGGCGTGTTGACGGCGAGCGCGAGCCGTTTCGGAAATTCGTGCAGCAGCCGCTGTAGCGTCGTGGCCCAAAAAACCACCGCGGCGCTCCATTGGGGATCTTTGAGTGAGCCCGAGAATTTCTGCTGCCACTTGATCGGCGTGCTCCAAACTCCGCAGCCGCCCTTGTCCGATCTCGATTGCCCGGTGTTATTGGTGAGGTCGACGATGTCGGCCGCGATGCCGTTGTAGCCGTTGAGTTCCGTATACGCGCCGATCAGCGCCGACTGATACGCGGCTACCGCTGGGTTGGAAAAGTCGAGCGGCACTTCAGAAAGACCGGGGATGTATGCCACGGTCTTCTTATCACATTCGTAGAGTATCCAGTCCGGATGATTCAGTTGCCACCAGGAGAGCGGATGACCCATGGCGCCGGGCACGTCCGTGTTGAACGGCGTGTAGAACAAAGGGCGATTGTCGGGATTGTTGGTTTGCCATGGGATGACGGTGTTCTGCCTGCTGCCCCAGACGGCGCCGTACCGGTCTCCATTCTTGGTCGCCTCATCGACGGAGATGAAGTTGCCGTGAATGTCGTCGAAGATCTGGATCGCGTGAAACCCGTCCGTCGTATCCTCGATGTCCGGGCTCAGTGGCCCCACGTCGCCGACCGGTCCTCCGACGGGTCCGTAGTACGGCGGCACGATTGCAGGCATCGCAGGATTTCCGTGGCCGCAACCTACGAGAACGGATGTCATGCAAAGAACCGAGAGCGCCGCCGCAAAAAATACTATACGACGACCGACTGCAAAGACGATCATGGGCCGGGTTTTTTCGTAGTTAGCTAGTATGACCTGCCAGGCAAGCAGGTGGGTATTGCGCCCTACTCCGGGATGAAAATGCGATGTAGAATCTCGTCCCTTATCGCGCAACCAATCGTTTCCGCATATTGCAATACATCGCGTATCCCGGTGAAATTCGGACGAATTTCGTATAGGACGTGCCGAAAGCACCAAGACCTTCTTTGAATCTTTTCACTCCGGCGAGACCTTCGCTCGACCCGAGATTATACCAACGCAAGCCGCGCGCTGCCGCCGCGCGGATGAGCGCCACGTTCAGCGCGTTGCTCGGTCGCAGGGTCCCGAACTCGCTCAACATCGCGGCGCTCCAAAACATCAGCTCCTGCGCACCGAACACGACGACCCCGCCTGCGATCGGTTTGCCTTCGAAGCGGGCGAACCATATTTCCACATCGCCGTCACCGCGGGCGACGATCGCCTCGAGCAACCGTTTGGGGAATGAAGGCGCGCCGCGCTCCCATGCTGCTGCGGTCGTGCACAACATCGCGTAGTACTCGTCGATGATCTCCCTGCTTGCGGCCTCGCGAACACAGGTCACGCCGCGCCGTTCGGATTGATTCGCCATGCGGCGCGCGTTGCCGTCCATGCGCGAAAGCGCGGCTTCGGCACCGTCGCTCACGTCGATAAGCGACGTCTCGCGCTCAATCCCCGGAGCGCCCGGAATCGCGATCCCTGCGTAGGCCGGTGGCCATGGAGTCAACTCACACCGGTGCCCCATGTTGGCCAGAAGATACGCGAATGTGGCGCCGGCGCGCGCGGCGTCGGCAAGCCTGCCGTCGCTCTCAAATGCGGCCGTATATGAATCGAGGGGCATCGCGGCGAATTCGCGCCATCCAAGACGGCTTCGCGACGTGACCATCGGCACGAAGATCCGGCTGCCGTCGGCGAATTCGCACCAGACCGGAGCCGCTGAAAAACGCGGGTACGACTCGGCAAGCGCGGCCGCCCATGCCGGACGAGCGAAAAACGTCGGCCCCGGCGTTTTCCGGTCGATCGCCTCCCAATCGGCCACATCCATCGCGACCGCACGCCGCACGCCGAGATCGCGGTCCACCGTCAGTACGTTATGAACGAGCGGATGTCGTAGCCGGGCAGCTTCGCGCGGCCGTTGAGTCCGGTCAATTCGATCAGAAACGCGAAGCCGACCACGTGCGCGCCGAACTTGCGCAGCAATTGGCCGGTCGCGGCTGCGGTGCCGCCGGTCGCGAGCAGATCGTCGACGACCAGCACGCGTTCGCCGTTGGCCACCGCATCGGCATGCATCTCAAGCGTGTTGTTGCCGTATTCGAGCTCGTAGTCCACGTTGATCTTATCGAATGGCAATTTGCCGGGTTTGCGAACCGGTATGAATCCGGCGCCGAGCTCGTACGCGATTGGTGCGCCCAAGATGTATCCGCGCGCTTCGATCGCCACGACGTAGTCGACGCGCGCGTCCTTGTACGGGCCGGCCATCAGATCGATCGCGGCGCGAAAACCGTCGGCGTCTTTGAGAAGCGGTGTGACGTCGCGGAAAAGAATCCCGGGAATGGGAAAATCCGGAATCGATCGGATGAGTGATTGCAGCGCGGATTGGTCCACGATTATTCCTCGTCGGCCGGCGGCGAAGGACTTGTGCCCGGTCGAAATGCCTGCGGCGCAGCGAGCGGATCGCTCGACTCCGGTTTGACCGGCGCTTCACGCATCGCCGGCCGTGCGGCCCGGTCTTTTGCGAGCGCCGCGCGGATCACCAGATCGCGCGCAAGCCGGTCGTTCTCGATCGCCATGCCCGCTGCGGCCAATCCGCCGTACATGAAGATCAAGATGACGGCGTGCACGCCGACCGCAAACCACTGCGCGCTCGTGGCAAGCAGCACGCCGTCGGCCGCATAGGCCAACATGCCGGCGACGAACGCCCACGTCTTGCCTACGCCGGCGAACCACCCAAACGCGAAAAGCACGATGACCGCGGCCACCAACACTGCGATCTTCTCACCGCCGGCGAATCGAGCCGCGTACGGCGACTGCAGGACGCCCAATCCGAGCAGCGACGCCCAGGACTGCCCCGACGATCGCAAGACCGTGGCTGCGATCGCGAGCAAGGCCGTCCAATAGAACCAGACCGCGCCGGACCGCCAGCGCGTTTCAAGCGGGCTTTGCATGCGCTTTGATTCGTCCCCGTCGCGCGTGCCTCCCGGGCCCTTTGATCAGATCGAGTGTCGCTGCGGCGCGAAGATGCTCTGCGGCAGAAATGCGCCCACGAGCCAATTCGGCACATCGACGATTTCGCAGATCTTCAGATCGACGGCGACGCTGCACAACATGTACGCATCGGTCGGCGACAGGCCGTGGGTGTGTTCGAGATGCTCGATCATGTGCCTGACCGCATCGCGCGCCGCCGCCATGAGATCCGGACCGATGCCGTCGGTCGCGAAGTACGCCGCCGTGTTGCTCCGGGCCGTCAGTGGTCCGGAAGTGAGGAATTGCGGCGCGTTCACGCTCAGGTCTTTGCGGACCGTCAGCCGGACGGTGGCGCGCATCGGCGTCTCGATAGCCGTGCCGCACACTTCGCCGTCGCCTTGCGCGGCGTGACCATCGCCGATGGAAAAAAGCGCGCCGTCGGTTTCGACCGGCAAGAATAAGCGCGACCCGATCGTCAGATGCTTGGTGTCCATGTTGCCGCCGTGCCGGTACGGTGGAATAGTGGAAAGCGCTCCAGGCGCGCCCGGTGCAATGCCGATCTCGCCGCAAAACGGCGCCAGCGGGATGCGGATTCCCGCGCCGAACTCAGCCCAACTTTCGAATCCGCCGTCGAGGCGCCAGATCTTGAGCGCCGGCTCCGTGAATTCATCGGCCAGCAATCCGAACCCGGGGATGACCGCCGTCCAGCCCCAGTCTGCCGGCATCAATTCCAAGAATTCTATTTCGAGGGCATCGCCCGGTTTCGCACCTTCGACGAAAACCGGACCGTTGACTTGGTCGACGCGAGAGAAATCCAGCGCGCGGATCGCGTCGACCGTGCTGTCCGCCGTGATCTGCCCGCACGACGCGTCGAGTAAATCGAAGCTGACGGTCCCACCCGATCGTATAGTCGCGAGCGGCGCGATGCTGTTGTCCCACGCCAAATGAAATTGATCGCGGCGGATGTGAAACGTGCGCGGCGCCGGCGGTGTCTTCATATCGCTCATGTGATTGGTCTTCGCGCGGCCGCGGAGAGCACCTATTACCGGCCACGAATCATTCACGTACGAGTAATCTCAATGCGCTACGCTATGCATGTCGCACGGTTGAAAGTTCGGGAAGTTGTTAGGTATAGAGACTGTCGCGAAAGACAAACAAGGCCTCCATTCCCTCGCGAAAATACTTTCGCTGCGCGGCCACCGCGCTCACGGCGACGGACACTGTCGGGAAGCCGGCAATCGGCCACTCGATTTCCTCGTCACGAACGGACTGCGCCGGAGCCACAACCTGGTCCAGGTCGGCTCCGGAAATTTAAGCACCGGCATCCATCTCATCCGCTACCTCGAGACCGGACGTTATTGCGGGATCGAAAAAAATCTCGGTCTTATGCGCGATGGGATCACGCGTGAGCTTGGGCAAACGCTTTTCGCTGCGAAGCGGCCGCTCTTCATCCTCACCGACCGGTTCGCATTTGAATGTTGCGACAATGCGCCCGATTTCGTTTTCGCCGAATCGCTCTTCGCACACCTAGATCCGAAATCGATCGGCCTATGCCTGCAAAACCTCCGGGCGCGCATCACCGGCGACTGTGTTTTTTTTGCGGCATTCGTTGAAGCGCCGCCCGCGACGCACCGGCCGGCCTGGACCGATGGCCGCGAATATTTCTCCTACACGCGCGCGCAAATGGAGATTCTTGGAATGCGGTCGGGCTGGATTCCGGCGTACGTCGGCGGGTGGGGACATCCTCGCGGCCTGATGATGATGTCGTACCGCCCAAAACCGCGCATGTAATCTTTACCCTACTTCTCCAACGCGGGATACCGCTTGTGCGACTACGCGTTGGAGGTATCAGCATGGATGTCACCCCGCTTGCGCCGGCGGCGAGTAAACCGGTGGTGTTCGGCGTCTATCGAGACGGCGACAACAATTTGGACGCCGAACAGGCGCGCAACGTCACCGATTTCATCAAGACCACTGCACGGAATCCCCTGCTGAAAGTGGTCGCCGAAGACACCACGGCGTTGCCGCGGTCGCCGTTCGGTTTAGGCGATCTGCGCACCGAGTCGTCGGTCATCCAGTCCGGCTCGCAGCATGTCGTGCGCGTCACGAGGCCTGAAGACATGTCCGACCGAGCAACGCTTGCGGCGTTCGTCCGGCGCGCGCTCGAGGCAAAAGCCGGCGACCCTGCGTTTGCTCGTGCCGATGTCTGGCTCGATCTGGTCGATCATGGCGGCGGCGACGGCGGCGGTCTAGAGGCGGACAGCAGCGGCGGTTTCATGTCGATCGAAGATATCGGCGGCGCCATAGCCGACGGCAGGGCCGCCTTCCGGCGCGCCCATCCCGGCGGCGACGATAACATCAGCGGAGTCGTGGCCAATCAATGTCTCATGGCGAGTCTCGGATTCGCGGACGTCTTGTCGCGCAGCGGCGTGCGGTATCTAGCTGCAAGCCCGGACACATGAGAAAACGCATACTAATGTGCGACATAAAGTGTGGTGATACGTGGATTTTCGCAGACTCGGAATAGGTGGTTGAAGAGGGTGTTGGGCTTTCGACTTCACGCCCGAATCGATTTCGCGTATGGGTTGCCGAGCGCAACACAAGCGCAATTGGCCTTGGGGTAACGCAACATGAATAAATTCATTTTTCTAAGCGCTGCACCGTTATGCATGGCCATCTGCGGGTGTAACCATTCAGCCAGCGGCATATTATCGAATGCGTTGGGCTCGCATCGAGCTAATCCGAACATCACGATTCCTCGCATACCAAGCACGTCCACTGGTGCCGACTACTTCCAAGCATTCGATGACAACATCGGTAAGGTGGACATACCTACTGATGCCCCGAGCGTCGCGCTTCAGCTGATCCGTGCGGAACACGAAGTCTATCGCTGCCTTGCGACGTACTCGTTCTCGTCCCGTCGCAAGCGCGCGTTGCTTCGCGAAATCGAGCACACGTTCAGCGAATGCAAGCGAACAGTTGCAGGATCGCAAAAGGCGGTCGATGGCGCGCTCGCCAACGACTGGCGGAAAATCGAAGAATTCGTGCGAGCGAAGTGCGCTGAAGTCCTCATGTGGCTTCTTCTTGATGACGACAATATCCACGCTGCCTGGGACGCGCTCATGGAGGCGCAGAACGCCGCGTATCGTGCCGCTCGGTGGCTATCGGACTTCGAGCCGGCGCAGCATCTCGATGACCACCTCGAACAGATCGAGCGTGTTATGTTCCTAAACAAAAATACGTCAGCCCGTCGATGATTGTCCAACGAACGGATGTGGAATGCAGCATATGCCACGAACGAGGCGACATTTGTGAACATATCGCAGGCGAGCTCTACGGCGGGGAAGTCTGTGCGAACATGCAAACGGGTTCACGATGGCGACAGATCTCGACTGAGCGCGCGCTCGTCGTCACCTCAATTGGAATTTTGTGCAAATAATTGTTCGCATGATGAGCACGCCCTCGACCTTGGCTCATTATTCGCGCAGCGCTACCGCGATAGCATTGGTCGAAAAGGTGTGATCGATTCGAGGTGCGTCACAAAATTACACTGCAGCGAGATGAGGATGCTCACGCCCGCACCAGCGGATCGGGCAGCTTGCCTGCGGCAATCACCGGCCGCCAACCTCCGATCATAACACACCGCGTGGGATAGGTTGGATCCGATAAATCTGTCAACGCGCTGGAGCGCTAACATGCTCAGTCTCCAGCCATTTTCCAATCAAGAGCGAACCCATCAATCAACCTAATCGGTGATCCCGTAATATTTTTCTTCGTCCGCGCGCGCGTGTGCGAACGATTGTGAGGAACTGGAGTGACCCCCGCCGGAGCTGGACACCCTATTAGCGAAAGCATCGCTAGGAAGGTGTCAGATGCGCAAGCAGCA
>Ga0208849_1000990_pt1 | contig 22235 bp, 22 predicted proteins | sample NGESurdeep072012_10_FD_184470 | JGI IMG/M metagenome (GOLD analysis project Ga0208849, IMG submission 184470) | Arctic peat soil microbial communities from Barrow, Alaska - NGEE Surface sample 53-3 deep-072012 (SPAdes) | ecosystem: Environmental > Terrestrial > Soil > Wetlands > Peat ... | reverse complement strand
CAAATCATTCGACTTCGCCCGTAGTTTAAAGAGCGCCAAACTTGGACGGAAGAGTTAGTCAAGCGCCAGTTGAGCCAATCGAATCAACGGTCTATGTCCTCATCTCTATACATTCTTGAGCTCCGCATGAGCAACGTCGAAAGTTGTCCACACCTACGAGTCGTGCCGATTACGCGCGAACAGTCAGAAACCCAGATTGGCGCTGTTAGACCAGTTCGGGGAAGAAGATTTCGATCTCTCGTGTTGCCGACGCCGCAGAGTCTGAACCGTGCACAAGATTCTCACGCCAACCAACAGAAAGGTCACCGCGAATTGTTCCAGGAGCGGCATCCTTTGCATTCGTGGCACCCATGAGTCCGCGCACGACCTGCCAAGTGTCCTCCGGTCCTTCCACGATGGTCACGAATGCTGGACCCTGGGTCATGAATTGCACGAGCTTTTCGTAATACGGTTTACCGTGATGCTCGGCGTAGTGGCGCCCGGCGGTCGCCGCGTCAATTGTGCGAAGCTCCGCCGCGACAAGACGCAACTGCTTGCGCTCGAGGCGCGCGACGATCTCGCCCACGAGACCGCGCGCGACACCGTCAGGCTTCACAATGAAAAGTGTTCTATCCACGACGAAGCAACTTATCAGCCTTAATTGAGATGTCGAGATCGCACGCGGAGCACCTCGCCACGGACTTCGGCGACCAGGTAGAGGCTGCCCGCCACGACAATAAGGTCTTCGTCGGTCGAGCGCTCGCGGGCGTGTGCCAATGCTGCCAAGCCACTGGGGTGCTCGTAGGCAACACCACCATGGCGACGCACCGCGTCGGCCACGACGCTCGCCGGCACCGCGCGAGGCGAGTGCGGCGCACAACAATGGAACTCGGTGAAGCCGAGAGCAACGAGTGGCTCGACCATGTCGTCTATGTCGCGACCGCTCAACATGCCGAGCACGCAGCGCCGGGCACCTTGGACGTGAAACGCGCCGTCCAACGTTGCGACGAGGGCCTTCACGCCCGCGGGATTGTGTGCCCCGTCAACCACAATCATTGGCTTTCGCGAGATGAGTTCCATTCGACCAGGCATCCGTGCCTTCGCGAGCGTCGACGCCACGACTTCGTCGCCAAGACCTCGACCAAGAAACGCTTCGGCCGCGACGACGGCCGTCGCGGCGTTGACCCCCTGGTGGATACCGTGCAACGAGACGAGGATCTCTTCGTACTGCTCAAAAGGCGTGCGTAAGGTGATCGCGCGACCACCGAGCGCCAGCTCGTTTCTCTCGAGTACAAAGTCTTGATCGAGCAACCAAAGCGTGGCGCCGAGTTCCTCGGCGCGTCGTTTCGCAATCTCCACGACGATGGCGTTCGTCGTGGCCACGATGGCGATACCCTCGCCACGAAAGATTCCGACTTTGTCGCTGGCGATCTCGGCGATAGTCGTGCCGAGTACCGCGGTGTGATCGAGGTCGACGTTGGTGAGCACGGCGACATCGCTGTTGATGATGTTGGTGGAGTCCCACGTGCCGCCCATGCCGACTTCCACGACGGCGACGTCCACCCCCTCATCGGAAAAGTGAAGGATCGCGGCCGCGGTCAAGAGTTCAAACCTCGTGAGCGCAATACTGCTGACCGATTCAACGTCAGAGAGACGTTGCAGGAGCGTGATGAGTTCCTCGTCATCGATCGGTTCCCCGTTGACGGCGATTCGTTCGTTGATGCTGTGCAGGTCGGGACTCGTAAAGGCCCCCACGCGAAGTCCGGTGGCGCTGAGGAGCGCACTCGTGAGGGTCGTGGTCGTGCCCTTGCCGTTCGTCCCCGTGATGTGTACCGTTCGGTAGTCCAGTTGTGGATCGGCAAGTAGCGCGAGAGTGTCCGTAATGGGATCGAGCGTCGGCACAGCCTGTCGATTGGGAGCCACCCGTTCAAAGTCGATGTGCGATTCAAGCCACGTCAACGCCTCAACGTATGAGGTAAAGCGCACGGTTTAGCTCGCGCGACGAGTTCGCGTCGCCTTTCGCATTTCGTAGTCAGGGGCGACCTTGCCGAGAACCGATGCCGCGGTCACGACGCACTTGACGACGTCTGTTCGACCAGGAACGTCGTACATCGGCTCGAGCAACACGCTCTCAAGGATCGAACGCAGTCCGCGAGCACCGGTTCCGCGTTCGAGCGCGAGCTCGGCGATTGCGTCCAACGCGCCCTCTTCAATGACGAGTTCCACGCCGTCCATTGCGAGCACCTGCTGGAACTGCTTCACGAGTGAGTTCTTCGGTTCGGTCAGTACCTGAATCAACATTGTGCGATCGAGCTGTTGCACGGCGCTCACGATAGGGAGACGGCCAATGAACTCAGGGATGAGTCCGAACTTCACGAGGTCCTCGGGCAGCGCATGACGGAAGAGTTCAATGTCACCCTTGCGCTTGGACTCGACCGGCTGGTTGAAGCCCATCGACTTCTTACCGAGGCGACGTTCGATGATGTCTTCGAGTCCAGCGAAGGCGCCACCCACGATGAACAAAATGTTCGCCGTGTCGATAGTGATGAACTCTTGGTGGGGGTGCTTGCGACCACCCTGTGGCGGCACGCTGGCGACGGTACCTTCGAGAATTTTGAGGAGTGCCTGTTGCACGCCCTCGCCCGAGACGTCGCGCGTAATCGAAGGGTTCTCGGCCTTGCGCGCAATCTTGTCAATCTCGTCGATATAGATGATGCCTCGCTCGGCGCGCTTCACGTCGAAGTCAGCCGCGGAGAGCAACTTCAAGAGGATGTTCTCAACGTCTTCGCCGACATAGCCAGCTTCCGTCAACGCCGTGGCGTCGGCAATGGCGAAGGGAACATTGAGCATCCGTGCGAGGGTTTGCGCGAGGAAGGTTTTCCCGCAGCCGGTCGGTCCCAGGAGCAGCACGTTGGACTTGGCTACTTCGACGTCGTCGTCGTGCAGTGGCCCAGTTTGGATTCGCTTGTAATGGTTGTACACGGCGACGGCGAGCACCTTCTTCGCCTCCACCTGACCGATGACGAACTCGTCGAGGAACGCAGAAATCTCACGCGGCGTCGGAAGATCATCGAGTACGAACTCGGGGCGGTCACCGAATTCGTCAGCGATGATGTCGTTGCACAGGTCGATGCACTCGTCGCAGATGTAGACGCTCGGTCCCGCGATGAGTTTCTTTACCTGCTTTTGACCCTTCGCACAGAAACTGCACTTAATCAGGTCGTTGCTTTCACCAAACTTTGCCACTGATTTCCTCCGACACTGCCTCCGCCGCGTCAATCCTACGAGCCGAGGACTTCAAAACTGGGTACCTACGGCCGAGCAGAGAGAACTTCATCAATCAGTCCATATTCAACGGCCTCTGTCGCACTGATAATGAAGTCTCGATCAGTGTCTTTGGTGATCCGCTCGACTGATTGGCCGGTGTCGTTGGCCAACATGGTGTTCAACATGTCCTTCATGCGCAAAATCTCGCGAGCTTGAATCTCAATGTCAGAGGCCTGTCCGCCGACGCCGCCCCATGGTTGGTGCAGCAAGACGCGCGCGTGCGGCAACGCGAAACGCTTTCCCTTGGCCCCGGCGCCAAGGAGAACCGCAGCGGCCGACGCGGCCTGACCGAAGCAGAACGTCGACACGTTCGGCTTGATGTACTTCATGGTGTCGTAGACGGCGAGCAGAGCGGTGATGTCGCCACCGGGAGAGTTGATGTAGAGGTTGATGTCCTTGTCGGGGTCCTCTGACTCAAGGAAGAGCATCTGCGCCATGATCAAGTTGGCAATCGTGTCGTCGATGGGCGTGCCGAGGAAGATGATGCGCTCACGCAGGAGTCGGCTGTATAGGTCGTAGGCTCGCTCGCCGCGGTTCGAAGATTCGACAACCGTGGGGACGAGGTAGTTCTGGGCTCGGAAATGTTCGTTCACGCCACTACCTTAGGCGTCGAGTGATTCGTCCTGTTCGCTGCTGTCGTCGGATTCATCGGCCATTTCTTGTGACTGGTCGACGCGCAACATCGCTGGGTCAATCGCCACGCCACTCGGGTCCACGAAGGTCACGTTGTCGCTCAGCCACTTGGACGCCTTCATCTTGGCGACCTCGGCGTTGAAGCTAATGACGCGTCCGGTGTCGTGCAGATTTGTGCGAAGGAGGTCGGCCGTCACGTCCATTGCGGCCGCGGTGGTATCGAGTTCTTCGTCGATCTCCTCTTGCGTTGGTTCGAGCTTCTCGGCGACTACGAGCGCGCGCAGCGCCAAGTCGACGCGCACCGCGCGCACCGCGTCGAGACGAAGTGTCGCGAGGAGGTCGTCGGGCGTCTGGTTGGTCACTTGAAGAAACGTCTCGAGGTTCAGCTTCTGCTCCGAAAGACGATGTCCGAGGTCGTGTAGCCGCTCGTTCGTCTCAGCGTCCACGAGGACATCGGGGACTGCCTCTTCGGCGATGAGTTCACTCAACGCGACGAGCATCGCGTCGCGCTGAGACATCTGCGCCTCGATAATCTTGCGCTGACGCATCTGGATGAGGATTGTTTCGCGCATCTCCTCGTGGGTCGACCACTCCGTGTTCTCGGCCACCCACTCGTCGGTGAGTTCGGGCAGGACGCGCTCTTGGACCTGCTTTAACTTCATCTCGTACGTCGCGACGACGCCTTCACCAACTGAGCCGTTCATCTTCAACTCTTCGCCGGCCTTCAATCCGAGGATCAACTCGTCGACGCCCTCAGTGATCGATCCAGTGCCGACCGTGTACATGAAGTCGCTCATGTCGAGCGGCTCGGCTTCGGTGGCCACCTGTTGCACGTGAATGTCCATTGTCACGAGGTCGCCCGTCACGATCGGTCGGTCAACGGGATTGAGCACCGCGTCGGTCTCGAGGAAACGATTGATCTGCGCGTCGACCTCTTCGTCATTAACAACCGGCGAGGGAATGGTCACGCGAAGGTCTCGCTGGCCCTTGATGGAGAGCACTGGACGCACTTCGACCTCGGCCGCAAAGGTCAGTTGCCCTTCTTCCTCACCGGCCGTGATGTTGATTTCGGGTTGCCCAATGGGGTCAATGAGCGACTCTGCGACGGCACGGGCGTAGAAGTCGGGCATGGACTCGCGAATCGCCTCGGAGCGGAGTACCGACGGTCCGCCGATGTTGGCGATGAGGACGTTCTTTGGAACCTTGCCCTTGCGGAATCCCTTGACACTCACCTGTTTGGCCAGTGTGGTGGCGGCAGTGTCAATCGCCGCATCCATTTCCGCGTCGTCGATCTCGACGTTGAGCATGACTCGGTTGTTGTCTAGAGAGGTGGTGGTAGCGCGCATAGGAGAGACCATCCTACCGGAACGTCATGAATTCCCACTAAATCATGATCGCGAGCGCGTCGGCGAACGACGTCGCGAGCGCGCGATCCCCGCGCACACCGGTTGCAGACGCCGAGAGAAACGCCGCCGCGCTGATGCGACCGGCCGCCCTGCGCCAGAAGAGCGCCACCGGCGTCGTGACTTCGAGACTCGGTGTCGCCGTGGACGACACGCTCGGTACCGCGCGTCCCTCCACCACCGTGATGAACGCCGTGCGGGCCAGTCGGCCGCTCAAGTTCACTTGGATCATGGTCCCTTCGCTGGCCTTCATCTTCTTGCCAACGATGTAGGGCAACGCCGCCTCGAAGCGATTGACGACAATCTCTTCGCCCGGTCCGTGATCGTCCTCGGGTGCCAAGAGCGCATCGCGAATGTCCTGGAGGTGGATCCAACTGTCGACGACCCGCGTCTCTTGAAAACGGTGGAAAGGCCGTTCGCCTTCGGGGCTCCAGCCGACCTTCTCCCACCCCTCATCACTAAGGACTCGCAGCGCGGCCAGTGAGATAGCGCCCTGCGTACGAAACTCGTCGAGCACCGCGAGTCCCGGTTCACCACGATGAGCCTGCACGAACGCCTCATTGAACTCGCCCACCGGATTGTGCACGTGATCGGGCCACTCCCCGCGGAACTCGGGAACCGGCGCGCCTCGTAACATCATTTCGAATCCGACGAGGTGGCTCAGCACGTCCTTCACGCTCCGGCCGGGGCACGGCGTCATTGCGTCATAACTCGACGCCGGCAGCGGGCGGAGCAATTTGTCGATTGACGTCCACGTCTCATCCAACGCGTCGGTGATCCATTCGTAGGCCACAGCCGCCTCCATTGGTCTCAGACGAAGCCTACGAAACTGCGGGGCCGAAGTGGCCGATTTCATGGGATGTGTAACGATGGTGGACACGGGGCGTAGCGCAGCTTGGTTAGCGCGCCTGGTTTGGGACCAGGAGGTCCCGGGTTCGAATCCCGGCGCCCCGACGAAGTGACCTGGTGGAGTCCGGTCGGCTGTTTGACCCGCTGGCTAGCGCGGACCGAGGGCCCAACCGCCGGTCGCCGCGATGTCCTTCAGCAATCGATCACGCCGTTCTTGGCGATTCTTCTCCGCCGACTCGGCCTGTGCGACGTTGAAGTCGACGAGTTCGGGATCGACCGTCGTATCCTCAGTCACCTTCAGAACCGCTCCGCACCGAGCGCAACGCGTAGAGCCGAGCTTGTTTTCTTCAGTGCACGCGTCGCAGGTGATGTAGGAACTCACAGCGCGCCTTTCGTAGTTGTCCTTGACCATTGTACGGCCACTTTCAACCAAAGTCCCCATGAAGTGAACAGTCTCGCGGGCGAAGGTACGTTGTTGATCGAGATGAGACACGCGATATACGACACTCGTGGTGAAGGCCGCGTGACGTTGTGGTAGCCACTCCCCCGCTCGATCGAAGGACATTGCTTCGACGAGGCGCAGCGATCGGTGTCGTCGCAGCCGGCGCCGTTGCGGCCACGGTTCTCGTTGAAGACCACCGTCACGAAAGTCCTTCGTCAACCACGACGACCACTCCGGTGACAACAACGACCCGAGCACCGGGTCCGGCGACGGCCGCAGACTGGAACACGCTCGCCGCGTCGCTCACGGGTGCGCTGGTCCAGCCATCGAGCCCTTCGTACGGCGTCGACCGATTGCTCTACAACTCCAAGTTCGTCAATTTACGTCCTCGCGCCATTGCCTACTGCGCGACGAACGACGACGTGGCGCGCTGCATCGACTTTTCAACCACCCACGACGTCGCGGTCGCGGCGCGCTCCGGTGGCCACAGTTACGCCGGCTACTCGAACAGCGACGGAATGGTCATCGACGTCAGCCGTATGAACGCCATCACGGTTGACACGTCGGCGAACATCGCCACCGTCGGCGCGGGCGCAAAGTTGATCGACGTGTACAACGTGATCGGCGCACACGGCCGTCTGCTGCCCGGCGGTTCATGTCCCAGCGTGGGCATCGCCGGTCTCGCGCTCGGTGGTGGCATCGGCGTCTTTGGCCGCAAGTATGGACTCACGACGGACAACATTGCTTCGATTGACATCGTCACCGCCGATGGCGCAACACTGAGCGCGAACACAAGCAGTCACGCCGATCTTCTGTGGGCCAGCCAAGGAGGAGGAGGTGGCAACTTCGGCGTCGTAACGTCATTCGAGTTCAACGTGCACCCGATGCCCGTCGTGACGCTCTTCACCTTGCAGTATCCATGGGGTGCCGCGCCCGCGATGCTCGCTGCGTGGCAGCAGTGGATCAATACCGCACCCGATGAACTCTGGTCGAACTGCCAACTTCTCTCTCAGGGCTCTTACGGCTACCTTCCCCAGATCGCCGGCGTCTACTGCGGAACGCCGAGCGCGCTCGCGAGCGTGCTGGCGCCACTCAAGAGCGCGATTGGCACGGCGCCCACCTACAGTTTCAACGGGTCCGACGAGTACCTACGCGCGATGGAGATCGAGGCCGGTTGTTCTGGCCTGACGATCGCGGCGTGCCACTTGACGACCCAGGCGCCGTCGGGTCGACTCAGTCGAGAGGCCTACGCTGCGAAGTCGAGTTACGTGAACGCTCCGATGACCACCCCCCAGGTGCAGCGCATTGTCGACGCCGTTGAGAACCTCCATTCGCGAGCACCGACGCTGGGCGGCGGCCTCGCCTTCGACGCCTACGGCGGTGCCATCAACGCGGTGCCCAGTTCCCAGACCGCGTTCGTTCATCGCGACAAATTGGCCTGCATCCAAGCGACGTACTCATGGTCGAGTGCAACGTCGCCGCAGGAGATCGCAGCGGGCGCGGCGTGGCTCGAGTACCTCGGCACCAACGTCTTTGACGCGTCGACGGGCGCGTACCAGAACTACATTGATCCCACCCTGCAGGACTGGCAGAGCGCGTACTACGGATCGAACTTCAACCGTTTGAAAGTCGTCAAGCGCGCTTACGACCCAGGGAACCTCTTTTCCTTCGCCCAATCGATTCCGCTCTAGCGAGCGTCAACATGGTGTGCAGTCCAGCGCACTTCTGCGTACAGAATCCAACGTTCACTACCCACGATTCCCCCCATAGTGAGAAACCGGCGTCCTTTGGCGAGACCCAGATGGCCTCGCTACACTTCGACCAATTCATCTGAAACGCCATGGGGCCAGACGAGAACGAGGGGACGAACGGCTCGCCCGCCTCTTAGAAATAGGGGAAGTTGATGAGACGAATACATGTTGGACTGCGCACCGTCGTTGCATTTGCCGCAATGACGTTGGCGGTATCGCCAGTAATTGCCCTCACGGCCGGAGCGAGTGGCCCGGGGCCGAACACCTGGACACCGATTGGCCAAGGAGTGAATCCCGCCACGATTCCTAATGTCACCGTCTTTGGCTCAACGCCGCCGAGCACAACCGAGCAGGTCTCGTTCGTCCTGCGAGAGCAGAACAAGAGCCAACTGGAGTACCAGACTGAGCAGGGATTCAACCAATTTCTGACAACAAGTCAGTTTGCTCAGGTCTACGGCCAGAGCCAATCCAACATCAGCGCCCTTCGTTCCTACCTCAGCGGCTTCCACATTTCGACGACGGTCTACGCGGACAACGTTGACGTCTCGGCTACCGGTACTGCGGGAGAGTTCGACGCCGCACTGTCGGTCACCCAGGACAACTACCGGGCATCGCACGACCCAGATGGCAATTCCCATGACAGCAGCTTTCAGAATTTCCACGGCCCGACGACGTCGCCCCAGTTGCCCTACCGTTTGTCGCAGTTTGTGTTGGCCGTCTTTGGCCTCACGAACTACTCGCCCTTCACCAGCCACGCCGTGAGCCGCGTCGCCGGTCCACTGACCGGAAACCTCCCCGCCAAGGCGACGACCGATCCTGCGACGTGTCTCGCCGAGACCGGTGACACCAACGACTGCAACCTGCCCCAGGACTTTGCGTCGAATTACGGGATGAAGCAACTCAACAAGCACGTCAACGGAACCGGCCAAACTTTAGCCATCGTCACGTTGGCCGCTCTTGACCCAGGCACGGCGCCAAACCTCTGGGCGCCGCAGGACTTCTGGCAGTTTGCGGGCATCAACCAAACCGGCACGCTGAACGTAGTGAACATTGATAACGGACCAGGTCCAGCGAATCTCAACGCCGGTACCGGCGAGACCGACATTGACGTGGAGCAGGCCGGCGGCGTCGCACCGGGGGCCAACATCATTCTGTACCAGGCCCCGAATACTGACAGCGGCTACGTCGACGCCTTCTTCCAGGCAACGAGCGACAACACCGCGAGCACTATTTCATCCAGTTGGGGCGAGTCCGAGACGTACGTAGCGGAGGCGGTCGCATCAGGTCAAGAGACGTCGGCGTACCAAGCGGCATTCGACGAGGCGTTCCTCGAGATGGCAGCCCAAGGTCAATCCGGATTCGTCGCGGCCGGTGACAGCGCCGCCTACGACACGAACAGCACGGGCAACTACGGCCCGTACGCAACGACCAACCTCTCGGTGGACATTCCCGCCGCCAGCCCGTACATCACCACGGGCGGAGGAACGACGTTGCCGAACACTGGGTCAATTCCCCCACTCGCTACCGGAGGCGTGAACAGTCCGTACACCGTTACCCAGGAACGGGCATGGGGCTGGGACTACCTCTGGCCCGCAATAGCCGGCGCCTTCGACATTCCGCTTTCGCAAGCCGCGCAGGCAAATGTCGTGGGCACCGGTGGCGGATTCAGCGCCAACGAGCCCGAGCCGTCGTACCAGTACGGCGTGTCCGGAACCAATGCGTTCAACGCTGTCAAGTACCTGACACCCACGGGCTACACGAACGTCAATGGAATCTTCGCGCCCACGACGTGGAATTTCAATCCGACACCTTCGGTGAGCCACGGCTTCGGATCGGGACGGGCACTGCCAGACTTGTCGGCGGACGCGGACCCCCAAAGTGGTTACGTTGCCTATATTCCTTCCTATGAGACCATTGGTGCCTCGCCCTTGGAAATCTTTGGCGGAACGAGTTTCATCGGTCCGCAGTTGAACGGCGTCACGGCGGTCATTAACTCGTACGTCGGACATCGCGTTGGTTTCTGGAACCCGTCGATCTACCAATTTGCACAGTCGCCGAACTCACCATTCACGCCGCTCCAGCAAGCTGGCACGGGTAACGACAACATCTATTACACGGGTAACCCCGGCGCACTTTTCAATGAAGCGACCGGTCTTGGTACACCGAACATCTCGGCGTTGGCGAAGGACTTCGCGAAATAGTCGAATCGTTCGTTGCACCGCGACCCGCCGGATCGTCACACGATGGCGAACCGGCGGGTCGTGGTGCGTTTGAGGACGAAATCCCTTGGTGCCCCCGGCAGGAGTCGAACCCGCAACCTGACGGGTAGAAACCGTCTGCTCTATCCAGTTGAGCTACAGGGGCGCACCGATTAATCGTACCGAAGGGTCAGCGCAGTCTTGGCCCACGTGCGAAGGGCTGTGCAATACTGGTTTCACTTGGTGGGCGTAGCTCAGTTGGTTAGAGCGCCAGGTTGTGGTCCTGGAGGTCGCGGGTTCGATCCCCGTCGCTCACCCCAGAGAACGCCCGTCTCCTTTTTGCTACTCGGAGACGGGCGTTTCTTCTTGTGGCGCCACTTCTAACTGACGAGTAGATTTCGATTTATACGCCTCGTTCGAGGTTCGACTGGAGAAACAAATGACGATCGTTCGCGACTCTTTCTACATCAATGGCGAATGGGTGAAGGCCACATCATCAGACACCCTTGAAGTGACCACCTCGGGAACCGGCGAACTTTACGCGACGATCCCCGCGGGCACCGTCGAAGAGGCCAATAGCGCGGTGGAGGCGGCCGCGGCCGCCTTCACTGGCTGGGCTAACACCAGTCCCAAAGAACGCGGGGAGTTCCTTACGCGAATCTCGGAGAAGTTGGCGGAGCGCACCGACGAGATCGCGCTGGTAATCGCCAATGAGGTTGGCATGCCGCTGATGCTGTCCAAGGGAATCCAAGTGGGTCTTCCGACCGCGGCGTTCGCGGACCACGCGCAACACGCCAATGAGTTCACGTGGGACAAGGAAGTGGGCAACTCGACTTTCATGTACGAGCCATTCGGCGTCGTCGCGGCAATCACGCCGTGGAACTACCCGCTGTACCAGATCTCGTTGAAGGTTGCCGCGGCACTCGCGGCCGGCTGCACCGTGGTCTTGAAGCCCAGCGAGGTCGCGCCAATCAACGCCTTCATCCTCGCCGACATCATTGATGAAGTTGGACTGCCCAAGGGCGTCTTCAACTTAATCACGGGACTCGGCCCAGTCGTCGGTGAAGCAATTGTCGCGCACCCCAAGACCGACATGGTCTCCTTCACCGGTTCAACCCGGGCCGGCAAGCGCGTCATGCAACTGGCGGCGGAGATGGTGAAGAAGGTCTCACTCGAGCTCGGTGGCAAGTCGGCGAACATCATTTTGGAGGACGCGGACTTCACCGCTGCCGTCAACAGCGGCGTCTTCGCGTCGTATCTGAACTCCGGCCAGACCTGCTCGGCTCTCACGCGCATGCTCGTACCACGCTCTCGACTCGCCGAAGTGGAAGACCTCGCGGTCGCGGCCGCTGCAGGAATGACACCGGCCGATCCGATCACCGGTGCGAGTTTGCTCGGTCCTCTGGTGAGCGCAGTGCAGCAGCAGCGCGTTCGCGACTACATCAATAAGGGCATCGACGAAGGTGCTCGACTGATCTGCGGCGGTGTGACGCCTCCCGAAGGATTGGAGAAGGGCTACTACGTTGCGCCCACGATTTTCTCGGACGTTCGCAACGACATGACAATTGCGCAGGAGGAGATCTTCGGACCGGTCCTCTCGATCATTCCCTACGACACCGAGGAAGAGGCGATCCAAATTGCGAACGACTCGCCCTACGGTCTCGCGGGCGGCGTGTGGGCCGGCACCGATGAGAAGGCCACCGAGGTCGCGCGCAAGATGCGCACCGGCCAAGTGGACATCAACGGCGGCGCGTTCAACTTGGTCGCTCCGTTCGGCGGCTACAAGCAGTCGGGCATCGGTCGTGAACGTGGACTCCTCGGCTTCGAAGAGTTCCTAGAAGTGAAGTCAGTTCAGCACAACTAACTCTGGGGCTCCGGCGAGTGGGTAGACTCTTCACGCGCCGGTAGCTCAATTGGCAGAGCATTTGACTCTTAATCAACAGGTTCCGGGTTCAAGTCCCGGCCGGCGCACTGCTAACCGATAATGAACAAGTAACCGATTCCTGAGCCTATGGCGTTTGGTTCAGTAGGCACAGAAACTACCCGTTTTGCTTCGGAGCGCCCACCTCGGGCGTTGCCATCGATGGGTCCGACGCGGCGTGATCATTCTTGTTGACCTTGCGTTTCACGAAGAAGTGTCGCATAAAGAATGTGCCGCCACCGAAAATGGCAAAGAGCACCACCACGGTGACGATAGGAGCGCCGCCCGGGTGCGTGGGTCCCGCCGCGGGCCTCAATTCGACTTCGACGAGTAAGAAAAGGGCGATAAAAAAAACGGCGGCCCAGACGTCCTTGCGCCATTTGGCGAGCGTCCCGCCCGGCATGAACTCCAGGGGCAAGAGCCCGATCACCGTACCAACCAGGCCTCCCACGAAGATAGAGGCGAGCGCGTCATCGACGATGGCGACGAAGAGGTTGTGGCCGTGCTCGATTGCGACGTGGTTGACCGGGATCCAAAGGAACCATGCGAGCAAACCGACCCCCAGCATCGAGAGGGTTGAGATCGCGGTCAGGTGCGCGTTGTGTCGTTCTTCGAGCGTCTCAGCGAAGGCGATACTAACCACCACGCCGTAGAGGTATCCCGGCTCGAAGTTTGTGAGCCTCGATACCAATACGCATAACGCCGCGATCGCGAGACCGAGGGGCAGCGCGTGCAGGTAGGTACGCGCTGGGTAGTGGTGGTGTCTGCGAAATGCCTTCGCAATCAAAAAGCCGATAAGCGTGGCAAGAGCGAAAGCAACGAGTGTCGCTCCAATGTCCGCCAGCGTGCGCTCGTTCAACCCGAACGTCGGATTCAAGAGCCCTCCCAAGACGGCGCCCGCCAAGAGCACACCGCAGAACCAAGGTCTGCTCGAACGTCCCGGCGTGTCCGCGGCGTCGGTGCGCGCGCCCGCGCTCGCGACGCGCTCGGTCGCTGCCGTGGCGGCGGCTGCACTGGCGACTGCGACGCTCCCTGGCTCGGGGCCTGACCCGACGCGCTTGTCCTTCAGTCCGAAGGTCCTTCGAAGGCGACGACGTAAGCCAGCCACGATGAGCACGATCTCTCCGTAGTTGGCGGAGAACGTCTGGTTGAAGATGGTCGAAGGAAAGGTGATCAAGAGGATCGCGGCCACGGTGATCCCCGCGTTGACGATGTTGTGTCCCATTGAGTGGAAGATCTGAATGGGTGTGCCGAGCGAGGTAGCAATGGGTGCCGCGTCGGCGCCCCCACTGAAGTTGACGGTCAGCGAAAGTCCACCGGAGTTGTCTCCGTAATAACCGGGCGAACCCTGAAAGCCATAGGCGTCGACGAAGCCCAGGTAGAGGTCAGTCGCGTGAGTGGGCACCCTGAAGACCTGCACTTGACCAGTCCCCGTACTAGTTAATCCGTCGCCGATAAAAAAGACCTGGTCCAATTCGGGGCTGAGCGTCGAGAACGAATGATCACCTGTGAAGTTGAGGGTGGCGGGTGGAGAGGTGGGGTTCGTGGTCGTTGTCGTCGGTAGCGTAGTCGTCGTAGTGGCTATTGGCGCCACGAGCTGAGGGCCATCGAGGTACACCCCGGTCAAGTAGAACCAGGAGGTGGAGTCGATCAATCCCGAAAGATCGCCCGTCGCACTTATATTTCCACTGACACCCACTGCTCCGTCGGGCCCGTTCGAAGCGCCGGTCGTGTAGGAGACCGTGCCCGAGACGTCCGTCACGCTCATCCAGGTCGCGCCGCTCGGTATTGGTACCTTCACCGGCAACAACCCGGCGCCCCCACCGCCTGGGTCGGGTGGTGATCGGAGCCCTGCTCCATAGATATTATTGACCCCGCCGACCGACACAGAAGTGGCAGGCTGCGACGCGCCGGCCGATGCGCTAAAGAAGAGTGCAGGCCCCGCCAGCACTGTGGCCAGCCCGAGGGCGCGAGCACCACCAACAACCGCGCGACCCATATCCCTCCCTCTGAGTAGGACGTCGCGCGATGGTACCGTCGATCTCTTCGCCCGTCAAGCCGAGCTTCACCCTCCGGCAACGACTGCTCGAGGGTCAAGAGGGAAACTGAATTACGTCGTACGTCATCGCTGCGGGCAACAGGTCCAATTCCGTCAACTGCACTTCTATGTCCAATACGACCGCCTGAGTGCTCGCGTGAAATCGTCTGAGTGCGCTGCTAGTCCGCGAGAGTCGTCGATGCAGTCTCGACGTCGGGCCTGAGCCGTTCAGCCAAACGACCGAGCCAGTGCACAACCTCACCTTCACTGTGATTGCCCTTAGGTACCGCTTGGGGAGGGAGGTGTCCGTCGCGCAGAACGGACGCGATCGCCTCTGAATACTCGGCAGCCGAATGTCTGAACGTGCGCTGCTCTCGAATGCTCTCGACTACAAAGTCCAGTCTGGTGTCGTCCTGCAAATCGCGCGATAACTGTATCGAGTACAGGAGTTCAACGATGCGCCCGCTAACCGCATTGCGATCCATCGTCGTATACCCATTCCTCCAGCCGTGGGTCGCCTCGGTCCAGAACGGGGCCGACGATCATGTTGAAAGTCTGTCACGAAGATTGCCGCTAATCAACCTCAGCGTTCGGCACGAGAGTAACGGTGTAGCCCAAGTTTCGAAGTTGGTTGAGCGCACGACTCTTGTTCTTGTCGGGACTTCTTCGCGTGTAGAAGTCTTCACCGGTGTCGCTATAGGTCGCACCGGTTTGGAGCATGTTTCAAATGGCCACGAGCCAACTTCAGAGAAGAACGGACGTTCCAAACGTGGGCGACACCTTGTGTCTGGTGTTGGGACTCCCCCATCCGGTGACCGGGTCCCAGCCGGACCCCGCCTTGTAGCCGGCGAAGAAGACAGAGGCCTGCCAATCCTCGGAGTTATCGCCGGTGATCACGTCGTGGAAGGCACGGCGGTAGGAGGAGCTACGAGTGATCGCGTAGATAGCTGGGTTGACAAAGTTAAGGCGGTGGCCAGCCTCCTGGTCGGCCAGCGCGATCACGCCCGCCCACAGCGGCGCGGCGGCGCCAGGGCCGGTGGCAGCCTGGAATTCCAATGGCGGCGCGGGGGTCAACGCCATGACGAAGGCGCTCCCGGCGTTGGTCGCCACGTCGGGAATACCGCGGGTGGCCCGTGCCCGCGCAAGGCCGCCTTGGTATGCCGGCCGGGGAACAGACTTCTCTAACCACCGCCGTAGGCGTTGAAGTCGGAATTCCGGGCCGTCTCGCCCAAGTAGGCGCCGTCTGGGCGCACAGCATTCAAGGTGGTGCCGCCGATCGCTAGCACCATTGGATCCGAGGCGGACATTTGGACCCGCACCGGTGGACCAAGATCGCTCACCACGCGGGCGTCTCCCGAGGAGGCGACAACCGCTTCGAAGGGCTGACTCGCAGAGGCGTCGACGAGGTCTCGTATCGCAACGGCCATCGCTACTTGAGCGTGGTGGCCGACTACGACTGCGAAGGTCGAGTCGTCTGGGCGAAGCCCGGCCAGAGCGCCGCCAACCTGGCGACCTTCTTCGACCTACTCGGGCCTTAGCGGGTGGCGAAACTCGAGGCGATCATCCTCGATATGAGTCACGCCTTCGAGAAGGCGGTCAACGAGAAGGCACCCCACGTGCGACAGTGCGTCGATACCTTCCACCTCATCTGGCTCGCGAACGAAGCAATCTATCAGGCCCGGAGGTGGGCCTGGAACGAAGAGCGGCGATTGCTCACAAAGCTACCTCGGGGTCGTGCGACGCTCGAGGCAGCTCGACCCACAACCACGCCCGCTGGACCAAGCACACTCGTTGGCCGCAGTTAAGGACCCGGAGCACTTGAGCGACGAGCAGCTCAGCGTGCTGCACGACCTCAGGCGCAACAACTCGGTGCTCTCTCGCAGCTGGCAACTGAAGGAGTCGCTGCGCGACCTCTACCGACTGCGCGATCCCACCGACGCGCCCGAACACCTCGAGTGGTGGTTGCGCTGGGCGAGTCATTCACGAATTCCGGCCCTCACGAAGGTAGCCAAGACGGTGCGCAAGAACCGCGAACGGATCCTGGCCGCGATCGAACTCGGTCACTCCAACTCCAATCTCGAGGGCCTGAACTCGAAGATTCGCCTCATTTACCACCGCGGTTGCGGACACCACTCGGCTGAGGCGATCATCGCATTGAAATACCTCTGCTGCGGCTGGCTCACGATCGAACTGCCAACTTCGACCCTCGCCGCGTCACCAAAATGACCCACACAACCCCCGAGGAGAACCCTATTTCATCAGATGTCGAAAAATCGGAGATTGCAAGGAAAGGAGTCGAGCATTCTGATATTGAAGAACGAAGGTCCTCGACACAACGCTTCGGTCTTCACGCAGTTCGCGCCACGACCCTGAGCACGGACTTCCGAGATTCGTTGCGTGCGACCACGCCGCGAGAGCCCGAAACTAACCGATAGGAGCGATGGCCATCGTTGGTCCCGCACCGATCCCAAAAAGTAGAACGGACCCCGACAACGAAAAGCCGGTGGGAACCGGACCAAAGTACAACGTGATCGTCACCGTTGCGCCGGCCTTGACGATCGGGTTTTCGCTCAACTCACCCGCGGTGTTGACGTCGTCGCCGTTGCGCAGCAGGGCATCCAACCGCGTGTCGACGCAGTGACCTGACGGAACTGTGTAGACCCCGTTGCTCACCTGGCAGTAGCCGCCGCTAGGGCCGGCGTCTCTTGCGGGCAGGCCCATAAACACGGATAGGCCGCCGTTCCCTCCGCCGTTGACGAGATCAAACAGTGGGGCGCCACGGTCGACCTGAAGGTTTCTGACGGACACCGCGATCTTGACGTAGTCCTGTCCCGGCGGAGCCACCTCGTGCTGGCCCGAGTTGACGTACTCCGTCACCTTCTTGGGGGCACCCGCACGAACACTGAAACGAAATCCGTCGGCCTCGGTAATCGTGACCGCAGACGACGTCGAATTAACCGGGGCGGTCGTCGTGGTCGTCGAGACCGAGGACGCGTGCGTGAAGTTCGGGCAACGAGGAATCGCACCGGAGTTGGAATTATTGATCGCGCTCGCGTAGAAGTTTGGCACGTAGGTATCGTTGGCGAGGTAGTCCCACGTACGCGAGTCGCCGACGAGAGAACCTGACGTTTGGCATACGACATCAATGACCGCTCCCCCCTTGACCGCACCGACTGAAGGATCACTGGCCAACGGCCCACCGTGCTCGACGAGACTGATCGTTCGATGAACTCCGTACATCCAGGTTCTGGGCGTGACGCAGAGGGGGATGGGATAACTGAAGTCGCCGATGTTGGGCGTGTTGACGTAATAGTCAGGGATCCACCCGCCGTTGGTCAACTGATCCCACACTTGCGAACCTTTGACGACGCCACCGGCATCTTGGCACCGCACGTCCACTTTGTTCCCAATGGGAAGATCGGCCACTTTCTTTGCCGATTCAGAAGGAGAAGCGCGCTCGGCGAGCGTGGCGACGCCGTAAACGACGTACGGGTGCGGCGAACTCGGCATCGTGACGGGATGGGTCGGCGGATTGGGCAGCACCACCGGGCGTACCGGGCTTGACGGCGTCGCGTGACTCGCCGAGACCGGTGAGAACCACCGAAAGCTGGTGTAGTAGAAACCTGAGGTTGAAAGGTTGATGCTCCAACTCGTGGCACTGTGTTCGGTGATGACGTTGAGACCGTCACTCGAATTGTTCTCGACCATCAGTTGGATCTTCGCCGGTTGATTCGACGTCGCGGGGATCACGGCTTGCACTACGCCGACGTCGCCATATGTTTCCGCCGCATTCCCTGCTTGCGGGTAGGTCTCGCCCGGACTCGTCATCTCGCTCAGGATGTCCCCCACCTGGGGAAGTGAGGACTTGCGACCATTGAGATGGCTGATGACCGTAAAGCCAAAGTGTTTACCGACATCGGCGGCAAAGTCCTTTCCTGCTCCGTCCCAGTAATTCTGAATCGCTACCTTGCCGTACGCTTTGGAGTTCTCGTTGACAAAGTCCGCTCCGTCAGTCGCGGCGTATAGGTATCGAACGGCCAACTCCGTACACTGGAATCCGCCTTGATGAGTGATGGGCCAGAACGTTTTGATTTCGGGACCACTGTCAAAATTGGGGTTGACCAAGATGGGAACTGGTCCACAGGCAAATACGAGCCCACCGGCCGTACGCATGCTGACACCGAGGTTGGACCCGCCGCCGCCCACGGGCGCGTTTGCGCAGTAGGAGGGTCCGGTACCTCCTAGGGGCAGGCCGGTGGCCGACGCCGGCGACGAGACCAGGGCGACGAGGAACGACGTACCGATGATGAGAAGAGCGAGAGTCGACGTAAGGCCACTCGAGCGGACGTGCCTCCTACGAGTACTCACCGGCCCTCCCATCCTCCAACAACAACGGTCTGGATGGTTCCTCACTGTACTTGGTTCGACCGAGATCTGGCAAAAAAAGTACTGGCCCGACGAGACAGAGGCTCCTGCTCGCAACCTTCCTCGAACAGCGTCAATGGAGCGAGCCCGGGTCTTGCCAGGTAGGGCTGCCGGAAGTTCACCGACGTACGATTACTCCGTGAAGACATTTCGCCGTGGTTTGCCAACAACCGCGCGATGACCGTGCTCTCCGCGATCGTTGGCTGGATTCTTCTGCTCGGTGTCGTGTGGGTGCTCTTTCTGCTTCGCGTCAAGCGGGAAGCTCGGCGTCATCGGGCAGAGACGAGTGACGCGTCGCGATTCGTACGCGGAAGCGACCTGTATTGGCGCTCCCGCAATAACGTGAACGTTGCTCCTTTCGCTCGTCAGGCACAAGGCCTGCCTTTGTATCACGACGAAAACCAATGGTCTGATCCTCCGGGATAGAGAATCAGCCAGTGCCCGTGTCGGCGATGAAGGGCTCAACTACCACGACAGCTACGACCAGAGATTCAACGTGGGACCTCGTTTCTGGTGGTTCGATATCACTGAACATCTATGACGCCGCAACAGGGTGAATCAACCCAGAAATTATGGGAAGGACCCAGGGTTCGTTCTCTTGATCCGAACATACGTCGAAGAGGGCCAAAAGTGGCTTCGAACTTGAGAACTTGTTCGATAGGTCCTGTCACCTCAGATTTGTGAATGACTCTCACAAACTCGTTGCAGTGAAGAAACACTTGACGCCGGTCTCGGTGATTTTCAAAAGACGCGCCCAACATTCGAGTTTCAGGGCCGACTTGAACGTCACGAAACTCCTGAAGTAAGCGAACTTGACCAATTCGCCCAACTATTTTTGGGGATCAACGCCGCTTTTCAGATGTAGTTCACGAACGGGACTGCACTCGAAACTCCCGTTGAAATCATTAGCGTCATTGTCCAAGAGAACTTATCTACTGAGTTCCAGAAGCGCTCGCCTTACTTCACACAGGATTCGCGCCTCACCTTGAGATGCTGTTCTTCTTCCCGTCCTCCAGATGTCAACACATTTGTCAATACTTCTTCTGCTCAGAACTCGCAATGATGCGCAAACCTTGCTCACTCGCCCACTACAAGGACGCCAACTAATCAGCGCAATCGCAAAAACTGCTCACCGTGCGTGAGTCGATGAACTGACTCTTAATCAACAGGTTCCGGGTTCAAGTCCCGGCCGGCGCACCAATGAAAACTCCTGGCAAAAGGCATTTTTTGCCACTTGCCGAGTCTAAGTTTCGCCAATATCATCCTTCACAGATCCCTCAATAACGGCGTCGGGATGAAGAAAATGCTGGGATTCCCTTCAAATTACTTCCAGACTTTTATGGATCAATCAACAGGTTCCGGGTTCAAGTCCCGGCCGGCTTGCTCGTGATGAAATTCCTTTCGCCGCGTCCTCACGCGAGTCCTCGTCGAGCTTCGACCCCTGTAGCCTCACTCGTGGCATGTTGCCTCAGGATCTGCGTCGAGCTTCATGATTCACACAGAAATCCCTAGTGGTGGCGCGCTCGACGCTGACCAGTGCGCAAATGGCCTTCCGATTCACGCATTCAGCGTGTAGTTGGTGCGTCAGTTGGCGAGTGATGGGGCGGGCACGAGATTCCTCGACAGACGCCGAATAACCTCTTGCCCGTATGTCCAGAGCGCGGCCGAGTATGCGAGATAGTCCGCATGCGAGACGCGAACCAGATCGCCGTCGGCATAGCGAAGCGATGGTGCCTGCTTCAGAGCACGTTCATCCACTCGACCGGCCCGATGGGCAAGTACGTGACGTAAAGCGACGACCTCGGTGAGCGCCTGGTCAAGATCAGGAGGGATCGGAGATTCGGAAGGAGCTTCTAGCCCGACATGCTTCAGCACTTCTTCCCACCGCTTAGCTCCCGCTCCCCTCGGAGTGGGGTCGAAACTGCCAAATTTTTCGTCTAACACTTGCTTCGTCGCGACACGGATTGCGTCAAGGGCGTTGGGGTCGATGAGCTCCAGCGCATCCGGTTGTTCTTCTAGTGCCCGAATGAGAAACATCTCGACTTGATGTCCCACGAGCATCTCCCGGGCTCGCGGCGTCAGTTCTTGCACGAGCGCGTCGAGCGCGCCGACCATCGCGATCAGCGTCATGGCGTTGTGCTCGACGTGTTGATTTCCTTGCTCAGCACGGGCCAACTCGGCCCGCTCGCGCGCAACTTCGATGGCCGCACGTCGGCGGGGATCATCCTGCTCCGTCTGACCTATTGCATCGTGGCGCCGTTCTTCGTGAGCCTCGGAGTCGAGTAATTCGCGTAGACCCCAATCGGCCAGCGTGCGAACTCGCTCGGCGGCCCCCATTGCCGCCCACCAATCCGCAACCGCCGCTTCCCGTCCGTGATCAAGACGCGGATCCCTTCGTGCATTGGCAAGCTGCCTGTCCGCCAGCGTCTCGCCTCGGTCTTCAGAAAGTTCGCTCACGCCCAAGCCTCGCACTGTCACAGCCGTTTCAACAAGCGAAACAGAGCACTTCCAATTCCTGACGCGGCGTCAAGGGCGCGTTCGGCAGGGAGAAAGGCTTCAGTCAGAAAATTGGAGGTGGATGAAGTGAATCACCACCGCCCCGACGGGTACCGACTGCGGGAAACCGAGGGACCTGGTTTGGCAAGTGAGAAATGCCTCGGCTTACTGATTTTCCTGGTCTACGGCTAGTTATAACCATAGACTTATAAGATGGTATAATAACTCTATGGTTATATCCAAGAATGGCGATTACAGAGTCTCGGTTCCGGAGGACTTAGGTACGGCACTGCGGCACTTCCGCACGCAGAACAATGTGAGCCAGATGGAAGCCGCGGAGTGGGAGGGAGTGAGCCAGCCATATCTCTCAAACCTCGAATCGGGAAAGTTCGGTTCCTCACTGAACCACGCGCTTCGATTACTTCGACTGCTTGGCTATGAAGTGGTAGTTCGCCGAGCGTCCTCGAATGGTTGATCGTCTCGTTGCGTGGCTGTACGGTACGCCTGTCCTGTCGCTGACGTCCGCGCTCAACAATCGCATCGTCTTTGATTGGGAGCAACGCGGCATTGATCGATGGGGTCTCGGCAGCCGAGTCTTGTCGGTTTCGCTACCTCTTGGATCTCCCACGAGTTCGCGCGACGACCGCGCGCTCGACTACTTTTCAAACCTTCTTCCTGACGGACCCGTCTTGAGCGCGATGGCGCAGTTAGTGGGTGTGTCGGCGTTCGACACGTTCGGGCTCCTTACGACGTTCGGTTCGGAATGCGCTGGT
>Ga0208849_1000989_pt1 | contig 22251 bp, 18 predicted proteins | sample NGESurdeep072012_10_FD_184470 | JGI IMG/M metagenome (GOLD analysis project Ga0208849, IMG submission 184470) | Arctic peat soil microbial communities from Barrow, Alaska - NGEE Surface sample 53-3 deep-072012 (SPAdes) | ecosystem: Environmental > Terrestrial > Soil > Wetlands > Peat ... | reverse complement strand
TGTTACAAAAGTAATTTCGGCCCGGGTCAGAGCAGCCTTGGCCTGCAATTCAGATGATCGGTTAGAAAACTCTCAGCGATCAGCGCTGCTATTGAGCGTCAGCAGCACTTCGGTGCCCTTATTAGAGAGTGTTTTCTTAAATGGGTTCGATAGTGAACTATGGCCGTTCCCCCCGAATTTCAAAATCTCATTTCAAACGCACCTATACCCTTGGGATCTCCCTCAGGCTGCGGCCATATCCTTATCTGGAATGTTGAATTCGAAGTAAGTACTTAATTATCTGTGACTTATCATGCAACCAAAAAGCTTGCTCCTTCGTCGTCTCAAGGCCGGTTTTTCCCGCCATGAGTTCAGGATTCAGCGCCTGTCGACCAATTCTGTTTCATCGTCATTACCAAGGTCCCCCCTTACTAGCACGAAAGAGGAATGTTGCCTTCCTGCACCTTTGCCGATGATGAAGTCATAGCGCCTATGCCTCTTTGAATGGCGTCGTGCAACCGGCGAGATGGTGGACCGCCCTCAAATGACCAGAATTGGACTTTATTCGGAAGACCGCTCCCTGCACCCGCTTCTATCTTCTGCCCTTGGTAAGGACTTTGAGGTCCTGCTGAAGTCGGATGGAGACGAAACGGATGTCCTCGCGACCACAGCCGGCTGCGATGTCATGATCCTCGATCTCTACTCCTCTCAGGACACACTCCAGGCTCGCCTCGAATTTACCCGACGACTTATCGCCTCCAATGTTCCAGCCATCCTGATGGCCGACGACAGCCTGCGTTCCACTGCCTTCGAACTCGTTCGTTCGGGCGCATTTGGATACTGCCGCCGCCCGCCATCGATTCGCGACCTCAAGACCATGCTCCTCCGGGCTTGTGAAACCTCGGCCCTGAAGCAGCAGTTGCACAGCGTCAAGCAGCGTATCGAAGAGCCCGGCAATTGCGATCGCATCATCGGTTCCAGTCCAAACATGCAGCGCGTCTACCAGTTGGTGCGCAGTGTGACCAATCTCAACGCCGCCGTTCTGATCACCGGCGACAGCGGAACGGGTAAGGAACTCATCGCCCGCGCCGTTCACAATCTCGGCAGTCGCGTCAATAAGCCCTTTGTGGCTGTCTCTTGTGGAGCCATCCCGGAAACCCTCATCGAAGCCGAGTTATTCGGCCATGAAAAAGGCGCATTCACCGGCACCGTCGGCTCCCGCGAAGGCTACTTCGAGCAGGCCGGCGACGGCACCCTCTTCCTCGATGAAATCGGCGATCTCAGCGTGTTCACGCAGGTAAAGCTCCTCCGCGTCCTGCAGCAGATGGAATTCAGCCGCCTCGGCTCGAATAAGCTCATTCCCTTGCGCGCGCGCCTCATCTTCGCCACTCACCAGGACCTGGGCAAGCTGGTCGCGGAAGGCAAATTCCGTCAGGATCTTTTTTACCGCATCAACGTGATGTGCATCGACTCGCCGCAGCTTCAGGAGCGGTCCGAAGACATCCCTCTGATCGCGGGCCATTTCCTCCGTCACTATTCAAATGTCTTCCAGAAACCAATGGACTCGATCGAGCCTGCCGCGATGGAGATGCTCCAGAGCTACACTTGGCCTGGAAACGTGCGCGAGCTTGAAAACGTCATGCAGCGCGCCATCATTTTGGCTCCTGGCAGCGTCGTCCGCGCCGATGATCTGAACCTCAAGATGCCAGAACCGGAAGATGATGCCGCCGGCTTCGACCAGATCGTCGACATTGCCGATTACCAGTCGTCCGGCTCATTCGAACGCCAGCTTCGTGACTATAAAATCAGGCTTGCCGTCGCTGCCGTTCGCGAAAACAACGGCAACAAGACCCTGGCTGCGCGCAGCCTCTCCATCTCTCGTGCCTATCTGCATCGCCTCTTGCGGCTTACCGAGGACGAAGCTCTTCCCGCATCCGATCCGCTCTTTGTGGACCATAGACTTCCCAAGGCCGTCACCGCCTAAGCCCGCGCTCATTCTGCCGCATGCACTCTGCGTCGAGCACGCGCCCTTCCCTTACCTATCACCTTTCCTGACGAGTGCGATCTATCTTCCGCACTGTCCCAACGTCGCCGGCACAGCGTAGAATTGTGTCGTCTTTCAGTCCAATAAGGGAATTCTCCTCCATGAAAGCTTCTGTGCTCGCCCTCTTTGCGATTTCTGCCGTGGCCGCCGCCCAATCCTCAACCTCGATGCCGATGAACGCGCCCCCTGCACCCGCCGAGCACCTGGGCACCGTTTCCTTTGCTGTCTCCTGCGGACAGCAGGCTCAGGCGCCGTTCGATCGCGGCGTCGCCCTGCTGCACGATTTCTGGTACTCGGAGGCACGGCCGCAGTTTGAGCGAATCGCAAAGGTCGATCCAGGCTGCGCGATGGCACACTGGGGAATCGCGATGAGCGCCTTCCACCAGATTTGGGATCGGCCGGATAAAAAAACGATGAAGCTGGGTTGGGCAGAGATCCGCAAGGCGCAATCAGCCAACGCGCCAACGGACCGCGAGCGCGATTACATCGCGGCATTGGCTGTTTTCTACAAACCCGGCAAACAGGACTTCATGACTCGCGTGACTGCATACTCGGCGGCCATGGGCGCGCTCTACAAGCGCAATCCCGACGACGTTGACGGCGGCGCATTCTATGCGCTGTCTCTGCTCGCCTCGGGAGCGCCGAACGACACCAGCCTGTCCCACGAGCACCAGGCGATGTCGGTTCTTGCGCCGCTTTTCATCCGTTATCCCGACAATCCTGGGGTGGTGCACTACATCATTCACTCTTGCGACAATCCTGCCATGGCCAAAGATGGTTTGGCGGCGGCTGAGCACTATGGCGAGATTGCTCCATCGGGCCCGCATGCCACCCACATGCCGGGACACATCTTCGCCCGCCTCGGCATGTGGCAAAAGGATATCGACGCCCAGCTCGCATCCATTCACGCCTCTGAAACCGCCATATCGCACCACGAAGACGGCCTCATGGACGAGCCTCACTCCTACGACTTCCTGATGTACGCATATATGCAGAGTGGCCAGGATGAACGAGCGAAAGACGCGCTTCATAGGAGCATTCCCGTGATCGACAGCATCGCGTCAATGCCGGAAATGGGCAGCGGCCACAGGGATGGAATGGCGGGATACTACCGGACTAAATTCCCCGTCTTTTACGCACTCGATATGCGCGACTGGCATGCGGCGGCGACGCTCGAACCCATTCCCGGCGCGCTGCCTGAGGATGTGACGATGACCTGGTGGGCGCACGCCATCGCTGATGGACATCTGCACCATGCGGACCAGGCGCGTGCCGATCTGGCGCAATACGACGCATGCATGACTGAAGTCAGAAAAGGCCGGCATGCCTACTATGCCGATTCAACCGGGGCTCAGATCGAGCGCAATGAGATCGCCGGTTGGGCCAGCTTTGCCGCTGGCCAGCAGGACGATGCGTTGAAGCATATGCGTGACGCTGCCGATTTGCAGGACAAAGTTGGTCAGAGTGAAGTCGACATTCCAGCCCGTGAAATGCTGGCTGACATGCTCCTTGATTCCCATCATCCGCAGGAAGCGTTGACAGAATATCGCGTCGCGCTCAAGTTGAGCCCCAACCGTTTCAACGGCCTTTATAACGCCGGCATTGCTGCTGAACAAGCGGGCGACAAGACTGCGGCCGCCAGTTACTTTGCTGCACTTATGAAATCAACCGGCAACGGCGCGCAGTCCTCGCGCCCCGAGTTGGCGCACGCCAGGAGCTTCCTCTCCTCTGACCGGCCTGCAGTGGGCCAGGTTCGGGAACCGTAACGCGCGAAACCCTCATCACCGTTGTGGACCGTCTCATTGGCGAACGTCGCACAGCCTGATCCATCGCTTCTGCACCCAATTCCAGTCCCACACTTCGCCCGCCTTCGCCACGCTTGCGAATGTTACGATAAGTTCCATCCGCATCGGAGGTTCCTTGCAATGATTGAATCTTCAGCGCCAGCCGAGCTAACCGCTGAGCAGATTTCCGCCATCACCCGCGAGAACAACTACGGCACCTGGCGCTTTCAAAAGACATGGAAACCGCTCTATATCGCCGACGCCGAAGGCTGCTGGTTCATTGACGGCGCGGGCAAGCGTTACCTCGACTTCAGTGCGCAGCTCATGTGCGTCAACCTGGGCCATAAAAATCCTCGTGTGGTCGAGGCTATCGCGGAGCAGGCCCGCGAGCTTTGTTACGTCGCTCCCGGATACGCAACCGACTCGCGCGCTCGCCTCAGCGCCAAACTTCTTGAGGTTCTCCCCGAGGGCCTCGACAAATTCTTCTTTGCCACCAGCGGAACCGAGGCCAACGAAGCGGCCTTCAAAATCGCTCGCATGTACACCGGCAAAACGAAAATCATCTCGCGGTACCGTTCCTATCACGGCTCAACTATGGGATCCATCGCCGCCACTGGCGATCCGCGTCGCTGGGCCATGGAGCCGGCGGGCAAGGGCGCAGGCGTCGCCTTCGCGCCTGAGACCAATTGCTACGATTGCCCCATCAAGCACACCTACCCCACCTGCAACATCGCGTGCGCCGACTACATCGAGCACATGATTCGTAATGAGAGCGACGTCGCCGCCATCATCTTCGAGCCTGTCGTCGGAACCAATGGAGTATTGGTCCCGCCGCCAGAATACTTCCCTCGCCTCCGCGAAATCTGCGATCGCCACGGCGTGCTCATGATAGCCGACGAAGTCATGGCCGGCTGGGGCCGCACCGGCAAGTGGTTCTCGGTCGACAACTGGAACCTCAAGCCAGACATCCTCGTCACCGCCAAAGGCATCACCTCGGCCTACGTTCCCCTCGGCCTTTGCGCCACTACCGGCAAGATCGCCGATTTCTTCGAGGACCACTACTTTTCACACGGCCATACATATGAGGCGCACCCGCTCACCCTCGGCCCCGCTGTCACCACTATTGAAGAGATGCAGCGCCTCAAGCTTGTCGAGCGGGCCAAGGAGCTCGAGCCTTACGTTCGCCAGAAGCTAGAAGCCGTCAAAGCCAAACACGTTTCCGTCGGCGACGTGCGTGGCCTCGGCCTCTTTTTTGCCGTCGAAATTGTGAAAAATCGAAAGACCAAGCAGCTCTTCAACACCATGCGCGACAAGGTGGAAGGAAAGCCGCTGGTCGTCGATCAGATCGCCGCCAAAATGATGGCGCAGGGCGTGTCAATTCAAGCCTGGGTCAGCCACTTCGTCATCGCCCCGCCGCTCATCGTCACCAAAGAGGAGTTGGATTTGGGCATCGCCGCCCTCGACGAGCATCTCTCCATCGCCGATGCGCTAGTGGAAGAATAGCCGCGGATCTACCAGAGCGGGTTGCCCCATCCTTGGCGTCCACCGCAGGGAACGCCAAGGGTGGGATAGCACAAACCCAATCCGACCTTTCCAATGCGCTATGCGATCTCCTGCGCGCTCTCCGCCACTCCCGCCGGCGCCGCCAGCTTCATCATCGCTACATACGACACGCCCGCCAAAAAGAATCCCACGAACCAGGCGTAATCATAGAGAAAGTGCAAAGGCTTCACGAACACGCCGACGAGCGCGACTCCTGCTCCAAGTCCCAGCGCGATCAGCGCCCGTGGGTTCACTCCCTTGGTGTAGTGGTAAATCCCCTCGCGGTGGTAGAGCGAGTTCACGTCCAGCACTGTTCCGCGAATGAAAAAGTAATCGCACACCATGATTCCCGCCACCGGCCCCAACAGTCCCGAGTAGCCCACGAGCCAGCCGAAGATGTACGCGTCCGGGGTGGCCAGCAGCTTCCATGGGCACATCGCGATTCCGAGAAATCCTGTGATCAGCCCTCCCGTGCGAAAACTGATCACCCGCGGCCACAGATTTGAGAAATCATTCGACGGCGACACTACATTCGCTCCGATGTTCACATTCAGCGTCGCAACAAGCACCGCAATGAGCGCCACAAACGCCACCACCGGCTGATGAAACATTCCAATCAGCTGCACCGGGTCCCAGATCGGCTTGCCAAACAGCACCACCGAAGCCGACGTTACCGCGATGCCCAGAAACGTATACATCGCCATCGCCACCGGCAGCCCGAAAGCCTGCCCCCACGATTGCGCGCTTTGTGATTTGGAATAGCGCGTGAAGTCAGGAATGTTCAAGGCCAGCGTCGCCCAGTAGCCCACCATCGCAGTCAGCGACGGAAAAAACACATCCAGAAACTCACCGCGCGAGTGGAACGCGCTCGGCGTCGAGAGCATCGCGCCAAAGCTCCCCGCCTTCATCCGCATCCAAACCAGCAGCGCCACTGCCATCACGAACATGAACGGCGCGCCAAACGCCTGCAGCCGCCGAATCGACTCCACCCCCCGCCACACCACCACCATATTCAGCAGCCAGAAGCCGAGAAAGCACGCCCACAATATGCCGTTATTTCCTTCCGCACTCCGCCAGATTACGATGAGCATCGCGTCAATCGCGCTACCCCCGATCCACGCTTGAATGCCGAACCATCCGCACGCCACTACCGCACGCAGCAACGCCGCCAAATTCGCTCCGCGCACTCCAAACGATGCGCGTAGAAACACTGGAAACGGAATTCCGTACTTCGCGCCGGCGTGCGCATTCAGTAGCATCGGAACCAGCACGATCAGATTGCCCAGCAGCACCGTCCCGATCGCCTGCTTCCAATCCATCCCTTTCGCAATCAACCCCGACGCCAACCGGTACGTCGTGATCTCCATGCACATCGAAAACCACAGCGCCGTGTAGTTGTAGAAACCCCACGTCCGCTGCGCCGGAGTCGTCGGCGTCAGGTCCCGATTCGATAGCGATGGATCGACAGTACTCACTCAACCTCCTCCGTGAAGTCGGGAAAGTATCTATATCAGGTATGACAATGGGTGCCCCAGGTCCCGTCCGCCGCGGCGGAGGGACCTGGGATAACACGACCGCCGCCCTCGCACGAACAGGCTAGTAGCTAGAAGCTAGCGGCTAGAAGCTGCCTCACTTCCACGCCCCGCCCCGCGCCTCACGCCGCAGATACTTCCCTCGCCCTGGCTTGCCGATAAACTTTCCGCCGCTCACAATCAGCTCCCCGCGCGAGTACACATCGCGCGCGTTGCCACGCACCTTGAATCCCTCGAACATTGAGTAGTCCACGCGCATGTGGTGCGTCTTGGCGCTGATCGTATAGTCCTCCGCCGGATCCCATAGCACCAGGTCCGCGTCGCTGCCCGCGGCCAGCACGCCCTTCTTTGGATACATCCCGAAAATCCGTGCCGGCGCAGTCGAAACCAACTCAACGAATCTGTTAATCGAGAAATTTCCCTGCCCCACGCCGTGATGATGCAGCAGTTGCAGCCGGTTCTCGATTCCTGGCCCTCCGTTGGGAATCTTCGTGAAATCGTCCTTGCCCAGCGTCTTCTGGTCTTCGAAGCAAAACGGGCAATGATCCGTCGACACAACCTGCAAATTGTCTTTCCGCAAACCCTCCCACAGCTTCGGCTGGTTTTTGCGCTCGCGCAGCGGCGGCGTAAACACGTACTTGGCGCCTTCCCACTCGTTGCCCTCCATGTTGTCTTCAATCGAGAGCAGCAGATACTGCGGGCACGTCTCGGCGAACGCCGGCAATCCTCGGTCACGCGCCTCGCGCACCTGGTTCAGCGCATCCTCGCTCGAAAGATGCACAATGTAAATCGGCACGCCGGCAATCTCCGCCATCGCAATCGCGCGATGCACCGCTTCGGCCTCGGCCTTCGTCGGCCGCGTCAATGCATGATAGATCGGTGCCGTCTTCCCTTCAGCCAGCGCCTGCTGCACGATCACGTCGATCACCGATCCGTTCTCCGCGTGCATGCAGATCAGCGCGCCATTCTTTGCCGTCTGCTGCAGCGCCTTGAAGATCGTCGCGTCGTCCACCATCAGCACATTGGGATACGCCATGAATAGCTTGAAGCTGGCCACGCCCTCATGCACCAGGTCGTCCATGTCTTCCAGGCCCGCGTCCCCCAGGTCGGTGACGATCATGTGCAGTCCGTAGTCGATGCACGCTTTTCCTTCGGCCTTCTGCCACCACGTATCCAGCGCCGTCCGCATTTTCGTCCCGCGCGCTTGGATCGCGAAGTCAACGATCGTCGTCGTTCCGCCAATCGCCGCGGCTCTCGTGCCCGTCTCAAAATCGTCCGCCGACTTCGATCCTCCAAATGGCATATCGAGATGCGTATGCGCATCGATTCCGCCCGGCAGCACCAGCAACCCCGTCGCATCCACAACTTTATCCGCCCCGCTCGCTGGAATCCCCGCGCGCACTTCCTTAATCGTTGTGCCATCAATCAGTAAATCCGCCTTCACGCTGGCGTCGGCGTTCACAATCGTTCCGTTTTGAATGAGGATTTTGGACATCGCCTACCGACTTTCTCCTGCAAAATCGAATCCGCTTCCGAACCAATGCTTCTCCATCTCACGAAGAAACTCCAGCGTCAAGCTTGGCGAGTCGGGCAGTACCGAATCAATCCCGCAATGGGGACAAAGGGCGCATCCATCGGGAGTCCACTCCGTAATTTCAGCCGGAGAATAAATTGAGCAACAATAAAAGCAACCGACTTTAGAGCTCGCGAGCACTCGCTCCCGATGATGATCCCCAGGACCGCAGTCCTTGTGTGCCGACTTATATGGCTCTGGGATCATGATGTCTGCGTCTGCGTCACGCACGCCGCTCCCCGTGTCCGCTCGTCCCACGTCTCTGGCTTCAGTCCCGTGTCTACCTCGACCATCGTGATGCATCCCTCCACCGGGCAAACCAGCGAGCATAAATTGCACCCCACGCATTCCGTCTCATCCACACGCGGAATCCGCTCGAGCGGAGTCGGATATGGCCCAGGCGCAAACGCCGCTGCCCGCTCCTTGCGGGTCACGGGCGTCTCGGCAATCGACGCTCTGCTCTCGGCTTCTTCTTCCGCCGGCGTCCGGTGCAGCTCTACGTGCCCGTCCACCGGCCCCGTCACGCGATCAAGATGAATGCACTGGTGCGCGCCGTCCCAGCACGCAATGTGGCACAAGTCGCACCCAATACACGTCTGCTCATCGATGCGCGCCACGATCTTGTAATTCAAATTCAGGTGCTTCCACTCCGTCACGCGATTCAGCGACAATCCGCGAAAATCCTCGAGCGTCTTGAATCCTTTCTCGCGCATCCAGTTGTCCAGGCCCTCAGCCATGTCCTCGACAATCCGATAGCCGTAGTGCATCACCGCCGTGCACACCTGCACCGTCCCGCACCCCAGCAGCAGGAACTCCGCCGCATCGCGCCACGAGCCGACTCCGCCAATCCCCGAAAATGGCAGCGCTGACTCCGAATCGGCCAGAACCTGCTGGACCATGTTCAAAGCGATCGGTTTTACCGCCGGCCCGCAATAGCCGCCGTGCGAGCACTTTCCGTCGACATTCGGCCGCGGCACAAACGTGTCCAAGTCGATTCCGGTGATCGAATTGATCGTGTTGATGGCCGACAGCCCATCGGCTCCGCCGCGCTTGGCCGCCCGCGCCACCGTGCGAATGTCCGAAATGTTCGGCGTCAGCTTCACCAGCACCGGCGTCCGCGCCTTTTCCTTCACCCACGCGGTAATCATCTCCGCGTACTCCGGTACCTGCCCCACCGCCGAGCCCATTCCGCGCTCGCTCATGCCGTGCGGGCAACCGAAGTTCAGCTCCAGTCCGTCCGCTCCCGCATCCTCAGTCCGCGTCACGATCTCATGCCACGCTTCGCGAGTTGACGCCACCATCAGCGACGCAATCACCGCGTTCTTGGGGTAGCGCTTCTTCACCTCAGCCATCTCGCGCAGATTCTGTTCTACCGTCCGGTCGCTGATCAACTCAATATTGCTGAACCCCATAATCCGCTGCCCGTTCCAATCAGTAGCTGAGTAGCGCGAGCTAACATTCGTAATCGGCTCGCCGATCGTCTTCCAAACCGCGCCGCCCCATCCCGCGTCGAACGCGCGCATGATCATCTCGCCTGTATTCGTCGGCGGCGCAGAAGCCAGCCAGAACGGATTCGGCGAGTTGATGCCGCCCGCAAAATTGCGCACGCCAATGTCAGGCATTGGCCACCTCCACGGTTTTCAACATCGCCAGCGCCGCGCGCTTCCCTCCGGCCACCGCATCCACCACCTCGCGTCCGCCGTTCACGCAATCACCGCCCGCAAAATATCGCGAGTTCCCCGTCAACCCCGTCACATGATCGGCCACAATCCGCCCGTCGTGTACCTCAACTCCGCGCAGCTCTTGCAAAAGCTGCGTAAGCGGCGACTGCCCGATCGCCGGAACCACCAGATCGCATGCAATGCTAGCTTGCGAATCCGGAATCGCTTCAAGCTTTCCGTTCGATCGCCGCACTTCCAATGTATCCAGCAGCAACCTGCCGTTAGCGTCGGACCGAATCGCCACCGGCTGCTTGCGCCACAAAAACTGCACGCCCTCCTGCTTGGCGTGCTCATACTCAAACTCGAACGCCGACATCTCGCCCTCGCTGCGCCGGTACAACATATAGACCGTCTCAGCGCCCAGCCGCCGCGCGGCATTTGCCGCATCAATCGCCGTATTCCCCGCGCCCACCACCACCACCGTCCCATGCAGGTCGCGCAAATGACCGGTCTTGTAAGCGGCAATCAGCTCCAGCGCATTCAATACGCCCTTCGCATCTTCTCCGGAAATGCCCAGCCGCTGCATCGCGCCAAGCCCCAGCCCCAGAAAAACAAAATCAAACTCCGCCTCCAGAGCTTCCAGCGTCGCTGCCGAATCCACCTCAACTCCACATCGGAACTCCACGCCCAGCCGCCGGATCATCTCCGCTTCCCGCACGCTGTCGGCAGCGCGCAACTTGTACTCCGCCACGCCATAAGTATTCAGGCCGCCCGGCTGCTCGCGCCGCTCAATCACCGTGGCCCGCGCTCCCTGTCGGCACAATTCCGCAGCGCACGCCATCGAAGCCGGGCCGCCTCCAATGCAGGCCACGCGCAGCTTGCTCGTTCCCGGCGCCTTCACGGGAACGGCCTCGCCGGACGCCCAGAACGCATCCATTGCATGCCGCTGCAATTGTCCAATTTGAATCGGCTTCCGATTTTGCCGGACCATCACGCAGGCGCCCTCGCAAAGCACCTCTACTGGACAAACCCGCGCGCAGCTCGCGCCCAGAATATTCGCATCCAGAATCCTCATCGCCGACCCGCGCAAATTCCCCGACGCAATGCGCTTGATGAACCCAGGCACATCGATGTGCGTGGGGCAGGCCGCCGTGCACGGCGCGTCAAAGCAATTCAGGCAACGTTCCGCCTCAATCGTCGCGGCCTGCGCCGCCAGCGCCGGCTTCAGCTCGCCAAACCGCGCTCTTATATTTTCGTCGTGCGGTAGTGCCGAGGTGCTCATGCGCTCGCCTCCGCCTTACGATGCCACAAGTGGGCCATACGAATCCGGCCTGCGGTCGCGATAGAACTGCCACGTCCGCCGCACTTCGGCAATCTCATCCAGATTCAGATCCGCGGTCAGCACCTCATCCTTGTCGCGCGCCGCCTCCGCAATAATCTTTCCGCGCGGATTGCAAAAGTAGCTCGTCCCGTAAAATTCGCCAATGTTCCATGGCGCCTCGGTCCCCACGCGATTGATCGCAGCGACAAAGTACCCATTCGCCGCCGCATGCGCAGGCTGCTCCAGCTTCCACAAGTACTCGCTCAAGCCCGCCACCGTCGCCGACGGATTGAACACAATCTCCGCGCCATTCAATCCCAGGCACCGCGCGCCCTCGGGAAAATGCCGATCGTAACAGATATAGATGCCCACCTTGGCAAAACCCAGATCGAATACCGGGTACCCCAGATTTCCCGGCCGAAAATAAAACTTCTCCCAGAACCCCGGCGCCACATGCGGAATATGCATCTTGCGATACTTGCCCAGATAAGCGCCGTCACTCGCGATCATCGCCGCCGTGTTGTAAAAAACGCCCTCTTGCTCCACCTCATATACGGGCACGACCATCGCAATGTGCAATTCCTTTGCAAGGGCGCGCATCAGATTCACCGTCGGCCCGTCAGGAACCGGCTCCGTCATCTCGTACCATTTCGTCTCCTGCTCAGCGCAAAAATACGGCCCGTTGAAGATCTCCTGCAGGCACACTATCTGCGCTCCCTGTTTCGCCGCGTGGCGAATCAGCCCCACATGCTTCTCTACCATCGCCTTCTTTTGCGCAGGCAGCGCTTCCGTCGCGGGCACTGCATTCGAAGCCTGAATAATGGAACATCGAACAATCCGGGGCATGGCTTGTTACCTCCAGGCGAAAAAAGGTGTGAGTCTTAGAAATTAGCTCAAACCAGGCCATTCGGCAATAGCATTCTCGCTTGTGTTGGACGGGAGCCCCAACCTCGCCGGATCTTTGATTTTCCAGCCGGGTGGGAGCGGCTTTGCACACAGGTGCTATTCGGGTTTGACTTCACGCCCTCGCAATCCAATAATCCAAACAGATGAATATCTACGAGGAGATCGTGAAGCTGCAACGCTCGGGGTCCAACGGCGCTGTTGCCACCATCGTGAACTCGCGCGGCTCCATCCCCTCTTTTCAAAGCGCCAAAATGCTCATCCGCGACGACGGCTCCATTGCAGGCACCATCGGCGGCGGCTGCGTCGAGGCAGAAGTCTGGCAGGCCGCGCGCGAAGTCATCGCTAGCGAAAAGCCGCGCACTCTCTCTTTCGATCTCAACCAGGATCCCAAGTTCGATACCGGCCTCGTTTGTGGCGGCACTCTCGAAATCTTCATTGAGCCTGTGCTGCCCGTGCCGTTGCTTTACATCTTCGGCGCAGGCCACGTTGCCGTCGAGCTTTTCAAAGCGGCGCGCAACGCCGGCTTCGACTGCATCGTCATCGACAACCGCGAAGCCTACGCTAATGCCGAGCGCTTTCCAGGCGCCCAACAGATCATCGCTAAAGATTTCGACGACGCGCTCAAGGAGTTCACGCCCAGCGAGTCTTCATACATCGTCATCGCTACCCGCGGTCACCGGGATGACATGCGCGTCCTGCGCTGGGCTGTGCAAACGCCCGCGCGCTACGTCGGCATGGTCGGTTCCAAGCGCAAAGCCATCACGATCTTTCGCGAGCTTACGCGCGAGGGCCTCAATCCAGTTCTCCCAGGCCTGCCTCCCGATCTGTTTGACCGCGTGCATTCTCCCGTCGGCCTCGACATCGGCGCTACCACGCCCGCGGAGATTGCCGTCTCCATCGTTGCGGAAATCATCGCAGTTCGCCGCCATGCAGAGCGCGCCCTGCCCCACATGAGCTGGTTCCACAGTGGCAGGCACGCCGCCACCACCACCGGATCCGCTGCGCCGGAACAACCTGTTTCCTCCTCTACGCAAAAGTAACCCCATTCCACTCGCGCCCAGCTATCTTTTCTGCCCGCCCTCTTTTCTCCCTGTTATCTTTTCCTAATATGCCCGGCGCACCCAATCTCTGCGGCCTCATCCTCGCAGCCGGCGAGTCTTCGCGCATGGGTTCTGACAAGGCAATGCTTCCGTGGCCTCCGCCCCCACCCGGCGCCACCCCGCAGCCCGGTCCGACGCTTCTCTCAGCGGCCATTCTTGCGTTCGAGCCCTTCACGCGCCTGGTCGTTGTCGTCGCGGGTAGCAATGCTCAACCCATCGGAGTGACCGTTAACGCCTGCGGCGCATACATGGTCCGCAATCCGAGCCCCGAGCGAGGCCAATTCAGTTCCCTCCAGGTCGGCTTGAAGGAAGCTCTGTCTCGCGGCTGCGATTCTGCAATGATCACGCCGGTCGATTGTCCGCCATTAAGCGCAGGCTCGCTCGAGCGTCTCAGCGACTCGTTCCAACGTGCGCTCGAGCACGGCATTTGGGCCCTCGCCCCGGAGAACGACGGCAAGCATGGGCACCCGCTTCTGGTCAGTCGTGAATTGATCGCACAGTTTCTAGATGCGCCTGTCACCGGCAACGCGCGCGAAGTCTTGCATGCTCACGCCCAGCGCGTCGCATACATTCACGTGCCTGACTCCCTGGAAAAGGCTGGCCTGAACACGCCTGAAGACTACGAGGCACTCGCCGAAAAACCCTCGGTGTAGGCGAGCTGAGCCTAGCCGGGAATTTTTCCCAGCACCGCCGACAGCACATCCATCGCCAGGTGGCTTGCGTGTGTCGACGCCGAGGGCAACCCGCCCACCGCGCTCACCAGCTCATCTCTGGTCAACTTCTTCGCCTCGTCCACCGTTCTCCCGCTCACGAGATCTGTCACTGCTGACCCGCAGGCCACCGCGGCCACGCAACCCTTTGCCCGGAAGCGAATCTCCGCAATCCGTTCCTCCACAATCTTCACCGTAAGTTCCAAAACATCGCCGCAGGCCGGATTTTCGATCCGCGCGGTCGCATCCGCATCCGCGACCGTTCCTGCGTTGCGCGGGTGCTCAAAGTGATCAAGAACTTGCGGAGAATACATAGCCTTTGCCTAAACCTTCAGCGCGATCCCTTACCTCACTTCGCGGCCTTCGCGTGACCCGCGCGCTTGCTGCCATCTTAATGCGGCAGCCATTCCATCGGCGGAATCTCCGCACCCGCAATAGACCCCTGCTCATCAGCTTCGCAAAAACGACTTCATTCTCGTCTGCCGCTCTTTGGACTAAACTGAATTCGTCATGGCAATCGCAGGCTTCTCTCCCATCATCCGGCCCACCATCCCGCCTCGCGCGCCGCAGGGCGCGTTTGCGAACGAGCCGTTCACTGACTTCAGCGATCCTGAGAATGCGCGGTCCATGCGCAGTGCGTTCGACAAGGTCGCTGCCCATCTCGGCGCAGAATACAGCCTGATCATCGGCGGCGAGCGTCTACAGACTCCGGACAAAATTCGCTCCATCAATCCAGCGCACCCGGCACAAATCGTCGGCGTCCACCAGAAGGCCGGCGCCGAACAAGTCCAACCCGCCATGACCGCCGCACTCCGCGCCTACGAATCCTGGAGCGTGACCTCAACCGATGAGCGCGTCTCGCTGCTCCTCGGCGCTGCAGCAATCATCCGTGAGCGCAAGTTCGAATTCATGTCCTGGCTCACCTATGAAGTCGGCAAGAACTGGGCCGAGGCCGACGCCGATGTCGGCGAAACCATCGACTTCCTCGAGTTCTACGCCCGCGAGGCGCTGCGCCTGGCCGCCGCTTCCACGCCCATCCAGTATCCCGGTGAGCGCAACGAGCTGCTCTACATCCCGCTCGGCGTCGGCGCTGTCATCTCGCCCTGGAACTTTCCCTTCGCCATCATGGCCGGCATGACCGCCGCAGCCATCGTCACCGGCAACACCGTAATTCTGAAACCCTCGTCCGATTCTCCAACCATCGCCGCTCGCTTCGTCGAGGTCCTCGAAGAAGCCGGCCTCCCCGACGGCGTGGTCAACTTCTGTCCCGGCTCCGGCGCTTCGTTCGGCAATGCCATCGTCGAGCATTCCAAAACCCGCTTCATCGCCTTCACCGGCTCCAAAGCCGTCGGCCTCGAAATTCACGAACGCGCCGCGCATGCACAGCCCGGCCAGATCTGGATCAAGCGCACCATCCTCGAAATGGGGGGCAAGGATTCGATTCTTGTCTGCGAAGATGCCGATCTCGACGCCGCCCTCGAAGGAGTCGTCGCAGCAGCCTTTGGCTTTAGCGGCCAGAAATGCTCCGCCTGCTCCCGCGCCATCGTTCAAGCCCCTATCTATGATGTCTTCGTCGAGCGCCTGCGCGAACGCGTCACCACGCTTTCCATGGGCGATCCAGTCACTAATCCCAACATGGGCCCCGTTATCAATCAGGCGTCGCTCGATTCCATGCTTCGCTCCATCGAGATCGGCAAAAAAGAAGGCAAGCTGATCGCTGGCGGCAACGCCCCATCCTTAGCCGATGGCGGCTTCTACCTTCAGCCGACAATCCTCTCCGACGTTCCGCCCGACGCGGTCATCGCACAAGAGGAAATCTTCGGCCCAGTACTGGCCGTCATCAAGGTCGCCAGCTTTGAAGAAGGCCTCCGCGTCGCCAACAATACCGAGTACGGCCTCACCGGCTCTCTTTACACCAGCGATCCCGCAAAGAAGGCTGCCGCACGCAGCGCTTTCCACGTCGGCAATCTCTACTTCAATCGCAAGTGTACCGGCGCAATGGTCGGCGCGCATCCATTCGGCGGCTTCAATATGAGCGGCACTGACTCCAAGGCCGGCGGTCCCGATTACCTCTACCTCTTCACCCAGGCCAAGAGCGTCGCAGAAAAGCTCTAGTCCAATGTCGCAACAACCGGCGTCCGCACGATTTCATTCGCACAGGGAGACCCGATGACAGCGTTGGACTTTACCGGAGCGGTCTGGATTCTCTCGTTTCTTGCGGGCTTCCTCGGCGCGCTCACCGGTCTCGGCGGCGGAGTGGTCGTCGTCCCCGCGCTTACCCTCGCGCTCGGCGTTAACATCAAATACGCCATCGGAGCCTCACTGGTCTCCGTCATCGCCACTTCATCTGGCGCGGCCGCGGCTTACGTCCGCGAGGGCTACTCCAACATCCGCATTGGAATGTTCCTTGAAATCGCCACAACTCTGGGTGCGATACTCGGCGCATTTCTTGCCGGCCGCGTCGGCACGCACGCTCTCGCCATCATCTTCGGCCTGGTTCTTATTCAGGCTGCGATCCAATCGTTCATGGCGAATAAGGGAAACGACCAGCCCGTCGTCTCCGATGCGCTTGCCAGTCGCTTGCGCCTCGGCAGCTCCTATCCCGTCGATGGCAAGCTCCAGAAATACGGCGTGCGCAACGTCCCCGCTGGCTTTGGCCTCATGTTCGGCGCTGGCACGCTCTCCGGCTTGCTCGGCATCGGCTCTGGCGCAGTTAAAGTCATCGCCATGGACCGAGCCATGCGCATCCCCTTCAAAGTCTCCACCACCACCAGCAACTTCATGATTGGCGTCACTGCGGCCGCCAGCGCCGGCATTTACCTCAGCCGTGGATTTATCGACCCCCGCGTGGCCATGCCCGTAATGCTAGGCGTCCTTGCCGGCGCGCTCCTCGGCGCAAAAGTTCTGGTGCATGCCCGGGTCCGCACGCTGCGGGCCGTCTTTTCCATCGTGATTCTTGCCCTCGCCATCGAGATGATCGTCAACGGCATCACGGGGAAGGTGTAGCTCGCATGATTGTGCCCCGCATGCCACCTCGTATGGACGACCGCCGCCTCGAAACCATGATTGGCCGCCTTCTGCAAATCGGCGTTCTCGCGGCCGCTGGTACCGTCTTAGCCGGTGGCGTTCTCTACCTCGTTCAAAGTCACTCCGGCCACGTCGACTATCGCAACTTCGTGCCCCTTGCCAACTCCGCTCCCGGAAGCTCGGATCTCCTCACGCTCTCCAGCATCCTCCGCTCCGCAATCCACTTTGACAGCCTTGGCCTCATTCAATTCGGCCTGCTGCTCCTCATCGCCACACCCGTCGCGCGTGTCGCGCTGGCCGTCGTCGGTTTCGCTCTCGAGAGCGACCGCTTGTACACCGTCGTCAGCCTTATCGTCCTGTTGATTCTCGCCTTCAGCCTGATTTACGTGACCTGATTCACGTGACCTTATTCACGCGACCTGACTCACGCGACCTGACGCAAGCCACCCGATACGCGAATTTCCGAACCAGCCGCGCGTGCTGCCGGCAGGCATCCCTCACAGATTGTGAATTGAATTCGATCGGTGGCTCGCGACCTGCGGCCCATGGATCGTGAATAGCGATTCTCGCCGGCCTTACGCTACGGCGCCCGAAGCCGATTGGCTCGCCGCCTGATTCGCAGCCAGCGTCTCGGCTTCCAGTTTGTTTCCAACCTCGGCGGCCGCCTTTGCCAGCACCCGGTGGTGGATCGTAAACAGCGCCAGCTCCAGCCGGTCGCCTACGCCGGTTTTGTCGTAAATCGACCGCAGATAATTCTTGATCACCTGCTCCGTCGTCTTCAGCCGGAGGGCGATCTCGCGGTTCTTGCAGCCCTGCACGATAAGCGCCACAATGCGCATCTCTTTCGGCGTCAGCCGATCGCGCACGCGCGCTCCCACCAGGTCCTCTTCAATCGCTTCCGGCGGCGCTGACTGTGTGGGCAGCCACGAATCTCCGGCAGCGACGCGGCGCACGCACTCCACCAGCGCCGGTCCCGTAACGCTGCGGAACACTACCCCGCGAAATCCCTGCTGCATATATGCCGCCGCATTTTCGTTGTTCTCGGCAATCACAATGCCGCGGCTGCTTGTAGTCTCCAGCAGCATGCCCAGCCGCGTGAAATCCGGCTGCAATGAAGCCGCAAACAGAACAATGGAATTGGGAAATGTGGTAACAGCGTGATACATCCGCTCAAGATCGGTACATTGCGCGATGATGCGCAAGTCCTCGTCCATGGCCAGAACTTTGGCGGTACCGGCTCGGAAGATCGCCTGCGAATCGGCCAGGATGATCTTGTTCATTGTGTTTCCTGCCTACCCTTGCTCCTGCTTAGGAGAGTCCCTGCTTTTCCCTTTGAACTTCGCCAATGGAACTCCGCCAATTGAACTCCGCCAAGTCCAGCGCGCGAACCCTGCTGCGCCTGTCACCCTACCCCATTCGTCCCCATCGGCAGTTTGACTATAGTCTTGGCAATGTCGGGTCAGTGTCGAGTATTGCTACATTCTGGCCCCTGCCGTTTCGTTTCGCAACTTCCCGGCCCAATTTGAGATCTGTGGTCCCCCGCTGCGGCTATTGATACCGCTACACGTCCCGCTATGGCACCTCTATCGGCCCGTCCATTTCTGAGACTACAGCTTTCTAGTCAAAATAGGGTACCAAAAACCTTTAGGCGGGGCCGGGTAGACCATTAACTACATTGGGACCTCCAAGCACTACACTCTTTTTATGGCGAGACCTATCCTGCTGGCGGTTGACGACGACGTAAGCGTCCTTGAGGCCGTCGTCCAGGATCTGCGCCGCAAATATGGCGAAACCTACAGGATCATGCGTGCCGCCAGCGGCCCCGCCGCGCTCGATACTTTGGCCCAGCTCAAAACGCGTGAAGAGCCTGTCGCTTTGATCATCAGCGACCAGCGCATGCCGGGAATGACCGGCGTCGAAATGCTCGAGCGTGCTCGCGATATCTATCCCGACGCCCGCCGAATCCTCCTCACCGCGTATGCCGACACCGAGGCCGCCATTCGCGCTATCAACACCGCCCGCATCCACTACTACCTCAACAAGCCCTGGGACCCGCCCGAAGAGAAGCTCTACCCCGTCGTCAGCGACCTGCTCGACGACTGGCAGGCTGGCTTCCTGCCGCCGTTCGAGGGGCTGCGCGTCATCGGCCATCGCTGGTCGCTCAACGATCACCGCCTGCGCAACTTCCTCTCCCGCAATCACGTTCCCTATCGCTGGATCGACGTCTCAGCCGGCGATGAAGGGCTTACGCTCCTCAAGGACCGCGAGCTCGATCCCGAAAAGGTTCCTGTCGTCCTCTTATCCGATGGCACCGTCCTGGTCGATCCCGATCTCGAAACGCTCGCCGGTAGCGTCGGACTCCGCGTCCAGGCCGCCCAGGATTTCTATGACATCGTCGTCGTTGGCGCCGGTCCCGCCGGTCTGGCCGCCGCCGTCTACGGCGCCAGTGAAGGCCTCCGCACCGTCGTCATCGAGCCGGAAGCGCCCGGTGGCCAGGCCGGCTCCAGCTCCCGCATCGAGAATTATCTCGGCTTTCCCTCTGGCGTCACCGGCGCGGACCTCGGCCGCCGCGCCTACGCTCAGGCCGCGCGTTTCGGCGCGGAGTTCGTCACCCAACGCGCCACCGGCATGCGTATCGGCGGCCAATATCGCTTTCTCCAGCTCGCCGATGGCCGTGAGATCTCTAGCCATTGCGTGCTTCTCGCCCCCGGCGTCCAGTATCGCAAGCTCGATATTCCTGGCGCCGACCGCCTCACCGGCCGCGGCATCTACTACGGCGCAGCGCTCGTCGAGGCGCTGGCCTGCCAGGGCGAAGAGGTCTTTATGGTTGGCGGCGCTAACTCAGCCGGCCAGGCCGCCCTGCATTTCGCCAGATATGCCACAAAAGTAACCATGCTCGTCCGGGGAATGGGGCTCTCCGCCACCATGTCGAAATACTTGATCGATGAGATCGTTCGTACATCCAATATTGTGGTGGATGCCAGCACTCAGGTCCTTGAAGCCATGGGTGACGAGCATCTCGCCGAGCTCCGGCTGCGCAATTCGTCAGGCGAGGTTCAGGTGCCGGCCTCCATGCTGTTTATTTTTATCGGTGCCGCGCCCGTCACCGCGTGGCTGCCGCGGAACATTATTCGTGACGAGAAGGGATTTATCCTGGCCGGACCCGATCTGCGCAAGGATGGTAAGCTACCCGAAGTCTGGACCGAGAAGCGCGATCCGTTCCTGCTCGAGACCAGCGTTCCCGGCGTCTTTGTCGCCGGCGATGTGCGCGCCGGCTCGGTCAAGCGCGTCGCTTCCGCGGTGGGCGAGGGCTCCATCGCGGTGCAGTTTATGCACCAGTATCTGGCCGGGTTCTAGCGTCTGTTTTCGGACTCCGGCGTGCACGATTCCGGATTAAGTTGAATGAGCAAGATGAGCGAGAGCACACAACCGATTCACGCTGAACCGATCCATCTCAAGGATCTTGCCGCTGCCCTACCGCAGACGCGCATCTTCGCTTCAACCGCCTTCGACGCCATTGCAAGCCCCGGTCGGACCAGCATCGACAAACGCGACATCGATAAAGTCGACCGCGTAACAATCCAGGCCGGCTCAATCCTCGTCGAAGCTGGCCAGCCCTGGCTCTACTACTGGGTTGTGCTCAGCGGCGAAATGCGCGCCGATCGTCCGGAATCCGACGGCGTCATGACCATGGTTGGGATGGCGAAGGCAGGCGAAGGCTTCGGCGAAGTGCCTCTCTTAAACGGCTACGCCGCATCTGCCTTCCGCATCACCGCAGTTCAGGATTCCGTCCTCGTCCGCTTCTCCGAGCAGGATTTCTGGTCGCTGCTCGCCTGCTGCCCCGAGGTTCGCAAGATCGTTCTCGCGGACAGCGCCGTGCGCGTGCAGGCCTATCAGGTTGAGGCGCTGCATCGCGAAAAGCTCGTCTCCCTTGGCACCATGGCCGCTGGCCTTATGCACGAGCTCAATAACCCCGGCGCAGCCGCCAAACGTGCCGCCACGCAGCTCCGTGAAAATCTTCTCCGTCTTCAACAACTCAGCCTGCGCAATAGCGGCAAAGCCAAGTCCCCCGCTCAGCTCCAATGCATGAGGGACCTGCTCGAACACGCTCTCCGCAGTTGCAATCTTCCCGCCATGAGCAGCCTGGCGCAGGCCGACGCGGAAGAGGCCATGAGCCAGTGGCTCGACAAAGCGGGCGTCGAGAACGCTTTTACCATCGGCACTGTCCTTGTCTCCATGGGCATCGACAACCAAGAAATCGCCTGCGCCCAGGATCACTTCGATCCCGCCTCGTTCTCTGACGCTCTTAATTGGTTCGGCGCCCTGGTCTCGAGCGTCTCCCTGGTCTGCTCCATCGAAGAAAGCATTTCTCGTATCTCTGAGCTGGTCACGGCAGTCAAGAAGTTCGCTTACGACGAGCGCACGCCAGAGAGGGATCTCGACGTCCACGACAGTCTTCAGAGCACACTCACCATCCTCGGCCACAAGCTCCGCCTCAAGGAGATTCAGGTCGAAAAGCGCTTTGCCGCCTCACCCTCAACCATTCGCACGAAAGGCTACGCTCTAAGCCAGGTCTGGACCAATCTCATTGACAACGCTGTCGATGCCTCGCCTCAAGGCGGGAAACTCGAAATCTCCACATGGTCTGAGCCGGAATGGCTTGTCGTCTCCATCGGCGATCACGGCTCCGGAATTTCAGCCGACGTTCTTCCCCGCATCTTCGAGCCATTCTTCACCACCAAGCCGCAGGGCTCCGGCACCGGCCTTGGTTTAGAAATCGTTCACCGCATTATCACTCAAAAGTTTTCTGGAAAACTTGACGTCCAATCCCAGCCCGGCGACACCCGCTTCATCATCCGCCTGCCAGTCAAAACTCCGGCCGCCTGATCTTCACAGGTTGCGGAAAACTCCGCGTTTTGAAAGGACATGGCTTTAGCCGTGCCGCAAGTGGCGCAAATTGAGTTTGGCTTTAGATGTCGTGTCTCAAGAGGTTGTTGACATCGAACTGAGGCCCAGCGCGGCTGATGGGGGGCATTTGATTGAGGCTAGCATGTGGTCTGTGCCAGTTGTAG
>Ga0208849_1000988_pt1 | contig 22262 bp, 19 predicted proteins | sample NGESurdeep072012_10_FD_184470 | JGI IMG/M metagenome (GOLD analysis project Ga0208849, IMG submission 184470) | Arctic peat soil microbial communities from Barrow, Alaska - NGEE Surface sample 53-3 deep-072012 (SPAdes) | ecosystem: Environmental > Terrestrial > Soil > Wetlands > Peat ... | reverse complement strand
ATGCGATTCGACCTCTCGTAGAGGGCAACCGTACTAGGGCAAGCATCGCTTGCCCATCGGAAAAAAAATGGGCAAGCGATGCTTGCCCTAGTACATTCACCCTACTATGGATCGATTGGCGTTCTAGTACTTCATGCTCAAGAACACGGTGAATTCGCGCGGTAAGCCGGTCTGTTCGTTTTCGTACGGTGCCCGGCCGTAGTTGTATTGGAAGGGTTCCAGACCGGCGTTCAGATTCGTGCCGGACACGGGATTACCAAGGCTGTTGTTCGGCCCGCATGGCTTCCCGAATCCGCAGTTCTCGTACCAGATGTTGTTAGAGGGCGACGACGGATTGTAGTTGCCGAGCAGGTTCTCCACGCGCAGACCGATTTGGTATCCGCGATCTTTGGGGCCGATATCTTGCGAGATCGACAAGTTGAGATAGGTGTTCGCGACGCCGTGAAGTGTGCCCGGGTCATCGCCTTCGGGAGTCCCGCGCGAACCGATGATGTTGGGTTGTTGTTCCGTGCCCGGATCGTTGGGATCGGTGTAGTAGTATGCGTTCGTGTAGCCGTTCGCCAAATCGGTGTTGAGGACCAACTGCGGAACGGACTGGCCTTTCGCGTTTGTGGTGAAGATGTACACCTTCTTACCGACTCCGTAGCGGTAACCCGACTCGTACGGCACCGTCGCGGAGATATGGAAACCGTGCGGTGAATCGTAGACGAGGTTCGCCGTTGCGGTGATGGGCGCCACATACGAGACATGGAAGAAGTGGTTCGCGGCCAACGCAGCGTTGTTGACGAACGGGAAGAAGTCGCTGTCGTAGTTCGCAAACGTGTTGTCGTACGTGACGGCGAGCGAGGTGGACAGCCCCAGGCGATGCTGCGACTGTAGAGCGAACTCGACGCCAGTGTTTTCATTGACGCCGGCATTTTCTTCGCGCGCTGCGCCGAACACCGGTTGCCCGCTCGCGAGCGTGGTGAGCAACGGCGAGTTGCCGACGATGTAGTCTGTGCCCTTGCGATAGTAAGGGGTGATGCGGAGCTCGGTGCCTCCGCCGAATTCGTGCTCCCACGACGCATCGTAGTTGATGGCGTGCTGCGGGCGCACGGGAGTGTACTGGGCGAACTCGTTTGTCGTCAGATCGAGATTCATCTGTTGGTACAGATTGGTGATGTGGTTGGTCTCCTGACCGGCAGGCACCGTTCCGGGTCCGCCGGGCAACGGGATGAAGCAGCCGTTTGCGATGTTGCAGTTCTGCAGCGAGGTCGGCACACGATACTTGTCCTCGACTGCCGATAGCGTCGCGAACTCGATGTTCTGGCCGACTGAGAAGCGCAGGACATCGCTGCGGCCCAACTGATAGGCTGCCGCGAATCGCGGGCTGATCTGCGACGGCGCCGTGATGTCCGAGCTGAACGGCTTACCGGGCACCGTGACGAGATTGCCGGCATCGTTGTAGAAGTACGACGTGTTGGCTTGAGCCGCATTCGCCGGCAGACCGTAGACCTGTTTGTCAAATCGCAGGCCAGCGGTCAGCGTGAGCCGTTGGTTGGGCTGGTACCGGTCTTTCACGAAGAGGTCATACCGGTGGATGGGGTCGTTGGACACCGATAGATCGTCGACGTACGTGCTGAGCGGAGCGTGTGCCGCATCGGTGGGCAGCGTGCCGTCGAGGAATGGGCCGCCGTTCGCCTGGTTCATAGCTCGGTTGAACGGTGCGATGTAGCAGCCGCCCACACCCGTGCCGCCGTTGTCGAGCAGTTGCGGACAGCCGATATCGGAGAGCGGCTCGTAAAACGACTCGGAGCTTGGGAAGCCGGCCGAGTACTTGCTGCCGTAATACGTCATGTCGCCGCCGAATCCGATCGAATGCTTATCGGAGATCTGGTTAGCATAGTCGAACCCGAGGCCGGTGCCCTGGGTTTGGAGGTCCTCGTAGAAATCCGAGAACGAACCGACGTCGTACGGATAGCGAAAGATCAGATTCTCGATTGTCTTGTGCAATGTGAACTCAGCATAACTTGACGGGGACAATTGGCGCTTGAAATTGAGTTTGTCGATGACGGAGCTGAAAGTCTGGTCGTCTGCCACGCCGATATTCTGATGGGGCGTGACTTGTCCGGGATACAGCGTGAAGTAGTCGCTTTGCGGCACGGGCAGCGTGTCGCCGAAATTGTCGAGGATCGGTTCGGAGTTGATCTGAACGTTTTGGTTGTTTCCGGCATAGGGCGCGATCTTGCCGTTGACCTCAAAGCCGAATCCAAACGTCTGGCTGCTGAGATTGCTCAGCAACTGGATCTCGTCTCGATTGTCGCGACCAAGGCGATAGAAGAGATTCAGCACTTCGTCGTTCGTCGTCGTGAAATCGCCGAAGGCGACGTAGAGCGGAAGCAGACTCCGCTTGTCGCCGTATTCCTGGCCGTCACGCTGGCCGTCGTAAGAGAAGTAGTAGGAGAACTTGTTGTCTGGCGTCGCGTTGCCGTAGTCGAGCGACAGTTCATGTCCGTACGTGCTGAAAAACGCGCGTGCAGTCGCTTCGCCCGAACCGGGATAGGCTCCGTGGTCGATCACTTCGTTTATGACTCCCGAGTTTGTGTTTCCGGCTGAGACATCGTATCCGCCGGTGGAGAGCTGAACGCTGCGCGCCCCGTTCAACGTGACGGCGTTGAGGAATTGACCCGTCACCGGATCGGTGTTGTCGACGCCATCCAACTGGTATCCGACATCGTTTTCCTGGCCGGCGCGGATCACCGGATAGCCGGCATTGTCGGTGGTCACGCCCGGAAGCGAATTGAACGCTTGAAAGCCGTTGGGATCCTGCGGCGTGCCGTTGAGATTGGACAAAGTCGTCTGGTTGACGACATACGTGTTTGCGGTTTGCGTGGGCTGGATGAGAGACGTCGTGCCTCGGACGGTGACCTTGCCGAGCGTCTTTGCCTCCGTGTCGAGGCGCGCGTTGATCCGCGATGTCTGATCCTGTACGGTGGTGATGCCAGGGATAGACTGCGACAAGTACCCTGATTTCGTGAACGTCAGCGTGTACGTGTCGAGTGGAAGACCGTTCATCGCGTAGAAGCCGTTCGCACCCGTGATGGTGCGCGTGGCGAACGATGGCGCAGCAGCTGACACCTGGACGCCGGCGATGGCTTTCCCTAAACCATCGGTGACGTAGCCTTGAATGCCGCCCGTCGTCCCAGCCGTTGCCTGCTGCGCTGCGATGCCTGCCATAAGGACCATCGCCGCGATTGCAGTAACGGTGAAAGAACGAATGAGTCGTGACATTTTGATTTCCCTTCGCGAGAATAATCGCCAAAACCGATGCCGACAACGGCATCGTAGCAATCGCAAGCTGGTTCTTTTGGTTCACGGAAAAGCCTTGCTTCGTCGAGAGGACAACCGTACTTCGTGAGTGCGGCCGGCATCGGCGGCCTTACAAAATGATGCGGAGCCTATGTTTATCGTAGGCTCCGCCGAACGATGTGCGGCCGATCTGTCCGGTTCTTCGGATGACCCGTCAGTATTTCCAACTCACGAAGAGCGTGTATACGCGCGGCGGCCCGTTCTTTTCTTGTTCAGATGGGCCCGGGCCGAAGTTGTATTGAAATGGTTCTGTCGCCGCAGCGAGATTTGTTCCCGAGCCGGTCTTCCGAAAAACCTTGCTCCGCATCGAGAAACGATCGGCGCCATCGAAAACATAGTCGCCGAAATGAAAAGGGACGAGGCGTCGCGCGTCCTAGTCCCTTGCGATTGTCGCTTGCGACATGTTCGGTGGCGGCGGGTGGGCCCAATTCCGAATGCCCGAAATATTCGGCGGACGAAGGTCCGCCGGTGCCGCTGCGTGCGTCACGAGACTGCACGCAGACGGGGGCGATCGCGCGAAACGCATTCGGAGTCGAGCCGGTGACCCGCGCTGATCATGACATAGCCGATCGCGACGATCAGCTTTGCCATGCGCCGGCGCGCAGGTACGCGCAGCGCGCGTGCGAGCATAGCGAGCCGTCCGGCCACCGCTTCGGCGCGGAATCCGGCCTGGCGTTGGCGTGCGACGTCGAGGTTGACGAAGCCGTGCATGTGCGTTACCTCCTTTCCTGATGGATGACGACTGCACGAGGAATTGAAAAGGCCTCCGCGATGCGGAGGCCTCGAATCGGTCGCGATGAACGCGGATTGCTGCGCGTCATCGACGAATGAAACGATATCCTCCGCTGGGTGCGCACGCATGGCCCGGGCCGGCGAGGCACACGACGACAGACGGAATCACGGCAAGGCCGTTCATCCCGGGGCGGTCGTACCGCTTTGTCGTCAGCAACATTGGTTCATGGTCTCCTTTGCGGGAGCGATTTCAACGTGAGCAATCGTATCATGCGCATTGTGCGGAAGTCAACCCCGTGAGCGCTCTATGACCGCGCTGAAACGCGTCATCGCTCGGCTTCGATCGGCGTACGGGCCGCCCCGTCCGCCGAGCGCCATCGATCCATTCGCGATCGTCCTCTACGAGAATGCGGCGTATCTCGTACCTGAAGAGCGGCGCGCCGCGGCATTCGAAGAACTGCGGCGCCGCATCGGCGTCACGCCGCAGGCGATCGCCCGTGCGAAGCAGGCAATGCTTCGTTCGGCTGCGGCCGAGGGTGGCGTCTACGCCGATCTCCGAGCGGCGCGAATGCGCGAGGCGGCACGAATCATCATCGAAGAATTCGGCGGCGGCACAGCCGGTGTTTTGGCAGAGCCACCCGCTCGCCGGCGCCGCTTGTTGAAGAAATTTCCTGCGATCGGCGATCCCGGCGTCGACAAAATACTGCTCTTGAGCCGAACCGAGCCGGTGATGGCGTTGGAATCGAACGGCCTACGCGTGCTGACGCGGTTAGGCTTCGGGACCGAATCGAAGAGCTATGCCGCGACCTACAAGTCGGTCCAGCGAGCCTTGGGCGAATTCCACGAACGCGACTTCGACTTCTTGATCGATGCACACGTCTTGCTCGCGCGCCACGGCCGCGAGCTATGCCGGCGGACCGCACCGCTTTGCGACCCATGTCCGCTCAAGAGCACCTGCGCGTACTATCGGAATCTACCCTGACCTCGGCGCGCCCTGCGCCGGCAGGCGCTTGCGCGTCTTCCAGATATTCTCGGCGGGCCACCGCCGAGCCCATTCGAGCCGGACATAGTCTCCGTACGTACTGGGCGCGCCCTCGGGTGGCCGCAATTCGATGAGCGCTTCGACGTCGAGTCCGTGCTCGCTGAACACGCGGATCCACTCCCCATAGGGAAGATTGAAACTGACGGTGTCCGCGTCCTCAACGCGATGCAGCCCGAAGTAGTCGCGCTGGAATGTCTCCGTCGACTTCGATTCGAGATCGCTGTATGTGAGTTCGACGAGCGGCGTCGCCATGTTGAAGATGAAACGACCGCCGGCGCGTAGCATTCGCGCCGCTTCGGCCACCGAGCGATAGGGATCGCAGAACGACATAGCGCCATGATCGCAAAAGATGAGATCGAAGGAATCATCCGCCAACGGCACTGCTTCAGCGCTCGCGTGAACGAGCGGAAATTCGACGCCCGCTTCGTCCATCAAGCGCCGGGCGTGCTGTAGTTGACGCGCGGAGTTGTCGAGCGCGACCATGCGCGCGCCGAGCAAATGCAATGCGATCGACCACTGCGCCGCGCCGCAGCCGAATTCGAGCACGTCCAATCCTCCGACGTCGCCGAGGATCTGCAGCTCGGATTCCGGCCGCTCCCACACGCCCCAACACGGTGGTTTTCGCCAATCCAACTGCGCGGCGTGCTTGGTTTGATAATCGTCGGCGGTCGCATCCCAGTGTCGCCGGTTTTTCGCCGCATGTTCGGTCAGGTCCATGTTAACACAACACCGATTTGCAATAGGGACAATCGTAGTAGGGCTAGCCGTACTAGGGTGAGCAGCGCTCACCCATTTTTTGGGCAAGCGATGCTTGCCCTAGTACAGCTCACCCTCCTACAGGAAAAAATGGGCAAGCGATGCTTGCCCTAGTACAGCTCACCCTCCTACAGAAAAAAATGGGCAAGCGATGCTTGCCCTAGTACAGCTCACCGTCCTACAGAAAATGGTCGACGGCCGGCTACAGCATCACAAGGCCGCGGCGGATCCCTTCGGTCACGGCTTCAGTCCGCGAACCGGCATGCAGCTTCGCAAGAATGGATGCGACGTGAAACTTGACCGTGTGTTCCGAAATGCCTAGCCGAAGCGCGATGCCCTTGTTGCCCGTGCCGGCCGCGACGAGACGCAGAACTTCGCGCTCTCGCGGCGAGAGATGAGGCGACGCATCTTCATCGATCGGCCAAGATCGGGCGCTGCTTGTCGACGCGAGTGCCGGCGCCGCTTCTCGCATCACCGAGACGAGCCCGGCCGCCGCCGCCCGGACGGCCGCGACGATCGCAAGCGAATCGGCATCACGCGGCAACACCGCCGCCGCGCCGGCGCGCAGCAATTCGGACGTCTGTTCCAAAGCGGCATCGCCGAGGACCACCACCTGCGCACGGGTCTCAATCGCCTGATATGCGGATTCCAAATCAGGAGCGTCGACGACCGCGACCAGCGGCCGCAAGGATTGAAAGCGTTTGATCGCCTGTTCAATCTCCGATGACCCCGCAAGTTCGAAGTCGTGCGTCGATACGACGACGGCTTCCAACGTCTCGCGCGCTTGGAGCGTATCCGCGGCGATGAAGACCCGAGTCACGCCGCTCGGTCGACCTGCGCGGTGAGCCTACCGGTCACAATGCTGATGCTGCGCAGCTTCTTGCCTCGCAGCGCTTCGACGACGATGGGATCACCCGGTACCATCCGGTCGAGCGCGAACCCGAGCGCATCGGGCCGGTCGATCGATTCGCCACCGGCTCGGACGATCACGTCGCCCAGCGACAGGCCCGCAAGCTCGGCCGGCGCGCCGGGCGCAAGCTCGACGACGATGAGTCCGAGCGTCGCTTCGATGGAACGGACGTTGGCGCCGCGTTCGACGGCATTATGAACCGCGACCGGCTGCGTCGTCACGCCTAACCATGCGCGTACGCCGCGCGTGCGCACGAAGCGATCGGCCGTCTCGCTTGGGACCGCAAGTGCGAGCCCGCCGGCGATCATGCTGTTGATGCCCACGACGCGGCCGAGCGCGTCGACCATCGGTCCACCCGAGTTACCGGGCGCAAGCCGAAGATCGGCTTCGAGCCAGCGGCGCGTCACGCCGAGGCGATCTGAGGTCGCCCGGTGCACGATACCGAGCGTCAGAGTGCCCGCGATTCCAAGCGGCGCACCGAGCGCCGCGACGACGTCGCCGACGCGCAACGCGCCCGCGCGGCCGATCGTCGCGCTTCTCAAACTGCCGGCTTCCGAAATCGGCGTGATTTCTGCGAGATCGAGACGGTCGTCGCGCAGCGTTACGGCGCCGCGAATCGTCCGCCCGTCCGGTGATTCGATCCAGACATCGCGCGCCGACCCGACGACGTGCGCATTAGTGATGATCGCGCCGTCGGCGCTCCACACGACGCCCGATCCGCCGCCGTGCCGTTGCGCACGAACCTGCACGGTCGAGAGGCGAACGCTCTCGGCAAGACTCGCGAGACCCTTATCTAGGTCGGTCGTCATGTCACTCGCCCTCGTCGATAGGGCGCTCGCCGACCGCGATCACTACTTCGGTGACCGCTCCCGCGCGGATGATCGATGCGCGCACGTTGCGGCCCGCCACGTCATCGCTCAAGAACGCCAGCACGTCGTGGACATCGTCGATCCGCTGATCGTCAAGCGAAATGAGGACGTCGCCGATGAACAGGCCGGCGCGCTCCGCCGGGCCGCCGGGCTCGACAGAGAGCACGATGACGGCGTCACCGGCTTCGACGTGCAGACGATCGCGGATCGCGTCCGGCAGGCGCACTTGCTGCATGCCTACGCCGAGATATCCGCGCGTCACTTTGCCCCGTTTGAGAAGTTGGCCCACGACTCTCTCGATCGTCGAGACGGGCACGGTCAATGCGGTTTGGCGCGAGAGTCCGGTGGTGTTCATTCCGATCACCGCTCCGTTGCCGTCGATGAGCGGCCCGCCTGAAAAACCGGGATAGATGTTGAGATCGGGGCGGATAAGCCGGTCGACGCGGCCGCCGTGCCACGTCCGCCACGGTCCGCCGAGGGCGCTGACAACGCCTAACGTGGCGGCGACGCCTTCATCGTCCGAGCGTGCGATCGCGATCGCGAGACGTCCGACCGCGAGATCGTCGGGTGAAGCGAAGTCGGCGGTCCGAAGTCCGGCGCCATCGAAGCGCAAGATCGCGACATCGATCGACGCGTCGCGTCCGGCAAGTTCGGCAGGCACCTCCCGGCCGTCGGGCAGCGTGAGCGTGATCTCAGAATCGCGTTTGACCGCGTGATCGGCCGTTACGACGATCCCCTCGCGCCAATGGACGCCGCTCGATGTCGCGCGCCTGCGCGCATCGACGGCGACGACGGATTGCGCCGCGCGTGCGATCGCACCGCTGACGTCGTTGGAAAGTGATTCGAGTGTGGTCACGTTTGAAGCTCCGGATGGCGGGAGTGATGTATATGGGCAGTATGTCATCCGGACCTGCGCGCGAACATCCGGTAAAATGGCTAGGCATGGCCGGGGGCTCTGCGGGAAGGCGCGCGCGATGACAAAACGAACAACCGCGATATGCTCGGCTCCAGCCCTTTTGCGATTCTCCACGGCCGAAGTTTCGGGCCGAACGGGCCCGCTAAGCCGCCGCATGTCGATCTTCGCCGGGTGGCGCGCTATTTCGCGCCTTACGCAAGCTATGAGGCGCTCGTCCTTCTCTGCATCTGCCTCACAAGCGCGCTCGGCTTGCTGCCGCCGCTGTTCACCCTGCACATCATCGATCATGCGATTCCTGCGCACGACGCCGGCGCGCTTGGACTCGACGTCGCCGGCATCGTCGTCAGCGCATTGCTCGCCAATGCCATAAGCGGGTGGCAAGGCTACCTCAACGCGTACGTCGGTGAGGGCATCATGCGCGACATCCGCGACGCGCTGGTGCGCCATCTGCACAACATGCCGCTCGCCTTCTTCACGTCCACGAAGACCGGCGAAATCATGAATCGCGTTTCAAGCGACGTCGATGCGATCGACAACGTCGTCACCGGCACGCTGGCTTCGATCGCGCAGAACGTCGTCGTCATCCTGAGCACCACGATCGCGATATTCGTGCTCGACTGGCGCTTGGCGCTGCTTTCACTGATCGTCATCCCGGTGATGATCGTTCCGCTCAATCCGGTCGGCGCGCGCATGTACGCCGTGCGCAAGCAGACTCGCGAACAGCGCGACATCATCGAGAGCTTGATCCAAGAAACGCTTTCACTATCGGGCATCACGCTCATCAAATCGTTCGTTCGGGAAAAGCGCGAGGCGGAACGGTTCCACGAAGCCGGCACCAAGCTCATGGGGCTCGAGATCGGCCTCGCGATGGTCGGGCGGTGGTTCCTCGCGATCGTGATGGCACTGATCGTCATAGGACCGGCGATCATCTGGCTGGGCGGCGGTCTGCTGGCGGTTCGGGGCGCGATGACCATCGGCGTCATCGTCGCTTTCGTCCAATACCTAAGCCGGCTCTACGGTCCGGCGTCGGCGCTCGTCGGGGTTCAAGTGCAAGTGGTGAGCGCGTTCGCGGTTTTCGAGAGAATCTTCGAATATCTCGATATGACGCCTGAGTCGCCGCAGAAACCTGACGCAAGTTCGCTCGGTGTGGCCCGCGGCGCGATCGCGCTTGAGGCCGTGCGATTCGGCTATACCGCCGATCGCTGGGTCTTAGACGGCGTCAGCCTGCGCGCGGAACCCGGGCAGCTCGTCGCACTGGTCGGCCCAAGCGGCGCGGGCAAGACCACCATCGCCAATCTCGTGCCTCGCTTTTACGATCCGCAAGAGGGCAGCGTGCGCGTCGACGGCCACGACGTGCGCGATCTCACGCTCGACAGTCTTCGGCGAAACATCGGCATCGTGACCCAAGAGACGTTTTTGTTCCACACGACCATCGCCGAGAATCTGCGCTACGGCAAACCCGAGGCCACCGGCGCCGAACTCGAAGCCGCGTGCCGGGCGGCGAACATCGCCGCTTTCATCGAGACGCTTCCTGAGAAATACGACACGGTTGTGGGCGAGCGCGGCCACAAGCTATCGGGCGGCGAACGTCAGCGGCTCGCCATCGCGCGCGTGCTGCTCAAAGATCCGCGCATCTTGATACTTGACGAAGCCACAAGTTCGCTCGATTCGACGTCGGAAGCGCTGATCCAAGACGCGCTGGTCCCGCTCATGCGCGGGCGGACAAGTTTGGTGGTCGCGCACCGGCTCTCGACGATCCTGCGCGCGGATACGATCTACGTCATCGAACGCGGACGCGTCGTCGAATCCGGCACGCACGCTGAACTGCTCGCCCGCGGAAGAGCCTATGCCACGCTGTACGCAGCTCAATTCCGCGATACGGCCCCGACGTCATTGTAGGAGGGCAAGCATCGCTTGCCCAGAAAAAATTTGATCGTACTAGGGCAAGCAGCGCTTGCCCAAATGGGTGAGCGTTGCTCACCCTCCTACAGCTCATGACTTCTTGCTCTCTTTGTGCGGCGCGCGCGCGCGGCGGGTGTCCGGCCTCGTGACGTGGCGCTCGAGCGCATCGATATGTTGATCCCAGAACCGTTGATGTTGATCGATCCACGCGGCGGCACCGCGAAATCCGGCGGAGTTCAACGTGCAGCGATGCAGGCGCCCGTCGATCTCTCTCGCGATCAACCCGGCCCGCTCCAGAACCTTGAGGTGTTTGGAGACCGCCGGCAGCGACATGCGAAATGGAGCTGCGAGGTCGGATACGGTGACTGCCCCGGCTCCGAGCCGAGTGAGAATGCGACGCCGTGTGGGGTCTGAAAGCGCGGCGAACACTCGATCGAGCGCGGGCGCTGCAGTTCGGGCCGGCGAAAAGTTAACCATCGGGTTAACTATAAAGCATCGTCTTGCTAACTGTCAAGCGTCGGTCGTGCGCCGAGGGTAGCGGTGCGACGTGAACGAAGCCCGAGGCATGCCGGACAAGGCGCTTCCGCACGGCCACGATCACATGGTGCGCAGGCTTGAAGCGTTCAGCGATATCGTCATCGCATTTTCACTATCCGAACTCGCATTCAGCCTGCACGTGCCGTCGTCGGCGAGCGACCTCCTCACGCATCCGAACGGGTACCTGGCGTTTGCCGCAAGCTTCGCCGTCGTCTGTTCGATATGGTGGCTGCACAACCGTTTGTTCGCGAATTTCTTCGTCGCGGACACGCTGAGCATCGTGCTCAACTTCGCATTGCTTGCGGCGATCGTCATGGTCACCTTCGCGCTTCAGCTGTTCTTCCGCTTCGAGGGTGAACCTATCGTGGTGGCGGCGTACGCACTCAGCTTGGGACTCATGTACGGGCTGATCGCGATTCTGTACGCGAAAGGATTGCGCGACGAACGGCTCACCGTGAGCGATGAGCTCCGTCGTGAGGCGACGAGGCGTACTCGCCGAACCGGCGTCGTGGCGGTGGTACTGTTAGGATCGCTGTTCGCGTACCGTTTGGGTTCGCAGACGATGGAATATTGCTGGCTTGCGATGCTTCCGGCGATCGCCGCGTTGCGGATCGCCGAACGAAACTGGAGCGCCTAACCCACGTCCGGCAGGTCCCACAGCAGTATCTCGCCTTGACCGCGGATCGAAAGCTCGTCAATACCGCGGATCCGCACGGCGTCGCCTTTCACTAGCTGCTCCTGCCGAGCTTCAACAGTTCCGTCAGCCACAAAGAGAAATCCGAGACGGCCAGGAGCGAAGCGATGGGTGAGTTCCGCCTTTTCGAGACGCGCGACATGCATCGACGCGTCTTGCGTGAGACGGACGACGGCCGATGGCTGCGAAACGCCGCCCGCGACGTCGAGCCATTTGTCCAGGCGGTCGGCGATGACGAAATCGTGTTGACCGTATGTCGGCGGCACGCCCGTCCGGCCCGGCACGATCCACATCTGGACGAGATGCAGCTCGGCAGCGGGCGAGTGATTGACCTCCGAGTGGCGGACGCCGGTGCCGGCGCTCATGAACTGAACGCCGCCCGGCCCTACCACGCCTCGGTTGCCCATGCTATCTCTATGCTCGAGCTGACCGCTCAAGACGTACGTGATGATCTCCATATCGCGATGCGGATGCAATGGGAAACCCTGGCCGGCCGCGATGTAGTCATCGTTGAACACGCGCAGCGCTCCCCAGTTGGTGTTGGCCGGGTCGAAGTAGTCGGCGAAGCTCAACGAATGGAACGACTTCAGCCAACCGTGATCGGCATGGTAGCGTTCTCCGGATCGTTGTATGGAAAAGGTGGTTGTTTGGGTTTTCATGTTTCCTCCGAAAGGGATTATCGCCCAAATCACGTACTTCTGTCAAGTATGTAACTTACTATACGTAGGCAGTGGATGCCGTCCCGCTCGCCTATCAAACACAATGCCGTTCTGTTATACTCAAAGGCGACGATGGACGAACGAATGCCCGCGAAACTCACCGAGTTCTGTCCGCGCTTTCATCAGGCGATCGAATTGATCGGCAAGCGCTGGACCGGAGCAATCGTTCGCGTCCTCATCTGCGGCCCCCGGCGATTCAACGAGTTGCTCGCGGCCATTCCGGATCTGTCCGACCGGCTCTTAGCCGAGCGGCTCCGCGAGCTCGAGACCGAAGACGTCGTCGAACGCCACGTCGATCCGGGGCCTCCGGTGAGAGTGAGCTACGAACTGACCGCATCGGGCAAAGAACTAGAGACCGCTCTTCGCGCGCTCAGCGCATGGGCCGAAACTCGAACGCCTCGCGCAAAGCGGCGCAGATCGGCGTAGTCCCGGCAGCCGTCGCACAGAACACCGCCGATTGAATCGTCAGTGACGCAGAGCAGAACGGTCGCCGATCCATTGGGCTGGTGGAATCGCCCAGTACCGTGCGATCGCGTTGAGCGACTCGGCGTAGCGGCTGCGGATGCGGCAGAATTCTTTCCAAGAAGTCTCCTCGTCGCGCAAGGCATAGCCGGCGCCGGCCAGCCTCCCGCGCGCGGCGGCGAACTCCGCGCGTTCGACGCCCGCGCCGCCATCTAGCGGCATGCCGAAATAATCGGCGATGTCGTGCATGGCATGCGTGCCGACGTCGATGAGGAACGCCGCCTGACCGCCTGCCTCGTCCGCGACCGTGGTGACCAACAGGGTTGCGGCGTCGAGCACAGCGCCGAGCGCGGCGATCCACGATGCGTGATCGTGGCTCGACCGGAAGTAGAAGAGCATCGGATAAGCGAGATGCGTGTCGAGGATCTCCGCCGACCAGGCTTGCATGTCGATGAACGCCGCGGGCATATCGGCGCGGATGTTCAATTCGGCGTGGCTCACGAGAAACGCCACCCCCGACGGGGGCGCGCCGGCGCGCACGTCGATCATGATCACGCGCACTTCGCGTCTCTGGTACGCGCCGAACATCAAAAACAGGTAGGTCAACACGACGGCTATCGTGCCGAGCCCGGTCGCGCCGGTCGCAAGCGAAAGCAGCCGCGCTTGCATCGTGGTGCCTGCATAATCACCGAAGATGAACGATCTGCCGGCGAAATAGAAAGCATCTCCAAAGTCGGCCGGCAACGGCGCGCCGCGATCGCGCAGTCCGAACTGCATGAACGCGAAGCCGGCGATCAAGAACAACTCCCACAATGCAAGCAACGAGATCACGCCGAACGGCGCGAATATCCCGAGAAACGCATCGCGGCGATTCGAGTCTTGCAGCGCCAAACCGATCGAACGCCAATAGCGCCATACGAAAGGAACGTAGCGGGCGCTGAGCCGGGCGAATCTGCTCGCCGGCCGCGGCACGAGCACGGCAAGAAATATGTCGTACAAAATCAGTCCGACGAGAAGCACGCCCGCGATGACAAATGCTGCATCCATGGACCCGAAGAGTTGGTCCGACTTCGCTGATGCCCCTGTCGCTGGAGCGTTCAAGGGGCTTGGACGTCTGCGTCAAAGCCGTTATCGCTGATGTTAGGAGGTCTACATGCCGAAGAACGCGCCACCAACTGCCGAAGAGTCGGCCGCGCTGTACGACGAGTCGAAACAACTTCAGGCGCGCGTCACCACAACGCATGGTGACATCGTATTCGATTTCTATCCGGACCATGCGCCCGGAACGGTGGCCGCTTTTATCAAGCTCGTGCGCGGCGGATTTTATGATGGGCTGAATTTTCATCGCGTCGAGCCCGGCTTCGTGATCCAAGGCGGGTGCCCGACCGGCGACGGCACCGGCGGACCAGGTTACAATCTAAAAGCAGAATTCAACGATAGACCGCACGTGCTCGGAACGGTGTCGATGGCGCGCGCGTCGAGTCCCAACTCGGCCGGATCGCAGTTCTATATATGTCTTGGCGATGCGCGCTTTTTAGACAATCAATACACGGTATTCGGCCAGGTGACGAGCGGGATCGAGGCCGTCAAGTCTGTCCGCGTTGGCGACAAAATGGAGAAGGTCACGATAGAGACGAGGTCAGGAAAGGGCTAAAACGACCGATAACATTAACATGATGTACCACGATGATTCGGTTCGGAATGTGTGCGCGGCGCTTGCGATCGCAGGCGCACTCTCGCTCGCCGCGTGCGCGCAGCACGCACCGGTTCCGCTTGCGTCCAATGCCGGAACGTTGATCAAGATCGGCGTCACGCTCCCGATAACCGGCGTCGACGCCCCCGACGGCCTGCCGGCGTCAGAGGCCGTCAGGTTAGCCGTCGCGGACGCGAACACGCGCAATTTGGTTCCGGGGATGACGCTGCAAGCGGTCGTGCTCAACGACGCTTCGGGGAAAGGCGCTCACGATCCGGTGCGCGGAGCCGCCAACCTACGCGTGTTCACCCAAGATGGAGCGGTGCTCGGTGTCATCGGTCCGCTTAACAGCAATGTCGCGCTCGTGGAAATCCCGATCTCGAACAAAGCCGGCCTTGCATTGATCAGCCCCGCGAACACGACGTCGGAGCTCACGAAAGGGACGCAAGCGCTCGCGCTGCGGTCGGCGCATCCCGACCAGATCACTTACTTCCGGGTCTGCACCACCGACGACGTGCAAGGCCCGGCCGGCGCTGAATTCGCCTACGAACGGCTGAAGGCAAAGCGCGCGTACGTGATCGACGACGCGAACACGTTCGGCCGCGCACTCTCGGATGAATGGGTCGGCGAATTCAACGGCGAGGGCGGACAGATTCTCGCACACGAACACATCACGTTCGCCGATGCCGACTTGGCGGCGGTCGCCGCACGCGTGAAGGCGAAGCATCCCGATCTCGTGTTCTTCGGCGGCGAGGCCACGGGCGGCGGAAAATTGCGTTTGGCGCTCGTGAAGGCCGGTCTCCAGTCAGTGCCGTTCGCATCCGGCGACGGGATACAGACCCAAGAGTATTTCGATGTTGCCGGCAGCGCCGCCGACAACAGTTATGCCACGGTCGCCGCGGTCAATGCCGATGCGCTGCCGTCTGCAGGTGAGTTCGTCAAAGCCTATCACGAAAACGTGCACGTTCCGCTCGGCGCGTACGCCGCCAACGCGTACGCGGCGACGCAGACGTTGATCAGCGCCATCGCCGCGGCCAGCGCCGACGCCAGAGGCGGCATTCCCACACGCGCGGCCGTGCTGGATAAATTGCGCACTTCCACGAATGTGATGACCGTGATCGGGAAGTTCTCGTTCGACCGCAACGGCGATACGACCGAACATATCATCTCGATATACCGGGCCCAAGCGGGCGTGTGGCACTTCCTTTATCAACGGGATTTCGCGCAAAGCTCGTGAAATAGAAAATCCCACTGGCTGAACGCTCGTTCACCAGGCTGAACGAGGCACAAGACCATGTCCATCGCGCCGGCCAAAGTTTTGGCTCGCCTGCACATCAATGGCGCCGATGTCGAATGCGCATTCAACCCCAATAAGACCCTGCTCGAAGTGCTGCGCGAAGACGTGAATCTCACGGGGACCAAGCACGGTTGCGAGATGGGCCATTGCGGAGCGTGCACGGTCATCGTCGACGGCGATGCCGTCCTTTCGTGTCTCGCGTTGGCGATCGAGACCGTCGGGCACGACGTCCGCACGGTCGAAGGACTTGCCAAAGACGGCGAATTGCACCCCGTGCAGCGCGCTTTTGTCCGGACCGGCGGCGCGCAATGCGGATACTGCACTCCCGGCTTCATCATGAGCGCGGTCGCGTTGCTCGAGCGTAACCCCCGCGCGTCGCGCGTCGAAGTCATGCAAGCTCTCAGCGGCAACCTGTGCAGGTGCACGGGCTACACGAAGATCATCGAAGCGGTCGAGTCGGCAGCCTCCGATATGCAGAGCGGCGCGCATGACGATTGAACGCAAAATCTCGACGGCGACCAATCCCGACATCGATGCTGCGGGCTTCACACCCGACGCGCTTGTCACGAGCGTCGAGCAGGCGGCGCCGGGTTTGCCCGACGGCAAGCAAGAGGGATTCTCGGTCGTCGGCAAAGCGCTGCCGAAGCCGGACTCCTTCGCAAAGGTGACGGGCGCGGCGAACTTCGCCGACGATATCGTGCTTCCGCGCATGCTATTCGGCAAGCTGCTTCGCAGCAAACATGCCCACGCTCTCGTGAAAAGTGTCGACTGCTCTCGCGCACTCCTCATGCCGGGCGTCGTGGCCGTCATGACCGGGGCCGACTTGCCGGTGAAATACGGCATCCTGCCATCGAGCCCGGACGAAGACGTGCTCGCGATCGAAAAGGTTCGATACGTCGGCGACCCAGTGGCTGCGGTCGTGGCCGATGACGAGCTGACGGCCGAAGAGGCGCTCGAGTTGATCGACGTCGAGTACGAATCGCTTCCGCCGATCATGAATATCGAGACGGCGCTGCGCGAAGATCTGCCGAAGCTGCACGAAAACCCGCGGCGCACGAACAACGTGCACAAGGAAGTGCATCTCGAGTTCGGCGACATGGACGCCGGATTCGCCGCCGCGGACCGCATCTTCGACGACGAGTTTTTCTTCGAGGGCAACACGCACGCGCCGATGGAACAGCACTCCGTCGTGGCGGACTACGGCCCGGACAAGAAATTGACGATCTGGGCATCCACGCAGACGCCCCACTACCTGCATCGCATCGCATCGCAAGTGCTGCAGATGCCGGCCGCGCACGTACGCGTGATCGCGCCGCCGGTCGGAGGTGGATTCGGCGGCAAGACGGAGCCCTTCGCGCACGAGCTCGTCGCAGCGTATCTCGCGCGCAAGACCGGCCGTCCGGTGAAGATCACACTCACTCGCGAAGAAGTGTTCTTCGCTCATCGCGGACGTCATCCGGTGAAGATGAAGCTCCGCACCGGTGTGAAAAGCGACGGATCGATCACCGCCTGCCACTTGCAGACGTGGCTCGACGGCGGTGCGTACGGATCGTACGGCGTCGCCTCCACCTACTACACCGGCGCGTTGACGACGGTCACGTACAAGATCCCAGCGTACAAGTTCGACGGGATTCGCGTGTTCACGAACAAGCCGCCGTGCGGGCCGAAGCGCGGGCACGGCACCACGCAGCCGCGCTTCGCCTTTGAATGTCACCTCGACAAGATCGCCGATGCGCTCGGATTCGATGCGGCCGAATACCGCAAACGAATCGCGGTCGATCCATATACCACGACCGTGAATGGTTTGCGCGTGACGTCGTGCGGCTTGCGCGAATGCCTCGATGCGGCGACCGAGCGGACAAGCTATTCCGAGAAGCGCGGCAAGATGGCGCGCGGCAAAGGCATCGGCATAGCGGCGAGCTCGTATCTCTGCGGCGCCGGACTTGCGATCTACTGGAATCCGATGCCGCATTCCGGTGCGATCGTCAAAGTCGACCGCGGCGGCGGTGTCACCGTCTTTTGCGGCTCGAGCGAGTGCGGCCAAGGATCGGAGTCGATGCTCGCCGCGATCGTCGCCGAGACGCTCGGCGTCGATATCATGGACGTGCGTGTATGCGCCGGCGATACGGACCTCACTCCGGTCGACCTCGGCTCGTACTCGAGCCGCGTCACGTTCATGGCGGGAAACGCCGCGCGCGACGCAGCCGGTCGCGTTCGCAATCAGTTGGCGGTTGTCGCCTCCGAACATCTGGGCGTGCCCGAGGCGCGCATCGGCTTTGCGCGCCGTCGGGTGTTCGACGTCGAAAACAAGGCGACGGAGATGACTTTTCTCGAAGCCGCGCAAATGGCCGAAGCCAAGTTCGGCACTCTCGCTGCTCCGGGTTCGTACACGCCGCCAAGTCTCGCCGGCGATTTCAAAGGCTCGGGTGTCGGTCCTTCGCCGGCGTATTCGTATAGCGCGTGCGTCGCAGAGGTCGACGTCGATTTCGACACCGGCGAGGTGAAGATCGAGAAGATCACGCTTGCGCACGACGTCGGGCGCGCGATCAATCCGGACTCCGTCGAAGGCCAGATCGAAGGCGGCGTCTATATGGGCATCGGCGAAGCGGTCATGGAGGAATCGGCGTTTCGCGGAATCGAGCACAAGATCCCCAACTTGCTCGACTACAAGACCCTCACCATTTTGGATATGCCGCCCGTCGAGTCGATCATCATCGAAACGGACGATCGCGAAGGGCCGTTCGGCGCAAAAGAAGCGGGCCAAGGACCGCTCAATCCGGTGATCCCCGCGATCGCCAACGCGGTCGCCGATGCGATCAAAGCTCGCGTGTATTCGACGCCGATCACCGCGGACAAAGTGCTGCGCGCGTTGGATGCGAGCAGCGGCGGCGTGCTGCGTCTGCGGAAGGCGCCCGCGCGTGCGTGACATTTCGCGGCCCGTGCGCCGCATGCGCGGCTGGGCAGCCGCTTGGGTGGCCCTCGTCGGCCTATCGGTGCTCGGCGCCGATCCGGCGGTCGATCAAGGTCCGACGCCGGCGCCCGCGCCGACATCGGCGGCCACCGCCGCCGCGACAAGCACACCGACTCCGCTGTTGAAGCGATCCGTGACCACATATGCCGGCACCGGCATTGAATCGCAAAAAGACGGTCCGCTGCTCTCAGCGACGTTTGCCGACATCGCGTACATAGCGGCCGACCCTGACCGGAGCAGCTTCTTCGTCTCCGACAAGCATGAGATCCGCGAACTCACAAAAGATGGGAACGTCGTCACGGTTGCAGGCTCATCCGCAGCAGGGAGCGCCGACGGCGCGGGAAGCGGCGCCCGATTCAACGTGGCGACGGGCGTCGCGTACGACCCGGTCGATAAGGCGCTCTACATCTGCGACGAAAAGAACTTCGAGATCCGGCGGATGACGCCCGACGGCATCGTGACGACGGTCGCTGGTTCCACCCTCGAAGGCCGCCAAGACGGGACGGGCACTGACGCCCGATTCTCGCACCCGGAGGGCATCGCGTTCGACTCGCGCGACGGTGCGCTCTACGTGGCGGACAGCGCCAACAATGAGATCCGCCGTGTCACCACCGCCGGCGTCGTCACAACGGTTGCCGGTGGGCGCGAGGGATTCGCCGACGGCACGGGCACGCAAGCACGCTTCAACAATCCGTTGGGCATAACGTTCGACGCGGCCGACGGTGCTCTGTACGTCAGCGATCCAGGGAACGAACGGATCCGGCGCGTGACGACCGACGGAAGCGCGACGACGTTCGCGGGCGGCAGCAACGCGAGCTTCAGCGGTCCGAACGCGATGTCTCGATGGGGAGTTCCGGCCGGCATCGCTTGGGATCCGGTCGACGGCTCGCTGTATGTCGTCGATTATTTCTTCAATGCCGTCCGGCGCATCTCGCCGCAGGGCGTCGTGTCCAGTGTCGCGGGAAACGGGTCGATCGGCAGTTACGACGGGGTCTTCGAGGGCGCAGAATTCGGTCACCCGGTCGGAATCGCCGTCGAGCCGATCACCGGGAACCTTTACATAGCCGACTTCGGCAATAATCTCATTCGCTTGATCCAATAAAGACGAAAGAACGTTCATGCTGCGTTTGCCGCCGTTTGAATATCAGCCCGCCCGGTCGGGCGAAGAAGCCGCGATGCTGCTTGCGCGATACGGTGCGGACGCGCTGCCCGTGTCGGGAGGAACCGATCTCTATGCGAACATGAAGCAGCGGTTGTTCACGCCAAAAGTCTTAGTGGGCTTGCGTCCCATCGCCGATCTGCATTTCATCGCCTACAACGAAGTCACCGGTTTGACCCTCGGAGCGCTCGCCACGCTCACGGAAGTTTCGGAGAGCGACGTGGTGCGCAAGTACTATCCGGCGCTCGCGCATGCGGCTTCGGTGATTTCGACCCCGCAGTTACGCAACGTCGGCACGATCGGCGGCAATGTGTGTCTCGACACGCGTTGCAACTACTACAACCAAAATCTCGATTGGCGCAAGGCGCTCGATTTCTGCATGAAAAAGGACGGCGACATCTGCCGCGTGGCGCCGGGCAGCCCGAAATGCGTCGCCATCAATTCGTCGGACACAGCGCCGGTGCTGCAAGTATACGGGGCGCGCGTTGTCTTGCGGGGGCCGGCGGGGACGCGCGAGCTCGACATGGGCGAATTCTTCCTCAACGATGGAATGGTGGCGTGGGCGAGGCGACCCGACGAGATCGTCGTAAAGATCGTCGTTCCTCCGCCGGAAGCGGGCACGCGAAGCGCGTATCGGAAATTGCGGCTGCGCAACTCGTTCGACTTTCCGATCCTCGGCGTCGCGGCAGCTCTCACCATCGATCCATCGGGGACGTGCCGCGCGGCGCGCATCGTGCTCAATGCGGTGGCGCCCAAGCCGATGGAAGTCCCTGAAGCGGCGCGCGCACTCGTGGGAAGCAGACTAGAGCCGGAAGCGATCGCAGCGGCGGCGGACGCCGCGTTTGCCGTCGGACGGCCGCTGGACAACGCGAGCTCGACCATCCCGTATCGCAAACGCATGGTGCGCGTCTTCGCACAACGCGTGCTCGAAGACATCGCAAACAGCTCGTAGCTCGTTCAATCTCTAATGTAGGAGGGCAAGCATCGCTTGCCCATTGGAAAAATAATGGGTGAGCGTTGCTCACCCTCCTACAGTACGATCAGCGCGGGCGGGCCGCGCCCACACGACGCAGCAGTTCGTGATCGTCCAAGTCGGCCGAATCCGGACCGAGCCGAGGCCGCAGCGACGCGGCGACGCGTTGCGCGAGTTGTTGTGCGACTGCCGGTTCGAGTTGGGAACGCCGCTCGAGATAACGGTGGACGAGTGAGACCTCGTCGTCCGAGAGCCCGGCAGCGCCGGCGACGCCCATCGGCGGCGCGGGATCGGCATCGCCTTGAAGCCAGCTATCGGGATTGGTCACTTCAAACGAACTGTCACGCACGACGATCGTGCCGGCAGCGAGATCGCCGAGTCGCTTGTTGTATGCAGAGATGATCGCGCAGATGGCCGATACACCATAGATGAATAGCGCGACTTCTATGATGCGTATGAGATTTCGGATGACCGACTCGGTGAAACCGATCGGGTAGCCGCCATCGCGGACCACGCGAATGCCGATCGCGCGCTTTCCGGGAGTTTGGCCGTTCCACCACGCTTCGAACGCGATGAAGTATCCGAAGAAGATCATGAAGTACAAGACGATCGCTCCGGCATAGATGATCGAATCCGTTTGCGATGACTTAAGATGGAGCGAGCCCAAGAAGCGGTCGAAACCGCCTTTCGCATATCCCGTGAGGATGATAGCGCCGAACGCCAGGATTAGTTGGATGAATAGGTCGATCGCCACCGCGAGAAAGCGGCTGCCGAGCCCCGCCAGCTCATAGTGAAAGGCGATGCTCTCGGGCGTCCGGACCGTGACCGATCTTTCCATCGCCAATCCTGTAGACTGAAGGTGCAACCGCTTGCCGCCAGAAACGGCGCGAATGACGCAACGTTCGTTCGTCGAGAAGCGCCGGGAAGGTTGGGCGCGTCTCGAAGAACTGATCGCGGCCGTGCAGCGGCGCGGATTGCGCCGCCTTGAGGCGGAGCAAGTCGCCGAGCTCGGTCGGCTCTACCGATGGGTGACGTCCGACCTCGCTTACGCGGACGGTCATCGCTTCGATCCGGCACTGCGCGCGTATCTGAACAGGTTGACGGCGCGCGCCCACGCCTACGTCTATGGCGGAGGGATCGAGCGAGGCCGCGCGCGCTTCCTGCGGTTCTACACCACGGTCTTCCCATGCGAAGTGCGTAACTCCGGCGGATACATCCTCGCCTGTGCCGCGCTCTTCGCGTTGACCGCTGTGCTCGCCTACTGGCTGGTCGTCGTCAAACC
>Ga0208849_1000987_pt1 | contig 22283 bp, 24 predicted proteins | sample NGESurdeep072012_10_FD_184470 | JGI IMG/M metagenome (GOLD analysis project Ga0208849, IMG submission 184470) | Arctic peat soil microbial communities from Barrow, Alaska - NGEE Surface sample 53-3 deep-072012 (SPAdes) | ecosystem: Environmental > Terrestrial > Soil > Wetlands > Peat ... | reverse complement strand
CGGCGGGCGTCAAAGCGATCGGGACGGTCCGCGCCGTTGTCGCGGCCATCGGCTTCCGCCTCGGTGGCCCCGGACTCGTTCTGGCCGCTCTCGTCCTCGAAATCGATGTCGTAGCCGGAGACGAATTGATCGCGGCCGACAATCTCGGACAGAGGCCGTTGCGGCTGCATGGCGCGCATGACCCGGAAATAGTGCTCGGCGTGCTGGAGATAGTTCTCAGCCACGACCCTGTCGCCGGCGGTGTGGGCGTCGCGGGCCAGTTGTTGATACTTTTCGTAAACGTGCTGGGCGGCGCCGCGGACCTTGACCCCGTCCGGGCCATTGGAATCGAAGGCGCGATTGGTGTTGTGCTGGGGCCGTCCACCGCCCCCGCCGCCGTTACGATTACGGCCGCGCTGACGCTTCATGCCCTTGAAATCTCTCATGCTTAAGACCTGTTGCACGCACGGCGCCTGGGATGGGTCGACCCAGTGCTGCTGGCGGGTTTGGTTGTGGTGCGGGCCCGATCGCCCGTAACGGTGTCCTTGAAGCCTTGGTTCCCGTCTCCCTCACCAGGCGAAAAGCGCGCGGTGGCGAGGGTTGTTATCGACCCGCAGTCCCTAGGAAATTGCGGGCGGACCCAGCCTGGGCCGGCGCCTCAGCCCTGTGTTCCGGCGATTTGGCTGGAGACAGTCCTGATCTAGTCGCTCGACGGTGCGTTCTCAAGCGCTTTCTTGCCGCCCGCGACAACGCGTTCACGGCCCGTCAGATCGTCGATGACGCGCAGATCGCTTGCTCCGGCCCCCGCGAACAGGTCCTCGACCGCGGCCCGCCGACCGGCGTCGACCTCGACGGCGAACATTCCTCCCGGCCGCAGGACGCGCAGGATTTGCGGCGCGAGGGCCCGATAGGCGTCCAGGCCGTCGACCCCCCCGTCCAGGGCCAGCCTGGGTTCATGATCGCGCACCTCAGGGGCCAGCAGGGCGATGTCCGCGGTGGGCACATAGGGTGGATTGGAGACAACGACGTCGAAGCTCTCCGCCTCGAGGCCGGCCGTCCAGTCGGTGCGCAGCAGGACCGCTCGCCCGGCGAGACCGAGGTTGGCGGCGTTGTCCCGCGCCACGGCCAGCGCCTCCTCGGAAATGTCGACGCCCAGGCCCGTAGCCCGCGGGCGCTCGGCCAGGATGGCCAGCAGAATAGCGCCGCAGCCGACGCCCAGATCCAGCACCGAAAACACTTGCTCCTCGTCGAAGGCGGCCAGGACAGCGTCGAGGATAGTCTCGGTGTCAGGGCGCGGGGTGAGCACGTCGGGCGTCACCCGCAGCATGATCTTCCAGAAGCCCTTGCGGCCCAGGATGTGGCTGATCGGTTCGCGAGCCTCACGGCGCGCCAGGTAGCCCTCGAGGGTGCGCACCTGTTTCTGGCTGAGCGGTCGCCGCGGATCGGCGATGATGTCCACCCGCGTCGCTTCGGCGGCCGCTTCGACCAGCAGGCGCGCGTCGATTACCGGTCCGTCGACGCCGGCGGCCTCGAGCCGCACACCCGCCAGAAGGCCGCCTTCTACGTCCGCCAGATCGCCAACGCGCTGGCGCCGTCGAACTTCGCCTTCACCAACCCGGAAGTGCTGCGCGAGACCCTCGCCGAAAACGCCGGCAACCTGGTTCGTGGCATGCACATGCTGGCCGAGGACATCAAGGCCGGCCACGGCGAGCTGAAGATCCGCCAGTCGGGCAGGGGCGAATTCAAGCTCGGCGAGAACCTTGCCGCCACGCCCGGCAAGGTCATCCACCAGAACGACCTCTGCCAGCTCATCCAGTACAAGCCGACCACGAAAAAGGTGCTGAAGCGCCCGCTCCTCATCGTGCCGCCATGGATCAACAAGTTCTACATCCTCGACCTCACTCCGGAGAAATCGTTCATCGGCTGGGCGGTCGCGCAGGGCCACACGGTTTTCGTCGTCTCCTGGGTAAACCCGGACAAGCATCAGGAGAGGAAGAGCTTCGAGCACTACATGCGCGCCGGGGTGATCGAGAGCCTCGACGTCATCGGCAAGGTAACCGGCGCCAAGGCGATCAATGCCGCCGGTTATTGCGTCGGCGGCACGATCCTGTCGGTCGCGCTCGCCTGGATGGCCGCCACCGGCGATACCCGCATCAAGTCGGCGACCCTCTTCGCAACGCAGGTCGATTTTACCTACGCCGGCGATCTCAAAGTGTTCGCCGACGAGGAACAGATCTCCGCGGTCGAGAAGCAGATGAGCGTGCGCGGCTATCTCGAGGGCCGCAACATGGCGGCGGCCTTCAACATGCTGCGCTCCAACGACATGATCTGGCCCTACGTCATCTCGAACTACTTCAAGGGCAAGGAACCGCCGCCCTTCGACCTGCTCTACTGGAATTCCGACACGACGCGCATGCCGGCGGCCAACCACTCATTCTACCTGCGCCAGTGCTACCTCGATAACACGCTCGCCGAAGGCACGATGGACATCGGCGGCATCACGCTCGACCTGAAGCAAGTGAAAGTGCCGGTTTACAATCTCGCCACCCGCGAGGACCACATCGCCCCGGCGCGCTCGGTCTTCTACGGCTCGTCCTTCTTCGGCGGCAAAGTCACCTTCGTGCTCGCCGGCTCCGGCCATATCGCCGGCGTCATCAACTCACCGGTGCGCAACAAGCACCAATACTGGACCGGCCCCGCTCCCAAGGGCGACGGCTACGCCGAATGGCTGAAGAAGACCAAAGAACACCCCGGTTCCTGGTGGCCGCACTGGCAGAAATGGATCGAGGCGCAGGACGACAGCCAGGTGAAAGCCCGTCCCGTCGGCAAAGGCATCGAAGCCGCACCCGGCAGCTACGTCCGCGTCAAGGCTTAGCCGGCTAAGCTACCCGCCGCGTAGCTTGTCGAGCAACGCATCCGAAGGATAAGAATCCGGCGGCAACCCGTATTTGATCTGCTCGGCCTTCACCGCCGCCCGCGTCGAGGCGCCGATGATCCCGTCGGCCTTGCCGATGTCGTAGCCCTTAGTGGCGAGCAGCGACTGGAGCGCCTTGACGTCGGCCACGCTGATGCGATCGTCGCCGGCGGTGCCCCGCGCCACCGCCCCGGCGCCGGCCAGCCGCGTCGCCAGGTAGGCGGCCGTGGTGGAATAAACCAGCGAGTTGTTCCACTGCAGGTAGACGTCGAAGTTGGGATAGGCGAGGAACGCTGGCCCGTTACGCCCCATCGGGAGCATGAGCGAGGCATCCGGCCCCTTCTCGGGCAGCGGCTTGCCGCCCGGCAGCGTCACGCCCCACGCCGACCACTGCGACAGTGGCAGCTTGATGGTGAGATCGGCTTTCTCCCACGGCAAGGAGTCCGGCACGGCCACTTCCTGCAGCCACGGCTCGCCGGCGTGCCAGCCGAGGCTCTTGATATAGTTAGCCGCCGAAGCAAGTGCGTCGGCCGACGAATGCAGCAGATCGATGCGCCCGTCGCCGTCGAAGTCGACGCCAAAGTCGAAGTAGCGCTCCGGGATGAATTGCAATTGCCCCAGTTCGCCGGCCCACGGACCACGCATCTGGTCGGCGGTCAGATCGCCCCGGTCGATGATCTTGATGGCGGCAAGCAGCTGAGTGCGGAAGAAATCCGGCCGCCGGCAATCGTAGCCAAGTGTCGCCAGCGACGTCAGCGTTGGCCCATTGCCCTGCACGGCGCCGAAATCGGTCTCCAGCCCCCAGAAGGCGGTGAGCACCGGCGCCGGCACGCCATACTGTTTCTCGATGCGCGCGAAGACGCTGCCGAGTTTGGCGATGTTGGCTTTGCCGTTGGTGGTGCGGTAGCCCGCCACCATGCGGTCGGAGAACTGGAGAAAATCCTGCGTGAAGACGCCCTGTGCCCGGTCCTTGGCCACGATCGCTGGATCGAAGACGACGCCATTGAGCGCATCGTCGATGGCGTGCTGTGAATCGCCCTGCGTCTTGGCCTCGGCCCGTACGCCGTCGAGCCAGGCGTCGAATGTCGGCTCTTTTTGGCACCCAGCGGCCAGCGCCGGCGCCGCCAGCGTTGCCAGAGCTGCCGCCAAAACCAGCGCGCGCAACGTGAAAGGCATCCGGATCAGTCCTCGTCGTACTCGCCCGACGCGGTTATAGGCGGGCGAAGGCAGCTGCGGGAGTGCCGCATGGCATAATTGTGATCGGCCTCACAGAGGCCGTCCACGCCGGAAATGAACGTCCGCCTTAAACCTCGATCGTCGAAAAGAAATACGCGCCGATCGACAGCAGCGCAGCCGCCACCGCCACCAGCACGCCAAGATCGAGCGCCAGCCCGAAATGCGAGGCGTTGATGAGCAGGCCGCGGAGCGCGTCGACACCGTAGGAAAGCGGGTCGATGCGCACGATCCAGTACATCACCGCCGGCAGGCCGGCGAGCGGGAAGAGCGCTCCCGACAGGAAGAAGATCGGCATGATGATGAAGTTCATGATGAGCTGGAAACCCTGCATGTCGCGAATGCGGGCCCCCATCGCGGTGCCGAAGGCGGTGAAGATGACCGCGATCAGCGCCATGACGATGATCGCCGGGACGAGCAGCGCCCACGGTGCCGGGCGGAAGCCGATCAGGATCGTGACGACCAGAACCAGGACACCCTGGATGAGTGCCACGGTGGCGCCGCCGAGCGTCCGCCCGAGCATCAGCGCGGTGCGCGGCACCGGCGCCACCAGCGTCTCTTTGAGGAAGCCGAACTGGCGATCCCACATCACCTCGATACCCGAGAACACGGACGAGAACACGATCGCCATCGCCACGATGCCGGGAGCCAGGAAATTGATGTAGTTGCCGGCGCCGGCCTGCCGGAAGATCGCGCTGAAGCCGAAGCCGAACGTCACGAGGAAGAGCAGCGGCTGCGCCAGCGAGGCCACGATGCGGGCGCGCGAGCGCAGGAACCGCTTCATCTGCCTGAGCCACATGATGTAGATGGCGGGACCCATGGCGCTCACCTCCCCCGCCGCGAACGCGCGATCATGCGCATGCGGTCAGTGGAGGAGCCCTCCTCCGCCCGGATTGTCTTGCCGGTCAGCGCCAGGAACGCCTCCTCCAGCGATTCCGTCTTGGTTTCCTCGCGCAGCGACGCCGCGGTCCCCATGGCGACGATCTTGCCGTGGTCGATGATGGCGATGCGCTGCGCCACACGCTCGGCTTCCTCCATGTAGTGTGTGGAGAAGAATACCGTCGTCTTGTCGCTCTGGTTCAGCTGCTGCAGGTAGCTCCACATGTGGTTGCGCGTCTGCGGGTCGAGTCCCAGAGTCGGCTCGTCGAGAAAGACCACCCGTGGCGTGTGCAGCAGCCCGCGCGCGATCTCCAGCCGCCGCCGCATGCCGCCGGAGAATTCCTTGACCTGGCTGTTACGCCGGTCGGAAAGCTCGACAAAGGTCAGCAGCTCGTCGATGCGCTGCCGCCGGCGCACCTTCGGCACGCCGTAGAGCACACCGTGGAACTCCATGTTCTCCCACGCGGTCAGCTCGTCGTCGACGGCCGAGTCCTGGAAGACGATGCCGAAGGAATGGCGGACGGCGTCGGACTCGGTGACCGGGTCGTGGCCGTTGACGCGAATGGTGCCAGTGGTCGGTTTCAGCAGCGTCGTCAGCATCTTGATGGTCGTCGACTTGCCGGCGCCGTTAGGCCCGAGGAAGGCGAAGATCTCGCCCTCGGCGACGTCGAAGCTGATGTCGTCGACGGCTTTCACGTCGCCGTAGGCGCGCGACAGGTTCCTGACTTCAATGATGTTCATGTGACCGGCTTCACAGGGCGCCACCGCGGCGTGAAGCGCTAGATGTGTGCAATACCCGCCGATGCGCAAGAGGCGGAAAGCCGCGCCTTTCCAGCCTGAGTGGCGAAGCCTCCTGCGGCGAGAACCGTCGCCTGTCTGAACCGCCGATAAACGTATCGTTCGAAATGCATTCCGCCCCGCGCCCTCAAAACGCCCCGCATTGCAACACCAACCACGGGGACTGAGTCATGAAAATCAGCAGCACCATCCTCCTCTCGGCAGCCGCTCTTGCGGTTGCCGCCATCGCCTTCGCCGGGTTCGCCGGCAGCGCCCATGCCGACGATGCCGATCAAGACCTACCTGCAGGGCTGGGACGCCCACGCGCCGGGCAAGCAGAGGCTGCAGTTGGTCTCCAACGACGTAACCACGCTCGAAGGTCAGGTTGGCCAGGCGTGGGCAGACAACACCGCAAAGACCCGCGCCCAGCTCAAGGCGCGGATCGAGTCGCCCGTCGAATACAAGAACGACGAGTACCGCGGCTACGACACTGTCTGCCAGCTCGCTCCGTCGGGCTCGCTCACCATCGGCTCCGGCGGCCTCGACAAGTACGGCAACCCGAACCTCACCTTCTTCTATGCCACCAGCGGCTCCGTCGAGTTCACCGCAACCAGCCGTATGTCGACAAGTGGGGTGATCCGCGGCTGTCGCTCTCCTTCAACCTCACCGCGCGGCTGTCCCTGTCGGTCAATGTTTTGCGGCCCGATGGCAGCCAGCCCGACCCAGCCATCAGCCTGATCACCGCGACGGCCTCGATCACCAGCGCTACGTTGACGCCAGTCGGGCCGATTGCCGACGCGGTCAAGCAGGCGGTCGACTGGTACAAGGGCCCGTTGTTCCTGAAGTCTGTCCTCGATGCACTGACCAGGCAGCAGGTCCAGTTGCCAATCGCGCAACAGCAGCTCGCCGGCTTGAATGCCAAGGTCCGCGCCACCCTCGGCACGCAATACCGCCTGACCGGCGCTGTCGGCGTTCCCTCCGAAAACAGCCTCTACCTGTTCGTCACCAACGCGTGGCAGGGCGATGCGGCAGGCGTCGTCAACGGCGACGTCGTCTGGGAAAACGGCAAGGCGGCCGGCCCGAACGACTGCGGCGCCTTCGGCTTCGCCGCGCAGGTGCAGACCGGGCCGGCCCCGGTGATCGCCTGGCCCGAGCAGGATGGGGTCGCGCCCACCCAAAGCTTCCCCGCGACCCAGTCCTCCTTCAGTGGACCGGGCCCGAACGGGAATACCTTCTGCCAGTTCACCATAGCCAATCTGCCGTCCGGCCGGCCGGCAACGGTCGCGCCAACGCGGAACATCGGCAAGAAGGGAGCGTTTTTCAGCCTCGTCGCGGCGCTGACGCCGGCCCGGATGACGGTGACGCCCAATCCCGCCGCCGTCGCCGAATTCCACCTGAAGACGCAGGCCGGCGCCGGCACCGGCCTCACCAAGGTGCAGACCGTGCCGACCCCCGATGCGGGCGATCCCGCGGGCAACGTCGCCACGCCGGCGACGACGGTTACCCAGGCTCCGGTTGTGCAGACCGCACCGGCGACCGGGAACATCCGGATAAAGAACCTGCGCAAATTTCTCGGAGACGGCCAGCAGCCGGCGCAACAGCAGCAGTTGCCGCAGGTCGAGGTCATTCGCTAGGCCACATTCGGCCGCAACGAATGAGGCGCCGGAGGTCATTCCTCCGGCGCTTTCGTTTGCGCCTGCCGCGATCAGTGATCCTGTTTCAGTTCGATCACCCTGTCAGCAGCGCCCTTCTCGTGAATGGCGAGCCGGTGCTGCTCGCCCTTGGCGATGAGCTTGCCGCTACCGCCGTCCCACGTGAACGCCAGCGAGCCGTCTGCCGCGATCGGCTGGCTGGCAACGTCGATGTAGTCGCCGTGAAAGAAGAAGCCGATAACCTCATCGCTGGCGATGATGATCTGCACGCCGTCGGCGCCGTTGTCGAAGCCGCCCGCCCAGGTCGCGTCCCAGGGGTGGGAAACGTCGCCCAATGCCGGCGTTCCAATGGCCAGCATCGCCCCGATCAGCACGCCCAAAACTCTTCTGCGCATAGGTTTTTTCCCCAGTGAGACGCGGGCTTCGCCGTTTGACCGGCTGAATGGTTCATGAAAGGTTAACGACCGCCAGTACCGGAGTCATCTCATGCACCGCCTCGCAATTCCCGGCAGCTTTTGTCTCGCGGTCATGCTGCTTGCAGCTCCCGGCGTCCGCGCCGCCGCCCCGGCAACCGCGTGCGCCTACAATGTCTTGTTCGGCGTCGACGCAACCCCCGGCGGCTTCTGTCCGATCCGTGTCGACAGCCACGTGTCGACCAAAAGTCTCAGCCAGAGGCAGGTGTACAAGATACAGGGGGCCGACATGACGATCGTCGTCGTCTCGAAGACGAGCAGCGGCACTTATTCCACCGACGCCATCTCCTCCCCTGCCTTTCACTACGTCGGCATCCAGGTGGTAGAGCCGCCGGCGCAGGGATAGCGGGTTGCCATCCCTGCAACGGTCGGATTGCTAGATTTTCGCTAGCGCATGTTCGAGATCGGCGATGATGTCGGCGACATCCTCGATGCCGACCGACAGGCGCACCACGTCCGGCCCCGCCCCCGCCGCCTTCCGCTGATCGAGCGTCAGCTGGCTGTGCGTAGTCGATGACGGGTGGATGATCAGACTGCGCGTGTCGCCGATGTTGGCGAGGTGCGAGAACAGCTTGACGCTCTCGACCAGCTTCTTGCCCGCCTCGTCGCCGCCCTCGATGCCGAAGGTCAGCACCGCGCCGGCGCCCTTCGGCGCATACTTCAGTTGAAGCTGATGGTAGCGATCGCCGGGCAGCCCGGCGTAGCTCACCCACGTCACTTTCTTGTGGCCGGCGAGATACTCGGCCACCGTCTTGGCGTTGTCCGAATGCGTCTGGATGCGCAACGGCAGCGTCTCGATGCCGGTGAGGATCAAAAACGCATTGAACGGCGAAATCGCCGGCCCAAGGTCGCGCAGGCCGAGCACGCGCGTGGCGATGGCAAAGGCGAAATTGCCGAACGTGTCGCCGATGACGAGGCCGTTGTATTCCGGCCGCGGCGCCGAGAGCATCGGATAGCGTGCGTTGCCCGCCCAGGTGAAGTTGCCGCCGTCCACGATGGCGCCGCCGATCGAATTGCCGTGCCCGCCGAGGAACTTGGTCAGCGAGTGAACAATGATATTGGCGCCGTGCTCGAACGGCTTGATCAGGTACGGCGTCGACAGCGTGTTGTCGACGATGAGCGGCACGCCCGCCCGCTTGGCGATGTTGGCGACGCCAGCGATGTCGGTGATAATACCGCCCGGGTTGGCGATCGACTCGATGAAGATCGCCTTGGTCTTTGGCGTCACCGCTTTCTCGAAGGTCGACAGGTCGTTGATGTCGGCCCACTTGACCTGCCAGCCAAAATTCTTGAACGAGTTGTTGAACTGGTTGATCGAGCCGCCATAGAGCTGCTTGGCGGCGATGAACTCGTCGCCCGGCTGCAGCAACGTGTGAAACACGATGACCTGTGCCGCGTGGCCCGACGCCACCGCAAGCGCCGCCGTGCCGCCCTCCAGCGCGGCGACACGCTGCTCGAGCACGTCCTGCGTCGGGTTGTTGATGCGCGTGTAGATATTGCCGAAGGCCTGCAGGCCGAACAGCTTGGCGGCGTGCTCGGTGTCGTTGAAGACGAAAGACGTCGTCTGGTAGATCGGCGTCGCCCGCGCGCCCGTCGCTGGGTCGGGCTTGGCGCCGGCGTGGACGGCAAGGGTGGCAAAGCCCGGAACGCGATCGTCACTCATGGGTCGTCTCCTCGAAAAGTGCCGGCGCGTTTCGCGCCATGCGGAAATGGTTAGACCCGCGAAGGCTGTGCCAAAAGGCAAAATGCTGCCGGCAATTGCCTCGCGGCTAGAATGCTATTCGCGCGTTCAGCACGTCAGGCGGAAGCCACGCCAACCAGATGATGACCCCGTATGACCGGCACCAGGAAGAGCACGGCCGCCCCGGCCAGCACGATCGCCAACACCACGAGAACGCCCCATTGGTCGAGCGTCGGCTTGAACACCATGTCGGCGACTACGATGAAGAGCAGCGCGTAGTCGAACTTGGCGAGCCCGAGCAGCTCGCGGCCGGCCGCCACCGCATGATCGGATGCGCCGCCCTCCGCGACCAGCTTGGTGATCCGGTCGGCGCGCGGACGCAGGAAATAGTTGCCGGTGACGAACGTCGCCGCGTACCCGATGATGCCGAGGTCGATCCACAACATCTCGAAACCAAACGATGTCCACGCGGCGGCGACACCGAAGACCAGCGTCGCCAATGAAGCCGGCACGAAAACGCGCGGTGCCAGAAACACGACATCCTGCATGATGCGCACGAAGCCGGCGTTGTCCTTGCGGCTGTTCGCTGCGATCCCGAGGATAACCAGGCCCACGCCGGCGCCGATCCAGACGACAGTGCTGGCGACGTGGAGAAATTTGAGGATGAGGTAGAAGTCCATGGCGCTCCCCCGTTTCGGCGTCTCCCCGTGTTAGTCGCGGAGATGGCCAAAATCAGTGAACACCATCACAGAACGCGGGCGTGCTCAACCTTGATGCAGCGATCCATGACTACCGTCATCCCGGCCGCTTCCGCCTTCTCGGCCGCAGCATCGTCGCGGAGATCGAGCTGCATCCAGATCGCTTTTGGCCTCGGCGAAAGCGCCAGCGCTTCGTCGACAACACCGGCGAGTGCTTCCTGCCGGCGGAAAATATCGACGATATCGATCGGCTCGGGAACGTCGGCGAGCCGCGCGAAAACCCTCTGCCCGAGGATGTCCCTTCCGGCCTGCCCCGGATTGACCGGAATGCACCCGTAGCCCGCGCGCAGGATGTAGGCCATCACGCCGTACACCGGCCGCGCCGGATTAGTCGAAGCCCCGACAATCGCGATGGTCTTCGGCGGCGCCAGCATCGCGCGAAGATCGGCATCGGCATAATGGTCGTGGTTCACGGTGTCTCTCCGCTTTTCCCCCACGCAAGCGGGGACCCAGGAGCAAAACATAGGGCACGACCGTCCCGCACCCGCTCCCGTCATGGTCGGGCCCGACCCGGCCATCTACGCGGCGGGCACCAGTCGCGCTAAGCAGCCCGCCGCCCCTTGGCCGGAGTCTTGGCGGACTTCGCCGCCTTCGCCCGCCCCTTCTTGGTCGGCGCGGGAGCCTCAGCCGCAGCGGCTTTCGCGCCCTTGGCCGGCGCACCGCCGCTCTTCACGCTGCGCTTCAGGGCTTCCATCAGGTTGATGACCCTGGCGCCAAGCTGCGGCTGCTCGATCTCGTGCGGCTTGCGATGCTCCATCTTCGCGTCGATGAGTTCGCGCAGCGCGATGTCGTACTGATCCTTGAACGCCTTCGGATCGAACGGCGCCACCTTGCGCCCGATCAGCTCGGTCGCCAGCAACAGCAATTCCTTCTCCGGCTTGGCGCCGGGCACCGTCGAGAAATACTGCTCCGAATTCTGCAGTTCGTCGGCGTAGCGCAGCGTCTCGATCATCAGCCCCTTGCCGGCGGCACGAAGCGCCACGATGCTCGCCTGCCCGCGCGCCACCAGCGAGCCGAGCCCGATCTTCTTCGATTGCTTCAGCGCATCGCGCAGCACGACATAAGCTTCGCCGGCGACTTCATCCTCGTCCGGCGCCACGAAATACGGCTTCTCGAAAAAGACGGGATCGATCTCGCCCTCGTCGACAAACTGGATGAGGTCGATGGTGTGCTTGGCCTCAAGCTTCACGTCCTCGATCTCGTCGTCGGTGATCAGGACGTATTTGCCCTTCTCCACCTCGTAGCCCTTGACGATGTCGTCCGGATCAATCGCGCCGACGCCCGGCACGACCTTCTCGTAGCGGATGCGCTTGCCGCTCGGCTTGTGGATCTGGTTGAACGAAACCCGCGCCGCCGTCTTGGTCGCGGAAAAAACCTGCACCGGGATCGACACGAGGGCCAACCGGATCTGGCCCTGCCAGTAAGCACGCGCGGCCATGACTTCTACACTCCTGCGGGGTTACGCGAGCGGGACACGAAGGAAAACGCCGCTTCAGGCGGACCGTTCCCGCTCCAAACGCCAAGAATACGCCGCGGCAGGTTAATGCTCAATTGGAGGAAGCGGTTATCGCCGCCTCATCCTTTCGCTCGAAATGGCACAACACGGCGGATTTGCTGGCTTTGGCGACGCCGAAATTATCGGTTCGCCGCACCCGAACTGTCGGGTGTGGCTTGGCCAGTTCCGTTCGACCAGGCCGCCCCGCATGGCAGGGCCGTGTGCAATCTTCCCCGCTTTCCACAAGGTCCCCGGGTTGATCCGCCCGCGCGATCCGGACAGACTTCCGGGGTTGTCCGCTTGGTGCCCCAAATCCCCGAGCGGTCCAAGACCCCAACTATTGAAACCGTCGGCTGAGGTCCCGCGCTGGGATTTGCCGGCGGTTTTTCTATTTCGGCGCTCCGCATCCCAAACCAACCTCAACCGTTCGGATGACGCGCTGATGCTTTCGGGCTGCGCTCCTAAAAGGCGGCGAGCCGCACTGAGGCGGCCACTCGGCGTTTAGGTCGATGCTTCGGGACAACGCTGCTATCCTTGCGCCGGTGAAGAAACCCGCCCGCACGATTCCGGTCCACGCCCTTGCCGACAAGCGCATCCACTTGGCGCCGTCCCACCTCGGCCGCCTCAGGCAGGGCTACCTGAAAACGCTGTGCGGCCTGCAGGTCGTCAGCGAACTCTCCCCCTTCGCGCTCGCCGAGCCGGCGCGATTGCGCTGCCGGACCTGCTTTGCCAAGGTCGACAAGGATGGCCACCTCGACACGGCCTGATCGAACGCCAGGCGTCGAGGCCGCTCGCGCCGACACGATGGTGCGCTTCGCCGCCCTTTTCACGCCCACCAACGCTCGGGGCAAATATCGGAAGAGTGATGGCTTCAACTGAGAAAGACAGGCGTCTTGGGCTCGCCCAGCAGGCAGAGACCCTTATGAGCCGTGGCCTCTACGACGATGCGATCGCGACCCTGGATGCCTTTATCCGCGTCGGGCCTCCCACGCCTGGCGCGTTCGTGATGCGCGGGGATGCTTTGTCGCTGCTCGGACGTGATGAAGAATCCCTCGCGTCGATGATGGCCGTTGCCGCGCTGGAGCCCGCCAACCCCCAGCTACGGCAACTCGTGGCCCGACACGCGCTGCTGCTCGGCCAGTTCGAAATAGGCTGGCGAGAATTCGAGGCACGCCTCGCGCGCCTGCCCGTAATACGCAAGGAGCGGCAGATTCAAGGACGATACCCGGTCGCTTCCCCTGGCCGGATTTCGTGACCTCTCGCGAACGCCCGGCGCGAGGCTCATAAGTCTTCAAGGAATCAATGGCCTCGAAGCCCTGAAAACGCTCCCCGACGACATGACCATCGAACGATTGGGTGACAGGATCGAAGCAAATCCCGACGGCATCGCGGAGATCGCCGCCGTCATGCAGAACCTTGATCTCGTCATCACTTCCGACACGATGACCGCGCACCTCGCCGGCGCGCTTGGCAAGCCGGTCTGGTTGGCACTGGCCAAGGACGCCGATTGGCGTTGGCTGCGCTGCCGCCCGGATTCTCCCTGGTATCCGACAATGCGGCTTTTCCGCCAGACCGTTCGGGGCGATTGGACCCCGGTCATCTCCGCGCTGACATCCGCCCTTGGGATGCTCGCCTAGCCGCCAGCTCCCGCCCGCATCGCTTTGCTCTGCCGGCGACTCAACCCCCTCACATCAGCGCCCGAGCTACCGCCGGCAGCGGTCCGGGTTGGTCGACTATTTCCGGAGGTTGGTAACAATGCCAATGCCCGATCTGCTAGCCTTCCGGCGGGCAGGAGATTCGGCAGTGCATGTCGTCGCAATCATCGTTGTCGCCTTGGTGGCGCTGGAGCATGCGTGGTTCCTGATCCTCGAGATGTTCCTGTGGCGGAAACCCATCGGCCTCCGCACCTTCGGCAACACCCCGGAAGCCGCCGAAGCGACTGCCGTTCTCGCCGCCAATCAGGGTCTCTACAACGGCTTCCTCGCCGCCGGCCTCCTCTTCGGTCTCGTCTATCCGGACCCCGGCGCGGCGCGCGCGATCACCACATTCTTCCTGCTTTGCGTGGTCGTCGCCGGCGGCTACGGCGCCTGGACCGTCAACCAGCGCATCCTCGTGATTCAGGCCGCGCCGGCGGTGTTTGCACTCGTCCTTCTGCCGTTGGGCTGAGCCAACGGCTTCCTGGCGTGGCGTGACTTAGCAAACCGTTGACACTTGCCGCCCTATCCTCGGCCAGTTCTGGGGCTCTCTATCGATGCACTATTCCTCGCACGATCCCGACCTCCGCCTTCTGGAGAGATTGCGGGGGGCCGAGAATTTCGCCCTGATCGCGGTCGCCCTGGTCGCCGCAGGAATCCTGGCTTGCTGGCAGGTCCCGCAACTGGCCGCCATCGCCCCGCCGGGCTGGTTCGCGATGCGACCGGTGACGGCGACCGGCATCCTGATCGCGGCGATCAGCCTGGCGCTGACGGCGCCGCGCCGCTCGAAAATCGCTACTGCGGCCGGCATCACCACCGGATTCATCGTGGTCGCCGTGCCGGTCATCGTCACCCTCACCTATCTGGGATTCCATCCCCTGTTCCCGCAGATATGGCCGATGCGACCGCCACCGGAGACGACGATCGCCCTCGGCCTTTCCGCGCTGTCGCTGCCGCTCATCCGCCAGTCGAAGTCCGCGCTTGCCATAATCGCCGACGCGAGCGCCATTTTTTTCGCGGCGTTCACGCTGCTATTGTTCGCCGGCTGCGTCCTGCAGGGTTTCCAGTTCGTCGCCGTTGATCGTTCCGCCCTGTCCACACCGCAAACCGTCTTCTGTCTGGCGGTGCTGGCGTTCGTGGTCGCCAGCCGTCGCGCGGCTGAAGGCAGCCCGCTCTCCATCCTGGTCAGCACCGGCCTCGGCAGCCGCATCGCCCGCAAGGTGCTCGTGGGCATCATCACTCTGCCCTTCGCTCTGTTCGCCGCAATGTCCTGGCTGGATCGCTTCGGCATCATGGCAACCGAACTGAGCCTGGCGCTGGCCGCACCGATGGTCGTGCTGGCGACCCTCGCTATCATGGCCTGGCTTGCACATCACACCAACGAGATCGAGCGACAGCTGCGTCAGCAATCGCTGACCGATCAGCTCACCGGCGTGCTCAACCGCCGCGGCTTCGACACCGTGGCCGAATACATCCGGCGCAGTGCCGCCCGCACCGACACCCGGCTGGTGGCCTTTTTCTTTGACCTTGACGGGCTGAAGCGTGCCAACGATGCGCTCGGCCACGAGGCCGGCTCTCTGGTCATCCAGCGATTTGCCGATCTTCTCGTCGTCACCTTCCGCAAGAGCGATATCGTCGCCCGGGTCGGCGGCGACGAATTCGTGGTGCTGGCGCCGGCGTTGCCGGAATCCGTGCAGGACATCCTTGCCCGGCTCGCCTATGTCGTGAAGGAATCGAACGCCTCCGGGCTGGTGCCCAGCCCCATATCCTACAGTGTCGGCGTCGCCGAGCTGCCCCCCGGTCACCGCGGGGACATCTGGGAGCTTGTCGCCGAGGCGGACGCGCGCATGTACGCCGAGAAATCGCGCAAGCGCGCCGCCTGAAGCCCGTCAACAGTTCACGCGATCGCCGACTGCAGGCGCCGGCCGGAAATCCGCCGCCGCTCCTCCACCGCGTCAGCCAGTCGATCGAGCGCGCCGACCGTTGTTTCCCAGCCGATGCAGCCGTCGGTGATGCTCTGCCCGTAGGTCAGCGCCCGCCTGGGCACCAGGTCCTGCCGTCCGGCGACGAGGTTGCTTTCGACCATGACGCCGACGATGCGCCGGTCGCCGGCGGCAACCTGCCGGCCGACGTCTTCCAGCACCAGCGGCTGGCGTTCCGGCTGCTTGCTGCTGTTGGCGTGGCTGGCGTCGATCATCATCACCGGATCGAGGCCGCCGCGGGCCAGTTCCGCGGCTGCGCTCTCGACGCTCACCTGATCGTAGTTCGGCGTCTTCCCGCCGCGCAGGATGATGTGGCAATCGTCGTTGCCCGTGGTGGCGGCAATCGCCGAGTGCCCGCTCTTGGTCACCGCCAGGAAGTGATGCGGTTGCGACGCCGATTTCACCGCATCGACGGCGATCTTCACGTTGCCGTCGGTGCCGTTCTTGAAGCCGACCGGGCACGACAGGCCCGACGCCAGCTCGCGATGCACCTGGCTCTCGGTCGTGCGCGCCCCGATCGCCGCCCACGCCACCAGGTCCGCGATGTACTGCGGCGTCGTCATGTCGAGGAACTCGGAAGCCGCCGGCAGGCCGAGATTGTTGACGTCAAGCAGCAGCTTGCGCCCTAGGCGCAGCCCCTTGTTGATGGCGAACGAACCGTCGAGGTCGGGATCGTTGATCAGCCCCTTCCAGCCGACGGTGGTGCGCGGCTTCTCGAAATAGACGCGCATGACGATCTCGAGGAGATCGCCCAGCCGCAGCCGCATCTCGGCCAGCCGCCCGGCATAGTCGAGCGCCGCTTCCGGATCGTGGATGGAGCACGGACCCACCACCACGATCAGCCGGTCGTCGGCGCCATGCAGGATGTCGTGGATGGCGCGCCGTGCCCCGGCGACCACATAGGTGGCGTAGTCGGTGCTCTGGAATTCCGCCATCACCTCGGAAGGCGGCGTCAGTTCCTTGATGGCGGCAATGCGAAGGTCGTCGGTGGTCGTCGGCACGGGGATCTCCTTGAGATTTTTCCGTCCGGCGGCCAACAAAAAAGCCGCCAGGGGACTGGCGGCTTCGGGATTTTCGGCTCTTTCGGATCTTCAGATCAAGCGCGCGTCCCTACCTCCGCCTGTGTGAGCGGATAGCTAAACCAGAAGCCATAGAAGGTGGCGGCGCGTGTCATCGTGGGCTGCATATAGGCGAACTTGCGTCCGCCGTCAAAGGCCGTTGCCACTGCCGCAAACTGTCAATCGCATGGCGCATGTTCGCCGTCGTCAAACCGGGAGAACAAGACATGCCGAACCTCAGCTTTATCCTAGCCTACGTCGACGACGTCGCCAGCAGCACCGCGCTCTACGGCAAGCTCCTCGACCTCGAACCCGTCGAGTCCTCCGCGAACTTCGCGATGTTCGCGATGCCCAACCACGTCATGCTCGGTCTCTGGGCCCGCCAGGACGTCGAGCCCGCCGCCAACAAGCCCGGCGGCATCGAGCTGGCTTTCGCGATGGAAAGCGAAGCCGCGTTGCAAAAGGCGCTCGCCCAATGGAAGGCGCTCGGCCTCGCCGTCATCCAGCCACCGACAAAGATGGATTTTGGCCTGACCTTCACGGTGACAGACCCCGACGGTCATCGCCTCCGTGCCTTCGTGCCGGGCGAGATGGCCGTTCACTCGCAGGCGGAACTCGCGCGCGCCGGTGCGTAGGGGGTCGGTCTTCGGCTACCGCCTGCCCCGGCCGAAGCGCTCGGGGTGGGCGAAGACATGGCCGGAAAAGGTTGCCGCCGCCACCCCTACTACCAGCAGCTGCACGACCAGCACCGGGTTGCCCAGCCCGTCGCGGATCAGCGAGAGAAGGAAACCGCCGGCGATCAGATTGCCGGCGCCCCACAGCACATTGCGCACGGCGCTGTCGAGCGTCCCCGGCCCGCCCGAAAACGGCGTCGGCAATTCCCTGCCTGAAATCCCGTTCACGAAGTGCGGCACGCCGTTGATCAGCAGCGCCGCGGCGAAGATCGCCACCCCGTAGCACCAGTCGGTCATCACGGCTCCTCTCGCCTCGCTCTACTCCCGGTCGGGCACCGAGTTTTCCGCCCGCCATTCCTTAACCAGCGCCGCACGCCGCTTGGGATAGAGCACGCTCTCCGGCGTCAATTCCTTGATGCGGTCAGTGCGAAAGTGGCGGAAGCCCCCCCGCAGCTCGCACCAGGCCGCAACCGTCTGCTTGCCTTCGAAGAAGGCCAGGGCGATCGGCCAGATGACCCGGCTGGTCGTGCTGCCCTTTTCATCGCCATAGACGATGGCGACCTTGTGTTCGCGCCGGATCGCCTCGCGCAGCGGTTTCAGCGCCGGCATTGCCTCCATCCGCCCCCGCGGCACCCAGAAGCTGACGTCGCCCATCGCATCGCGCAGATCCTTGGGCGCCGCGGCCGCGATCTTGGCAAGCGCGTTGGCGGCAGATGCGGCCAGCGCCGCGTCGCCCTGCCGCTCAACCAGCCCCGCGCCCAGCACCAACGGCTCCAGTTCATCCTCGTCGAACATCAACGGCGGCAAGAAGAACCCTCCCCGCAGCATGTACCCGAGGCCGGCCTCGCCATCGATGGGAGCGCCAAGCCCGATCAGCGTCTGCACGTCGCGGTAGATCGTGCGGATGGAGACCGCCATCTCGCCCGCAAGGCTGGCGGCGGTCACGGGCCGACGATGGCGGCGGAGCGCGTCCATCAGTGTCAGCAGTCTTTGCGTGCGGCCCACGTCGCCTTGTCCCTTGCCGGTGGTTGGCGACCAGGTTTACGCCTTCGCGGCTACCTCGTCGCGCCGGTCCAGCAGCAGCGCCAGGACCGAAAGTACCAGCGCCGGCACGATGAGCGCCACGCCGATCCAGGGCAACTGCCCATAGGGCAGTCCATGGGCCAGCGCCTGCGCTCCGATCGCCGCGCCGATGCTGATGCCGAGGTTGAACACCGTCGACAGCAGCGATGCTGCCAGGCGTGGAGCCTCGCGCGCGCCCTTCATGATGCGGCTTTGACAAGGCGCGGAGAACGAGAAGTTCGCAAGGCTCCAAAGGAACAGCACGATAAACGCCGGAGCGAAGTAAGGCAGCAGGACAAGCAGCAACAGGTAGCAGGCGGTCTGGAGGGCGAAGATGCCGACGATCGCAGGCATCAGCTTCCAGTCGGCAAACCTTCCGCCGGCGAAGTTGCCGATGACCGCGCCGACGCCAAGCACCGAAAGCACCCACGGCAGCGCGTGCGGCGCAAGGCCGACCACGTGTAGCAGCACCGGCGCGATGTACGAGAACATCGAAAAGAAGGCTGCCGAGCCGAGAACGATAATCAGCATCTGCAGATAGACACCCGGTTTGCCGAGCACGCGGATCTGAAGCCCGAGGCCAGGCGTCACCTCCTCGCTCGGTGGCGAGCGCGGCAGCCAGATCGCGACAAAAACCGCGGCGACCAGTCCGAGCAGCGCAATCGCCCAGAATGCGGCCCGCCAGCCGAATGCCGAGCCGATTGCGGTCCCCGCCGGCACGCCCAGCACGTTGGCGACGGTGATGCCGCCCACGACCAGTGCGATGGCGCTGGCATGGCGCGCCGACGGCACAAGGCTGCCGGCGGCAATGACCGCGATGCCGAACGCGGCACCGTGGCTGAGCGCGATGACTATCCGCGCGAACATGAGCCATCCATAACTGGGCGCCAGCCCGCACAGCGCGTTCCCGGCGATGAACACGCCCATCAGCACCACCAGCGCCGATTTGCGCTCCAGCCTGCTCGTAAGGATTCCCATGATCGGTCCGCCAATCGCGACGGCCAGTGCGTATCCGCTGATCAGGTACCCGGCGGCGGGAATGTCGACGCCGAGATCGCCCGCCACCTGCGGCAGCAGGCCCGCGACAACGAACTCGGTTGTTCCAATGGAAAAAGTCGCCAGAAAAAGCGCCAGCAGCGGGAGCGACATCGGTAGATCCGAAGCAAAGGGCGGATGGCGGTCAGCCATGGGGAATCGCCGGCAGGACCGCGCGGCGACGGACCGACAAAGACGGCTATCGGGCCATCAGGTCAACCGACCGGAAGACGCACGGTCTCCGGCTAGATCAGGCCGACGACAATGGCCCCGACGAAAAGTATCGCGGCGGCAGTGGCGAAGAATGCCAGCTGGTTGAGTGCGAAAACGCGCATCGGCGACCCCCTTCCCGTTGTACGTCTGCAGCATGCGGGCCGATTCCCCGTCGGAATAGGCACGGCAACCCAAAATGAACGGCAAAAGCGGAAAGAGGTTCCCGCCCGCCGCGGCCGGCCATCAAGCGGGCCCCAATTCCTTGCTTTTCCTCATGTCGCCAATTTGCCGCACCTCGGGTCCGCGCCGCGGGTGTAGAACGCCGCCCCGCTGATATTGCGCTGCACCATCGGAGGCCGACTATGGCCAGTGTGTCTTCGGTTCCCGCGGCCGCTCAACCCGAATCGGTAACCGGCCAGCACGCCAGGGTCGGACGCTCCGCCGGCTTCTGGGGGCTGACCATCGGCAGCGTCGGGGTCGTTTACGGCGACATCGGCACCAGTCCCCTCTACGCCTTCCGCGAGGCTGCCCACGCCGCCGGCGCCGACGGCAAACTGGAACCGGTGGAGATTCTCGGCGTCCTGTCGCTGATCTTCTGGTCTCTGACTATCATCGTCACGCTTAAGTACGTCATCCTGCTCACCCGGGCGGACAACCACGGCGAAGGCGGCACCCTCGCGCTCATGGCCCTCGCCCAGCGCGCGGTGAAGAACGCCGGCCTTGTCATTCTTCTGGGCATCATCGCCGCCGCCTTGTTCTATGGCGATGCGGTCATCACTCCGGCGCTGTCCGTCCTCTCCGCCGTGGAGGGTCTCGAAATCGTTGCGCCCGACCTCAGCGCATACGTGCTGCCGCTCTCCGTGTTCATCCTGCTGGTGCTTTTCCTGGCGCAGTCGCGCGGCACCGGGACAGTCTCCGCATTCTTTGGTCCGATAACGGTCGTCTGGTTTATCGTCATCGCCGTGCTCGGCGTGGTGTATGTCGCCGCCAATCCCATGGTCCTGTGGGCGCTCAGCCCGACCTATGCCGTCGGCTTTCTCGCCGTGCACGGCATCGTCGGTCTCTTCACCCTTGGCGCCGTGTTCCTTGCCGTCACCGGCGCCGAGGCCCTCTACGCCGACCTCGGCCACTTCGGCCGCCGGCCGATCAAGACGGCGTGGCTGTTCCTCGTCCTGCCCGCGCTGGTGCTGAACTATTTCGGCCAGGGTGCTTTCGTTCTGGCCCATCCCGAAGGACTCGCGAATCCGTTCTTCCTGATGGCGCCCGGCTGGGCCCAGTTGCCGCTGGTCATTCTGGCTACTGCGGCGACCGTCATCGCCAGCCAGGCAGTCATCACCGGCGCCTATTCGCTGAGCCGCCAGGCCATTCAGTTGGGACTGCTGCCGCGTCTCGAGATCCGCCACACCTCGGGGATGCAGGCGGGGCAGATATACATGCCGCGCGTCAACGCCCTCCTGCTCGTCGGCGTGCTCCTGCTGGTCGGCCTGTTCCGCTCATCGAGCGCGCTTGCCAGCGCCTACGGCATTGCGGTCACCGGCACGATGGTGGTCACCGCCGTCCTCGCCTACATCGTCGTCTGGCGCGTCTGGAACTGGCGCTGGTACACCGCCGCCGCTCTCATCGCACCGTTCCTGTTCATCGACCTAACGTTCCTGTCGGCCAACCTCCTGAAAATTGTCGACGGCGGCTGGTTCCCGCTCCTCCTCGGCGGCCTCCTCATTCTGGTGATGCTCACCTGGCGCCGCGGCAGCCGCATCCTCTTCGCCAAGACCCGCCGTCTCGAAGTTCCCCTTGGCGACATGGCGAGGAACCTTGAGAAGCACCCGCCGCCGCGCATTGCGGGCACGGCGGTGTTCCTGACCAGCGATCCCGAGAGCACACCGACCGCCCTCCTCCACTCGCTCAAGCACTTCAAGGTGCTGCACGAGCACAACGTCGTCCTCACGGTCATCACCACCGAGGCGCCGAAAGTGCTACCCGACGATCAGGTGACCATGGATTGGCTGACGCCCTCGTTCGCGCGCATGACGCTGCGTTACGGATTCATGGAAACGCCGAACGTCCCCAAGGCGCTCGCCGCCGCCAAGAAGCTCGGCTGGAGCTTCGACATCATGTCGACGTCGTTCTTCCTGTCGCGGCGCTCGATCAAGCCGGCGGCAAAGTCCGCCATGCCCGGCTGGCAGGACAAGATTTTCCTGCTTCTCACCCGCAACGCCGACGACGCCTCGACCTACTTCCGCATCCCCACCGATCGCGTCGTCGAGATCGGCACGCAGGTGACCGTGTAGCCAGCCTCTCGGCAAGCTCGGCAATCAATCGGCAGCGGGCGAATGAAAAGAAAAAGGCGCCCTCGACATCTCCGTCAGGAGAGGTCGAAGGCGCCGTGATTGTTGGGTGGCGCCCTAGATCGAAAGGCGCAGATCCGAGAGCGCGGTGCCGATCGCCTGGAACGTCGTGATGATCTGGCTGGCCGAGGTCAGCTGGAAGAACATGGTGGGATCGCTGGCGCAGTTTTGCAGCAGCGTCGAGGTCGGATCGCCGCCCGTATTGACCTGCACCGTATAGATCAGGATCCCGGCCGCCTTGGCGTTGACGCAGGTTCCGGTCGGCGTGGCGCTGCCATAATACATGCGGCTATCGACCTGGGTGCTCGTGCTGGAGCCGTTGCCGTACCAGCGATCCTGGGTGTTCAGGCCGTCGCTCAGCTCGATGATCACCTGCTTG
>Ga0208849_1000986_pt1 | contig 22304 bp, 18 predicted proteins | sample NGESurdeep072012_10_FD_184470 | JGI IMG/M metagenome (GOLD analysis project Ga0208849, IMG submission 184470) | Arctic peat soil microbial communities from Barrow, Alaska - NGEE Surface sample 53-3 deep-072012 (SPAdes) | ecosystem: Environmental > Terrestrial > Soil > Wetlands > Peat ... | reverse complement strand
CTTTGAGTTTCGCCGCCAGCAGATTTGCGGTTGCCACTGCATCCTGGATCGCCAGATTGATGCCGACACCGCCGATGGGGGACATGGCGTGGGCGGCATCGCCGATGCAAAGCACTCCTGGCCTGGACCACGTGTCGAGCCGATCAACCGACACGCTCAACAGCTTCAAGTCATCGAACGATTTCAGTTCGTCCATTCGATCCGACAGAAATTGCGCACCGTCGGCGAGCGCGCGCCTGAAGCTCTCAAGCCCGCCTGCACGCACGCGCTCGATTCCTCCCTTGGCGATCACATAGGCGCACTGCCAATAGTCGGTCCGGTTGATGGTCACAATCATGGTGTCCTGGCCGAGATGGCCAAGCACCTGTTCCGGATCGCCAAGCTTTTTTGACAAGCGAAACCAAAGCACGTCGATCGGGGAGCCGAGATCGCGCAGCGGCAGGTCCGCGGCCGCCCTGACCGTCGATCCGCGACCGTCGCAGCCGACCACGAGGTCCGCACTCACCTCAAGAAAACCGTCAGGCGTGGTCGCCTTCACCCCGAGCACGCGTCCTTCAGCCTCGATCAGGTTGGTCACCTGCGCTGACATGATTATCCGCAGGCTGGCAAAACGCTGGCTCTTGCGCGCCAGGAAATTGAGGAAGTCCCATTGCGGCATCAGAGCAATGAACTTGCAATGCGTCGGGATATGCCCAAAATCCGCGACCCTGAAGCTGCGGTGACCGATATCCACAGAGAAGGCGCGGATTTCGGAGTGCGGGAGTTTGAGAAATTCCTGCAGCAGTCCCAGTTCATGCATGATTTGCAATGTCGAGGGATGTACCGTGTCGCCGCGAAAGTCGCGTAGAAAGTCCGCATGCTTCTCCAGCACGACGCAGCTGACTCCCGCCCGCCCCAGCAGATAGCCGAGCATCATGCCGGCAGGGCCGCCGCCGGCGATGCAGCACTGAACCCTGATCGTTTGCGCCATCCACACTCTCCTTGCGATTACACACTACCGACCGCAAGAGTGAAAGTCTGCAGAAAGTGAAAGTCAGGGCGCCGTAGTGCGAACTCCGGACTTTCAGGGTCGCACAACCGGCGCAATTCCAGGTAATCGTCATCCGCCAGGTAGGGCCGCAAACGCTCGCCCCAGGTATCGCGGAACATCGCCTCGCGCAAATAAGCCTCATCCTTTTCACTGAGCGGAAAAAGGCGCTCGATCACGAAGATCCTGGCACGAACATCATGCAGCGTGCGCAGCTGTCAGGTCCATGCCCACCACCACGTCCTCAGGCGCGACTTGCGCTCGCAGCCAGCCGAGCGCCTCACCGGTGCCGCAGCCGGCATCAAGAAGTCTCATTCCCGGCATCAATTTCAGGCTGGCGATAGCCAGTCTGAGTTCCGTCTCCGCATAGGCATTGAGGAGCTTTAATTTGCGCGAATAGTCGCGCGCGCTGGTATCGCCAAGCAGGCCGGGGGAACCCATCCGCTAAAATATACGCCAAACATGCGCCTGCAACGACCAGCAGTTCCGGCTGATATGCTCGCGTCATGAGTAGCGCCAGCAAGCAACTGCTGCCGTGGCTGGTGGCGGTGGCATTTTTCATGGAGTCGTTGGATACGACCATCCTGAATACCGCAGTCCCCGCGATCGCCAGCGCACTCGACGTAGCACCTTTGAGTATGAAAGCCGTGCTGTCGAGTTACACCTTGAGTCTCGCGGTCTTCATTCCGGTCAGTGGCTGGATGGCGAACCGGTTTGGGACGCGAAGGGTGTTCGCCTCTGCAATCGGAGTGTTCACGCTCGGCTCACTGTTGTGCGGGCTGTCGAGCAATATTCATGTGCTGGTAGCGTGCCGCATTCTTCAGGGCGCCGGCGGCGCCATGATGCTGCCCGTCGGCCGGCTGACGATGGTGCGGACCTTTGCCAAATCCGAGTTGATCCGCGCGATGAGTTTCGTGGCCATTCCGGGGCTGGTTGGTCCGATGTTGGGACCGCTCGCCGGCGGCTTGATCACCGGCTATTTCCATTGGAGCGTCATATTCTTTGTCAATATTCCAATCGGCCTGACCGGCCTATATCTGGTCTATCGGCATCTTCCGGACTATCGTGAGCAGCGCACACCGCCGCTGGACTATGTGGGACTTTTATTGTTCAGTTCTGGTATTGCGCTGCTCTCGTACGTGCTGGAGGTTTTTGGCGAGCACCGGCTCAACACCGCGGAGATATTCGGGTTGCTGACAGTATCGGCACTGCTGTTGATCAGTTACGGATTGCATGCCACGCACACCACGAATCCGTTGCTGCGGCTGACACTGTTTGAACTTCGCACATTTCGCACGGCAATCAGCGGCAGCTTCTTCACGCGCATCAGCATCGGCGGCATTCCGTTCCTGTTTCCATTGCTGTACCAGGTCGGCCTGGGATTCACACCAATTCAGTCGGGCCTGCTCATGATGCCGCAGGCGCTGGCGGCAATGAGTCTGAAGCTGACCATGCCACGCATACTGACGCGCTTTGGCTATCGCTGGGTCCTGATATCCAATACTGTCGCGCTGGGCGTGCTGATCCTGCTGTTCGCGACCATCGGCGCAGGCACGCCGATCTGGCTGGTCGTCCTACAGGTATTCTGCTTTGGATTCTTTACCTCGCTGCAGTACACCAGCATGAACACCCTGGTGTATGCCGATGTGACCGAACAACAAACCAGCAGCGCCAGTACCATCGCCAGCACGGCACAGCAGATGTCGGTCAGCTTTGGCGTCGCGGCCGCCTCGCTGGTTACCGCGCTATTTGTGCCCGACCGCTTCCATGTCGATGCACCGGCGTTGATGCGCCATTCACGAGGCGTTCCTGGTCCTTGGCGGCTTTACGATCGCCTCGGCGCTGGTGTTCCGCAGCCTGCAAGGCGACGACGGCAGTGCGGTCAGCCAGCACAAAGCCATATTGCCGGCGGCTTGATGCAATACGTCACGCTCGGCAGGACGGGTGTACGCGTCTCGGTCGCTGGCCTGGGCTGCGGCGGCAACAGTCGTCTTGGACTTGGCGCCGGCAAGAGCGAGGCTGAAGCCATTGCGCTGGTACGCTCTGCGCTGGATCTGGGCATCAACTTCTTCGATACCGCTGAGGCCTACGGCACGGAAGAGGTATTGGGCCGGGCGATCGCTCACGTGCCTAGAGATTCGGTGGTCCTTTCCACGAAGAGCCGGATTGTCGATCAGCACGGGAATTTGTTATCTGCTGCTGCCATCGTCGCCAATCTCGAGCGGTCGTTGCATAGGCTGGCCGTTAAGCATATCGACGTGTTTCATCTCCACGCCGTCCAGGTCAAGCACTACGATTATGTGCTGCTGGAGCTCGCCCCGGCCGTCGTGCGGCAAAAGGAAATGGGCAAGATCGCTCATCTTGGAATAACCGAGTCTCCGCCTCGCGATCCCGATCAGACCATGCTAACGCGCGCACTGAGCGATTCCTGCTGGGAGGTGATCATGCTGGCCTTCCATATGATGAATCAGCGGCCGAGCGTTACCATATTCCCGCGCACCCTGGCTCAGGAGGTAGGCACGTTGTTGATGTTCGTCGTGCGAAACATCTTTTCCCGCCCAGCCGTTCTCGTGGAGACCATGCTGCAGTTGGCGCACGGCGGCGAGATTCCCGAGTCACTGGCGTACGATTCGGATCCCCTCGGGTTTCTCCTGCACGATGGCGGCGCCACGAGTATCACCGATGCCGCTTATCGCTTTGCGCGACATGAGCCGGGAGCCGAGGTCATCCTCTTCGGCACTGGTAGTCGAGAACATCTGCGCACCAATGTTGCATCGCTCCTCAAGCCGCCGCTGCCGGCGGCCGATGTCGAGAAATTGCGGGCCTTGTTCGGTCAGCTTCGCGGCATCGGACTGGTATTTCCAGAACACGTGAGTTCAGGACCGACCTTACCGAGCCCAAGGTCATGAACAGCATCCTCCTGCTGACGTTGTCGATGCTTTTTTTGAAGGAAAAGCGGGCGCGGAACTACCTGGTGGCGTTCGCATTGCTCGGCGCGGGCTGCCCCGCGATCATTCCCGCGAGCCTATCGCTCAGCACCGCGAGCGCAGCACTCATGGCGGCCGGAACGGCACCGGCGCAGGGCTCGCTGGCGGGAACCTGCAGTTGTTCGGTACCGTGCTCGCTGCCGCCTGTCGGATTACGCAGCGTCCAGTTGGCGCGCAGAGTGGCCGCGCAGGTACCGTCGGAGTAAAAGTCCGCAATCGCAATCGATAGCAATCGCCGCGGCTCATTGGTCGCCGGCTCGTTTGGATCGGCCACCAGGTTCGGTGGTAGCCGCGCGCTCAGGTCGTCGGACACGACACGGCTGACTTGATCCTCCAGTGGCGCGGCCCAGCGGTCCGAATCCGCGATATGTACGCTGTATGGGCCGCTGCGACTCACCAGTTGCAGCCGATCCAGTTCCGGCGGAATGACGACCGGCTGTACGCGCACCACGATCTGATTAGAGGCATTCGCGATAGCCATCGCCGGCGCGATTGTCTTCAGTGTGTGGTACTGCATGGGAGGGCTTGAGCTGCAGTCAAGCAGCAGGCAGCATCCCAGAAGCACCAGTGATTGCCGGGACATGCGCGTCATGGTTTGTCTGCCTTGCGGCCGCGAATCAGGGATTCAGGATGACGGTCGAGATAGTCGGTCAAGTCGCGTAACGAACGCGCGGTCTCGGTCAATTCACGTATCAGACGCGGCAGATCCGCGCCGCTGGCAGCGCTGGTGCCAAGCACATTATTAGCTGACTGTAGCGTGCGCTGGGCGGCCTCCGTGGTCTCCCGCAGGCTCGCCATAATCGGTTTGATCTGCGGCTCGACTTCGGCCGTGACCTGATCGAGATTGCTCAGTGTGCGGTCGAGTTCCTTGATCGCGTGTCCCAGCTCCGGACCCGCGGTAGCCACATTGATGTGGTGCAAGACGCTCTGCGCATTGGCGAGAAGCGCGGATATATCGGTGGCGCTGGCGCTCGGAAGCTCAGCAAACCCGTCGACCTGTTCGATACGGCCCGGCGGCGTGTCATGGACTATGTCGAGTGATACCATTTTGGCGCCGGTCAGGAAGTTCGCGGCCTGAAGGCGCGCCCGCAGTCCGTGAGCCACGAGACTTTGCAACCGCGCGCCAAGGGCTGCGGAAGCGTCGGTCACTGCATCGGCGCGAGCATGGACTATCTCGACGCGGCTCGGATCGATCTCCAGGGTCACCCGCGTGACAATCGACTGCCGGGCAGCATCGAATTGCAGGCGCGCTTCGGTGACCTGGCCTACCTCAGTGCCTTGCAGTTGCACGCTGGTGCCGGCCCCGACATCCCCGGCGCCACCCGCAAAATTCACGCGGTACACGAGCCTGCCGCCACGCGGTTCGCGCTGCGCGTCGTATTGGTTGTCGTACAAAGGAAAGACGGTACCGGGCTCGCTCTCGGTGGCCCGGATTGCATCGTCGGGAGCATCGAAGGAGACGCCGCCCGATATCAGTTGCTGCCAGGAGGAGGCGCGAAAGCGCAGTCCCTGGGCGCCAACTGCCAGATCGATTCCTCCCGAGTTCCAGAAGCGCGTTTGCGAACTCACGAACTTCTCAAACGGCGCGCGAACGAAAGCATAGACGTTGATTTGCTTGCCTGAGGGGTCGAGCTGAAACCCCTCGACCTCACCGACCGGGACGCCCCGGTAGGAGATCGGCGATCCTCCCGTCAGCGAGCCCAGGTCGCCGGTATGAAGCGTGAAGGATCGGCCGGGCGTATTCGGCGTTAGCGCTGGCGGATCGTCGAGCCCGGTGAAAGAGCGCTGTGGCGCACCGTCGCCGGGATACATCTCGATAAAAGAACCGGACACCAGGGTCGAAAGTCCCGAGATACCCCCGATCCCGACCCTCGGGCGCACTATCCAGAAGCGCGTGTTCGCCGTCAGGTGCGGCATCACCGAACGGCGCATGCGCGCGCGCACCACCACGCGCGACATATCGTGTGTCAGGTAAATCGCTTCGACCGTCCCCAGTTCCACATCTTTGTGGCGGACCTTGGTATCGCTGGCCTCGATGCCCTCAGCATCGCTGAAAGAGATGGTGATTAATGGTCCGCGATCGGCCACTGCGCGAACAGCGAGCCAGATGACTACGCCGACCGCCACCAGCGGCGCAATCCAAATCCATGAGAACCATCGTCGTGGCCGCGTGTGCGCACTGTGGAGAGCCGCATCCTCTTGCTTGTTCTCGTCGCTCATGTGGGGCTACCCGCTTCGTCCCACATCACCCGAGGATCGAAACATCGCGAGGCGATCATCGTGATTACCACCACCGCGGCAAAGGCCAGCGCGCCGGCTTCCGGGCGCACTCGCGTCAGCGCACCGAACTGGACCATCGCCACCAGGATGGAAATCATGAACAGGTCTATGTTGGACCAGCGGCCGATGAAATCGATAAACCGGTATATCCGCGTCCGGCCGATGAGCCAGCGACGTGACCGCCAGCGTGTCAACACCAGCATCAAGCTCAGGCCAAATAACTTCATCAACGGCACCAGGACGCTGGCAGTAAACACGATCACCGCCAGCGGCCATAGGCCCGATGTAATCAGTTCGTGTACTCCGCCTATTATGGTGTTTGGATCCTCGTGACCGAAGCGCTCGATGCTGAGTACGGGCAGCAAATTAGCCGGCAGATACAACAGGAACCCAGCGATCACCAGCGCGAGAGTGCGCCGCATGGCATCCGGTTTGCGCCGATGAAGCGTCGCTGCGCACCGCGGGCAGGCCACATCTTCGCGAGCCGCATCGATCAGCAATGCGCAGGCTCCGCAACTGATCGAGCGCCTGCCCGATGCCGGTTGCGCGCGATAGGGAAGGGCGTCCCAGACCGCACGCTCATCGAGGCTTATCGCTGCCAGCAGTGTCGCGCAGGTGGCTGCAATCAGGCACCAGCCACCCGTATTGACATGAACAGTGCCGATGGCCTCCAGGCGCGAATACGCGACACAGCAGCCGATCAGGTAAACCTCGATCATGGCCCACGGCCGCAGCCCCGCGGCCCACCTGAACGGCCTGCCCAACGGCACGGCGAAACCGAATCGCAGTGCCCCCAGAACCCAGACCATTAATGCGAGGTACACGAACGGCACGGCAACGCTGAACAGGAACACCAGCGTGGCCAGAGGACCGAAGCCATCGTTCCACAGCGCCTCCACACCCGTGGGCAGCCAGCTGCGTCGCGGCACGCCGAAGGCTATCAGGCTCATGAGGGGCAAAAGAGCCGTGGGCAGCAGTAGCAGCAGGGCGGTCGCCGAAAATGCCAACGGTGCATCCAGGCCTCCAGCCGGTTGTGCCAGGCCATGCCCACAGCGCCCGCACTCGGCAATGGCGCCGGCGGAGACTGGTGGCAGCACCTGCACCAGTCCGCAATCGGAGCATCCAACCAGGTGGGAATGCATGGGGAGTCGACCATAGCGTCTCACGGGGGAAATACAATCGGTCATTTAGCTAAGATAAGGCGAGCGGGCCCTAGCGAATACCCCAATGACGGCCCTGAGGGCACTGGCAATGCGAAATCACTCCGGCCCGGCTGGTATCGTCCATCGACTCACTGTGCGCAGCGCCGCTCTGGCCGGCAATATGCTGGGCGACCCATCGGCACGAGCGGTGGACGTATATGTGCCCGCGGGCCTGACGGGAAAGAAGCTTCCATTGCTGGTCGATCTGGTCGGATTCACCGGCAGTGGGCTATCCCACACCAATTGGGCCGCTTTTCGCGAGAATGTACCCGAACGCCTGGACCGCCTCATCGGCGAGGGCAAGATGCCTGCCGTGGTGGTGGCATTTCCGGACTGCTTTACGCGTCTGGGCGGCAATCAGTACATCAATTCCGCGGCCATGGGCGCCTGGGAAGATTATCTGTTAGGCGAAATGCTGCCTGCAGTGGAGCAGCAGTTTGGTTGTGGCGGGGACGGCCGGCGCGGCCTGTTCGGCAAGAGTTCCGGCGGCTATGGCGCGATAGTCCACGCTCTGCGGCATTCAGACGTGTGGTCGGCCGCGGCCTGTCATTCGGGCGATATGGCATTCGAACTGTGCTACCTGCCCGATATGCCGCTGGTTCTGCAGGCACTGGCCAAGACTGACAATTCCATCGAGCGCTGGTGGACCGAACTCGAGGCCGCCCGCAAGCACCCGGACGATGCCAGCATGGTTTTCAATATCCTCGCCATGGCGGCCAGCTATGACTCTGATCCTTCCCAATATCTGGGTATCAGGCTACCGGTCACGCTCGATACCTGCGAACTGATCGAGGATCGCTGGGCAAACTGGCTGAGGCATGACCCGGTGGTGATGCTGGAGACCGAAGCGGATAGTCTTCGTCGTCTGAAGGCCCTGTATATCGATTGCGGTACCAGCGATCAGTACCGGCTGTTATACGGCGCGCGGCGCTTTGTACGCCGGCTCAAGCAGCTGGGTATCGAACACCGGTACGAGGAGTTTCCCGATAACCATTCCAGCGTGGATTACCGCATGGATGACAGCCTGCCCTTTCTCGCGCAGGCGCTGATCAAGTAAAGTGCCTACGCCAGTCAACAGGGGAACACCAATGCAAAGCCAGATTGTGCCGTCATTACTTCTCGTTGTGGCGCTGCTCGGAACCGCCGTGCACGCCCAGCAACCGGCGCCCAACCCCCTCGATGGCATACCGGACAAGATGCCGTTCAGCGTCCCCTACGGCGCTCCCATAGAGGCGCAACGCGCGCAGTCACTCATCCAGGCCGCGGCGGCCGAAGCAACCAAGAAGGGCTGGGCGATGAATATTGCCGTAGTCGACTCGGGTGCCAATCTGGTCGCTTTCCTGCGCATGGACGGCGCCCAGCTCGCGTCCGTGGCAATTTCCCAGCATAAGGCACGGACCGCCGCCAAATATCGCCGTCCCACGAAGGCGTTTGAAGATGGCGTGCAGAAAAACGGCGCCACTTATCTCCTGAGTCTCGATGACGTGGTCGCCTCGCGCGGCGGCATACCTCTGATCGAGGACGGTAAGCTCATCGGTGCCGTCGGCTGCTCCGGCGGCACCGGTTCTCAGGACGAGGTGGTCTGTATGGCAGCCGCGGCCCTGATCAACAAAGGTGGACAGTAAACGCTAACGCGAGATCAACGCGATCAGGATGATGATCGGAATCGGCACTCCGATCAGCCAAAGCAGAATTGAGCGTCCCATGTTGTATCTCCGTTTGGTTGAGTTCGATGAATGTCGACGCGTCAGACTTGATACTTCCAGGTGCCATCACGAAGGCCGCCGCCTTCGATCGCCGCCAGGCTGGCGCTGAACGCCCCTACCAGCAGAGAGGCGGTCAGCCAAAGCGCCAGCTGAGCTGCCGCCTTGCGTGCCTTATCGACCGCCGCCTTGGCCTGGTCGATGGATGCGGACACGCGTTGCTCTGCGTCATTCTGGCTGATGCCGGCGCGTGCGGCGACCACCTGAGCCAGATAGGTACGGTCTGCGGCGCTGAAATCGCCGCCGTGCTGAAATGCACTGGTGAAGATCTGATTCACTTCGTTGTGGGAGGCCATGCCCGAACCCGGATCACGCGCGGCGCTCGGATCACCACGCAACAAGGTATCGACATAGCCATTCAACAGGCCAGGCGATTGGCCAGCCACATGCGACACAGTGACCGCGCCGCCGCCCACGAGCGTGCTGGCAGCAGAGCTCAACACCCCAGCGCTCAACAGCGTCGCAAACGCCCATGCCAGTAGTCCATGCGCAGTATCGCGAAAGAACACCTCGCGCGTGTGCGCACCACGCCAGCGTGTGCGCAGGCGTCCCGCGAGATAACCACCGATGCTCGAGGCGATCATTGCCATGACAATCAAATACAACCCCGTGCCAATACTGAAGGCGGTCGACGAGCCACTGCCCGACCACGGCGACACCGCTGAAAAGCCGACACCGGCTCCGAACGCCAGCAGGATGAGACTGATCGCCGCCGCGGCCGCGCCGCCAGCGAGGATCGCGGCCCACGACACCGCGGAGGTCGCGTAATCCTCAGTACCTGTGGATTCGACTATGGATGGGGCGATCATGGCGCACTTCCCTCGCGTTTCACGCGGCAACCCTGGTTGTTATTTCGGAACTGCGCGCATGCTGGAAGCCGACGGTCCACTGTAATAGCGGCGCTTGGCAACATATGCAGTCAGCGCGGGACTACAGAAGAATCGATAGCGTTCAGCGATGATCGCGGAAAATGAGTGGCTTTTCTACGGCCGGCCGTGGGGCGTCCGCGCGCGCCACGGCTGCGGTCACCAAATGGTGGTGAGGCGAGAGATCGCAGACCGGATCCGCATTCGCAGCGTCCCCGGTGAGCATGTAGGCTTGGCAACGGCAGCCCCCGAAGTCCTTGGCTTTTTCCGGGCAGCTACGGCAGGGTTCCTTCATCCACGAATCGCCGCGGAAATGATTGAAGCCGGACGAGTCGTACCAGACTGATTCGACGCTCGATGTGCGCACGTTCGGGAAATCGATGCCCGGTAGCATGCGTGCCGCATGGCAAGGCAACGCCGTGCCATCCGGTGTGATGGTCAGAAATATCGAGCCCAGACCGTTCATGCATGGCTTGGGGCGGCGCTCAAAATAATCGGGTACTACGAAGAAAACCCGTATGCGCTGGCCGACCTTGTCCCGAAAGCGCTGAGTGGCCGCCTCGGCGCGCTGCAACTGCTCGCGGCTCGGCAGCAAATGATCGCGATTGCGTGCCGCCCATCCATAGTACTGAGTGTTGGCGAGTTCGACATAGTCGGCCCCCATTTCCTCAGCCATGCGCAGTATCTCCTCCACATGGTCTATGTTGAGCCGGTGCAGCACGACGTTGAGCACCATCGGGTAGTCGTATTTCTTGATCAGCTTCGCGACTTTCGACTTGAGTTCGAAAGTGCGCGTACTGCTCAGGAAGTCGTTCATTTCGCGGGTGCTGTCCTGGAACGACAGTTGAATGTGATCGAGACCTGCACGCTTCAGCGCCTGCAGGCGTGCTTCGGTCAGTCCGACGCCGGACGTGATCAGATTGATATAGAAGCCCAGCGCATGTGCTTCGGCAACGATGAGTTCCAGATCATCGCGCACCAGCGGCTCGCCGCCGGACAGCCCCAGCTGCACAGAGCCGAGCGCCCGCGCCTGGCGCAATACGCGTATCCAGTCTTCGGTAGTGAGTTCTGTTCCTGTGCGCGTGAAATCGATAGGGTTGTAGCAAAACACACAGTGCAAAGGGCACTTGTAGGTCAGCTCAAAGAGCAGCCAAAGCGGAGGTCCGGGGCGGGGCGTAACAATTGCGTCGGCGACTGGGTTAGCGGTTGCGTTCATGACTGAATCACGAGCCACTGCTTGTCCACCGCCATCGACACGAAGGCGCAGACATCGTTGGCAAGATCGGTCGTGGCAAAGGTACGCTCCAGATCGGCGGTGATCTCGGCGATGGTGCGGCTGCCATCGCAGCGCTTCATTATCTCACCGGCACTACCGTTGAGTTTAATCATGCCTTCCGGGTACAGCAGAACGTGTGCGTTTTGGGCCGGCTCCCACTGCAGCCGCAGACCGCGGCCGATGGCCGGTCTGAGACTAGGGGTAATGGTACCCATGGCTACAACGCGTGCGCGTTGTGCATTCTCTCAACATCTGGGTGGAGAAGTAGGGCCCAGCCCGCCTGCGCGGGCTGCGGCCCTGGAGGCTTCAGCGATTGGCAATATACATCGTGATTTCCATTCCGAACCGGAAATCAACGGCTTGCGGGGTTTCCCATTTCATACATCTGCTCCTGACATTGACAGCTCTCGCGGCAGCAAAGGATCGCCACCGGCCTGCATCTTCCCCGAACCGGGGGTTGGCAGATAGGTGATCATCATGAAACTCGGCTCATGATAATCATGAGTCGAAGGGGGTCCTTGGATTCAGCGGCGCTGTTACCATCCCCCGCCACGATGAAGCTGCGCACTCGCCTGAATTTTGTGGTGGCCGGTTTGACCGCCGCCTTCGTCGTGGTGCTCATTTTCGCCGAAATCCAGGCCACCCGCTCCTCGATCCGGGAGGAGATCGAAGCCGCCAATCGCGTGGCCGCACAGCTTCTAGGGCGTCTGGCGCTGATCTACTCCATGGAGGGGGGCCCGCAACTTGCGCTGCAGTTCCTGCAGCAGACTGGCCATGTGCGCGCTAACGATATTGTGCTTCGCAACACGGCTGGCGAACTACTGTACCGCTCGCCGTTACCCACCTACAAAGCTGGCCGGATCGCCCCGGCCTGGTTTACGCATCTGATGGCGCCTCCAGCCGCGCAGTACAACTTCAAGCTGCCGGGTACCATCGAACTGACGGTACAGGCGGATTCGTCGCGCTCGGTCCTGGATTCCTGGGATGAAATGAAGCGGTTATTAATTTTGGCGGTCGTCATGCTCATCATCGTCAACGGCCTGGCATTCTGGTCGGTTGAGCGGGCATTGGCGCCGTTCCCCGTTATCGCCGACGGCTTCAGGCACGTACAGCAGGGAGATCTGGCGTTTCGTCTGCCGCCGCTGCAGGGGTTCGAGGCACGCGAGATCGGCACAGCATTCAATCGCATGGCGGAAGCGGTGCAGGACAAAGTACAGGCCGAGCGCAAGGCCCACGAGGCCGAGGCACGCCTCGACGAGCGGCGCGAAATGGCATTGCTGGTCGAGCAGCGGGTGGAAGAGGAGAGACGACTGATCGCACATGAACTGCACGACGAGTTCGGCCAGTCGGTCACAGCAATCCGCAGCCTGGCCATGGCGATCGCCGCGCAGGGCGGCGCGCGCGATCCGCCGACCGGAGATGCGGCACGCCTGATTTCCGACGAGGCGGCACGCCTATACGATGCCATGCATGGACTCATCCCGCGGTTGATGCCCATGTCGCTCGACACTCTCGGGCTCGCCGACACGCTCGAAAACCTGGTCAGGGACTGGCAGCGCCGCAATCCGTCGGTCAAGTTGTCGGTACGGCACGATCTGGCGGCAGAACTGGGGCCCAGCATCACGCTGGCAATTTATCGCGTGGTGCAGGAGGGCCTGATCAATGCGCTGCGGCATGCCCAGGCCTCACGGGTCGACATCGCCGTCGACTCCGATGCACACCGGATCCTCGTGACTGTTGTCGATGACGGCATCGGCATGCCTGCGACTGAAACACCCCCGGGACATTTCGGCCTGCGCGGTCTCGCCGAACGCGTCACGCGGCTTGGGGGCGTTTTTAATGTAAGGCCGCACGAACCACACGGAGTGCGGCTGATCGCCGAGATTCCATTGACGGACAACGCATGATCCGCGTGCTGCTGGTGGATGACCATGCGGTAGTCCGAATGGGATTTCGGCTGCTGTTGCAATCGCAGGCCGATATGTCGGTGATCGCCGAGGCGGAATCGGGTGAAATCGCCTGTCAGCGTTTTCTCGAACTGACTCCTGATGTCGTCGTGATGGATCTGGCCATGCCCGGCATGGGCGGTCTGGAAGCGCTTCGGCGCATCCTTGCCCATCATCCCGATGCCAAAGTACTTACCCTATCTGCGCACGACGATCCCATGCATGCGCGCCGGGCCCTGCGCGAAGGCGCGCTCGGATTCCTGTCCAAACGCAGCGCTCCGGAAGCGTTGCTGGAAGCCGTGACTACCGTCGCCGCCGGCCAGCGCTACATCGATAAGAGTCTGGCGCAGAAGCTGGCACTCGATGACATCGAGGGCGCGGCTAAATCCGTGGTCGAACGGCTCTCCGAACGAGAATTCGAGGTGTTCATTCGGCTCGCGCGCGGAGCCAGCGTGCAGCGTATCGCTGAGGATCTGAGTCTCTCGCCTTCTACAGTCGGTACTCACCTCTACAACCTCAAGCAGAAACTGCGCGTAACCAATCAATCCGAACTGACGCTGATCGCCATCCGCGAAAACCTGATCGAAGCCTGAATGACAGACACTGAGCTTCCGCAACGCATTCCGCATCCGGTCGTCTACCTGGCGCTGATCCTGCCGTTTGGTGCGGTCAACGGCTATCTCACGGTGGCATTGGCGTACTCGTTGTCGCGCTCCGGAATGAGCGTTGCCAGCGTTGGACTGCTGATTGCGCTTTTCTTTGTGCCACAGACCTGGAAGTTCCTGTGGGCACCGATTGTGGATACCACGCTGAGCCGTAAGGGCTGGTATTTGATCGGAGCGTTCCTGAGTGCCGTGGGCGTGCTCGCGATGTCGATGTTCTCCGTGCACGCCAGCGATCTCACCATGCTGTCTGTGTTTGTGGTGCTGGCAAGTCTGGCCACCACTTTGCTGGGCATGTCGGTGGAATCGCTGATGGCCCACGAAACGCCCGATGCGCAGAAGGGCCGCGCGGCCGGCTGGTTTCAGGCCGGAAATCTCGGCGGCAGCGGTCTCGGCGGCGGCGCGGCACTATGGCTGGCGCAGACCATTTCCTTTCCCTGGGTCGCCGGCGCCGCGCTCGCAACTTGCTTCATGCTCTGCTGTATCGCGTTGCGGTTCATCGCCGAACCATCGCATCCGCAGCGCACACACAGCATCGGCCGCAAGCTCACGGACGTGCTGCATGATCTGTGGCGCGTCTCGCGATCGCGCAGCGGTTACCTGGCATTGCTCGTAGTGTTTCTGCCTATCGGTAGCGGTGCTGCCAGCAATCTCTGGTCTGCGGTGGCCGACGATTGGCACGCGTCCGCTCACACCGTGGAGTTGGTCACCGGAGCCATGAGCGGCATCGTCTCAGCCATCGGCTGCTTGATTGGCGGGTATGTTTGCGATCGCTTCAATCGCAAATCCACTTATGTTGCCTATGGCGTGCTGCTCGCTCTGTGCGCCTTAGCCATGGCGTTTGCCGCGCGAACCGAAGTGAAATATGTCGAATTCACCATGGCCTATGCGTTTGTGAATGGGCTTGGCTATGCTGGCTTCTCCGCGGTGACTCTCGAGGCGATCGGAAAAGGCGCCGCGGCGACGAAATATAATTTATTTGCGGCCCTGTCCAATATGCCGATCGCCTATTTGACCGCGCTTGAAGGCTGGGCTCATACCCGATGGGGAGCGAATGGTTTTCTATTTGTCGATGCGGGACTGGGGGTCCTGGGCATTCTGGTGTTCACCGCCGTGGTCGCTCTAACTACCAGGCCCAGGGTGCCAGTCGGCGCCGAGGTAGTGTAGGAAAGGTCGTAGCCAATGATACGACGTGGCTTAAGCGTTCGTCTGCATCCTTCGCGCGGGACGGATCAAACCGGAATCATCTGCTGCGGTGGAGTTGATACGCGGGCCTACCGCGTACGCCTCCATTTGATCCGCACGGTAAGGCTGCAGCGCGCGCATCGCCGCCACCGGCGTGCTGCGCAACCACGCATCATAGTCCTTGCGTTTCAGGATCGCAGGCATCCGGCGACTCGTGTTGGCCACGGTCACCACAAGCTCGTTCGCAGGCACGGTGATCACCGAGCAACTTTCGATCACATCGTCGTCCTCGCCGACTGAGCGATCCCATATCGCGGCGAGCGCGAATACCGATCGGTCGAGTAAGCGAACGAAATAGGGCTGCCGGTACTTCGTGCTCGTGAGGCGCCAGGCATAGAAGCCCGCTGCCGGCAGGATGCAACGCTGACTGTTGAGCCAGGGCATTCGATATATCTCCGAGCGCTCAATCTGCTCGCGCTCGATGCATATGGGCGCATTGCCGTTCGGCTTGCCTTCGGCCCACGACGGAATCAGGCCCCAGCGCATCATCACAGCTTCAGTCTGCCCTTCGTGCAATCGGATTGCGGGGACGCGCTGTTGTGCTGCGACGTTGAATCGCGCGGCGAATTTCCACCAGGTCTGCGCCGGCACGAACTCGCGTTCGGCGGCGACCTGATCCGGAAGGGCATAGCGCTCGCTCATGGTGAAACAAAGAGTAAAGCAGCGGACTTGATGGAAATGTGATGCGATTGTCGTCTCCGGTAACCGATTAGTAACTAATTGAGATTATTGACATTGTCGGGTATCGTCCGGCCGGGAGAGAACTTTGCGCAGGGCATTCGCGCAAACGGTCCTGTTGCGTGGCCGGCGTTGGGGCGACGGCGATCTACGGCGCATCTCAAAGCGGCGAAGTGATCAGCGCTCGAGCCTATCTTCGGCGGCGCGCAGCGAGCTTGCTATGTGTGCGAACCGCATCCTCATCGACGCGATCCGCGTCACCGGCGAAATCACCGCGCATGAGAGCTTCGAACTCGACGGCCGGTACCGCCGGGCTAAACTGGTAGCCCTGATATTGGTCGCACCCCAGCGTCTTGAGCAGATCGAGCTGCGCTGCAGTTTCCACCCCCTCGGCCACGACCTTCAGGCGCAAATTGTGCGCCAGTGAAACGATGGCGCCGACGATGGAGGCGTCGTCGGATCGGGCGGTCATTTCGCTCAGGAAGCTGCGGTCGATCTTGAGCTGATCGATCGGAAAGCGGCGCAGATAGCTCATGCTGGAGTAACCGGTGCCGAAGTCATCCACTGACACCAGCACACCCATTTCGCTGAGCTGTTCGAGAATCTTTATGGACTCTTCGGGATCGCTCATGACTGCGCTCTCGGTGAGTTCCACTTCCAGGAAGCGCGCTTCAAGGCTCGCGTCGGCGAGCGCGCGGCTTATGGTCGCCACCAGATCGCCGGCACGAAATTGGGAGGCCGCTACATTCACGGCTATTCGAATCGGCAGCAGCCCGGCCTGCTGCCAGGCGCGACTCTGTCGGCAGGCTTCGCGCAGCACCCACTCGCCGATGGCGCCGATCAGCCCGCATTCCTCGGCGAGCGGTATAAAGGCCGCGGGCGATACCAGGCCGCGCTCCGGATGCCGCCAGCGAATCAGCGCCTCGGCGCTATAGAACGTGCCGGACATGGTGTCGACTTTCGGCTGGTAGTACAGCTCGAACTGCTGCTGCGACAACGCCGTGTGCAAGTCACTCTCGAGCCGCACCTTGTCGTGTGTCCCGGCATCCATACCGGCCGCATAGCACTGTATGCAATTGCGCCCCCGCTGCTTCGCAGCAAACATGGCGGCGTCGGCGTGCGCAATCAACGTTTCCACCGACGCACCGTCCTCCGGGTAGAAGGCAATGCCGATGCTTGGCGAGGCGTGAATCGTGATGCCCTCGAGTTCAACCGCTGGCGCCATGGATTCAATCACCCGGCGCGCGACCACTTCGGCGTCCTCCCGGCTGGTCACCGGGCTCAGGACGATGATGAATTCATCGCCGCCCAGGCGCGCGACGGTATCCACGTCGCGGACTACGCTCGTGAGCCGGCGGGCAACTTCCTGCAGCAGGTGGTCACCGGCATGGTGGCCCAGTGAGTCGTTGATCATCTTGAATCGGTCCAGATCGCAGAGCATTACCGCAAAGCAATGCCGCTCCCGATTGGCGTGCGTGAGGGCCTGGGCGATGCGGTCGTCGAGCAATACGCGATTCGGCAACCCGGTCAACGCATCGTGGGTCGCCAGATGCCGCAGCTGGCGATTGGCGGCCTCAAGACCCTGGGTGCGGACCGAAACATCCTTCTCCAGCGAGGCAACCTGGGCGCGGATGATGCGCTCATTAAACCACTTGTTAGTCAAGGCGTTGGCGCACTGGAGCACTTCGATGGGTTCGAACGGTTTTCTGAGCACCAGCAGCTGGTCGGAATGCCCGAGCCGCTGGACCACTTCCATCCAGTCGTAGTCGGCGTGCGCAGAACAGATCACCACCTGTATGTGTGGATCGACCGCCCAGAGATGCTCAATGGTCTCAAGACCATCCCAGCCCGGCGGCATTCGCATATCGACAAATGCCAGGTTGTAGGGGCGCCCCTGTGCCAATGCCTGCCGTGCCGTTTCGACTCCTTCCTGGCCCTGGTACGCCGAGTCGATGGTAAAAGTGGCGCGAGCCGACACCTCGGCGACTTCTCCGAACAGGGCGGCCTCCGCAGCCAGGAACGCGTCCTCTGCCTCCTTTTCCAGCGCCCCGCATAGAACCTTCCGAAAATCTTCGTGAATCGAGACGTTGTCGTCGATGACCAGAAGCCGCGGCACCCCGAATTCAGAATGCTTAGCCATGCGCGGCTCCGCGCGGCAACTCCAGGATGAAGGCGGCTCCGCATCCCGGTCCGTCACTGTGCGCACTGAGCGAGCCACCCAGTTCCTTGGCGGCCAGTGCACCGCTATGCAGCCCGAACCCGTGTCCGGTCTTGCGCGTGGTAAACCCGTGCCGGAACAGACGTGCCAGATTGTCGGGATGAATTCCGACACCGTTATCAATGACGCTGATGCGCACCGCGCGTTCGTCGGACTGCGCTCGAATGGTCACCGTTTTCTCAGGACGGCCTGACTCATCGCAGGCGTATTTGGCATTGCGAATCAGATTGACCAGAATCTGCAGGATCCTGTGTTTGTCGACGGTGATCGGCGGCATGTCGGCGATCTCACGGCGGACGGTGACGCCGTGTCGCGTCAGCGCACCGGCGTTCATGCGCAGGCTATCCTCGATCAGGGCGGTGACGGTCACAGTTTCGGCGACGCCGCAAAGCTTGGCGTAGCTCTGCTGCATGGCCACCGTCTCCTTAATGTGCTCAATGTTATCGCGCAGGGATGCGAGTTCCTTGAGCGCCAGTCGCTGATTCCCCTGCAGTTGCTCCGCAAGCTGCGCAAGATACGCCGGGAGCTTGCGGCCGCGTTCGTCGGTGGTGATGAACGTGACCAAGTCCGCCTCGCGTTCCTTGAGCAGGGCGGCCGCGCGACCCAGTCCCGCCACTTTCGCATTCTTGACGCATTCGGCCACGAGACTGGCCGACACGGTCACGCTGGTGAGCACGTTGCCGACGTTGTGCAATACGTTAGACGCCACTTCAGCCATGCCGGCAAGGCGCGAGGCGTCCAGCAATTGCTTGTGAACCCGTTCGAACTCAACGTCCGAATCCTTGCGCTCGGTAATGTTCTGCGCCACCACGACGGCGCCTAGACAGGCACCGCCCTGCGCCAGAAGCTGCCGCGCGCTGACCAGTACCGTGCGCGGGCCCGCATCCCGATGCGACACAATGAGTTCCGTGTTGCTGACGGTCTGACCTCGCAGCGCGCGCGCCAGTGGCCGATCTTCGGCCGGAACCGGTGTGACTCCGTCGGGCAGAAACACATCGACCGCAAACGCCGCCCCTGGGCCGCCGGTGGCCACGATTCCAAACAGATCCACCGCCGCCGGATTGCTCATGACAATGCGCCCGTCGCCGTCGCAGGCCATGATCGCCAGCGGAGCATCGCTGATGACGGTCTCGAGCAGATTCTTGCTCTGCTGCAGTGCCGACTGCATCTCCTTGCGCTCGGAGATGTCCTCGAGAAAACCAACTGAACACTCGGCATCGCCGTTGACGTCACGCACCAGCGCCGCAGTCACACGAACCCAGACGCTGCTCTGGTCCTTGCACACATAGCGCTTTTCGATCGAGTACGAGTCGATCTCGCCGCGCCAGAGCCGTTCAATCTCCGCTGCGTTGGCAACGCAATCCGCCTCATGAGTCAGCTCGCGGACCGACATGGCTTCCAGTTCGGCCGGGCTGTAACCCAGCATCTGTGCGAAAGCCCGATTGCAGCGCAGGAAGCGGCCCCTGCGATCGGCGTAGGCAATTCCGATGGGCGCCTGCTCGAAGGTATTGCGCGGCACCATCTGCATGCTGTCGACGAGCGCGCGCGCCAGCGCCAATTCTTCGGTCAGTGCCGCCTGCGCCGATGCCTGCCTTGCCAGTGCGATCAAAGCCGCCTGTTGTCCGGGACTAAGCGGGCGCGCAACCGGATCGCGAACCGTGAGCCCGCCAATCGGGCTGCCGTCGGCGGCCAGCAGCGGCACGTCGGCCAGAATTGCGTAGTCGGCGAATGGACGGTGATCGATCGAGCGCGTCCAGGTCGCCTCTATGTCGGCGTACACCAGCGCCGCGGCCGGCGCTTCGCAGATCAGCGCCGCGATGTTGGCGAAGTCGCGCAGCGCACGCTCAGTCAGTCCACACGACGCATGGTCGTGAATGACGTGAGGTGAGGACGCCGCGGTCATTGTTTTCGTGCTCCCGCCCTTTGCGGCGAAGTTAATGCCGGGTCGCGCACTGGCGCGCGGGTCAGCGGCGCACCTTTGGCCGGCGTCTATCAGGAGATGTCGGCGCTGCCTTGGGGAACTTGAGCCAGAGAGGGGCAACTAAGCGTCGAATTGGCGCCCGACGTGACGCACATCACAGCGCCTCGTCAATTATTCACTGACATAATCCCGGGGCTATGTCAGACAGCGAATGACCATGGCGCTTTGGTCGTCGCGCTCGGAGCCCTGAATCTGTGCGGCGAGATTGCTGAGCCGTTCCACGATTTCCTCGGTGGATTCCGGCGAGCCCGGGAGAGCGCGCAGTAGTTCGGCGCTGCCGCCGGGATCGCCTGGCAGCGGCAGCAGAAAGCCGTCGGATACCGCGAGCAAAGTCTGTCCGGCGCGCAGCTGAATGCGCTTGAGTGCGTACTCTGCGTCTTCGAACAGACCGACCGGAAATCCGCTGTCCTGCAACTCCGTCCAGCCGTCGTTCGGGTCAAAGCAAATCAGACTGGGATGTCCCGCCTGGCAATAACTCACGGTGCCATGCCAGGTATCGAGCACTCCCGCCAGCGCCGTGAAGTACATGCCTGGAATATTGAGCCGGCAATAGCGGCGGTTCATTTCTTCGATCGCGACCTTGCCGCAGTCCTGCGACACCTCGGCCCCAGTGCTCTGCATCAGCGCCACCATGCGATCCATCATCTCGCGAATCAGACTGCACGAGATCAACGCCGACGCGGTGCCGTGTCCAGCCACGTCAATCAGCCCGAAAGCGATCCGATCCGCGTCCAGCGCCATCACTCCGAGCATATCGCCGCCAAGCAGATCGCTGGGCCGGTACAAGGTCTGTATCTGAAAGTTCTGGTTGTGCAGCGCCTTGGGCAGCATGGCCGCCTGCAGCCGCGCCGCCGATTGCAGTTCGGTCTGGATCACCGTCAACGCCTCGCTGAGCGCCGCACTTTTATGATGCAGCGCTTCGTTGAGCGAGATCACGCGTTCGGCGAGCTCCAGCCGCGCACGCACCTCGCCGTACGAGGCGCTCATGTCGATGCAATCATTGGCGCCTCCGCGCAATGAGGCGATCACCTCTTCCTGTCCCACGGTGCTGGTCAGCAGGATCAGGTAAACCAGCGCCAAGTCCTCACGCCCGCGCAATTGCACGAGGAATTCAATTCCGCGACCGTCGCACAGCCGCGAGCTGCAGGCGACAATGCTGGGCCCGGCAGCCAGCATGGCAGTCGCGGCGCTCAGGCTTGAGGCTGTTAGCACTTCGAAACCCAGGGAGGACAACACCGCGCTCCAGTAGATGGCCTGGTCCTGTTCGCTCTCCACGAGCAGCACCTTGCGGCGCGACGGCGTGCCAACGCGCTCCAGATCCGCAATCAATGGCTCAGGCGCGCTCATGGTTCTCCAGCGCGCGCACGACCTGATCCAGCGCGCTGCGCAGCTGCCATAATGGCCCTGGACCGGGAAGCCGGCCGGCGGCGCTCTGCTTCTCAATCGACTCGAGCAGTGCGGCCAGCCCGCGCGCGCCGACGCTCAGCGCCGAGCCCTTCCACGCGTGCGCCAGCGCCCGCAGCCGTTCGAGGTCCTCGATGTCATGGGCCACGTGCAGATCGGTCATACGGCGCTGTGCCCGTTCAATGAACGCCGGCGCAGTACGGGCCAGGATCACCGGCGCGAGCGATCCGAGCTGGCGATCCAGATACATGAAATCGACCGCCCCTTCGGCGTTTTCCGGCCGGGTCCGCTCCAGAGCATCGGCATCTGCATCGGCAACGCCCGCGCCGGGCTCGGACATGGCGAGCCGGAAAACGCCGGTATGGGCTTGATCGGCAGCGCTCTGAAGCGGCATGGTCAGGCGATCCCGGGTCGCTGTCACGTTCATGAGTTCACACAGCGCGCGCGCCAGCGCGGCACGCAGTCGCGTCATCGGCGAAGGCGGCACAGTCGCGGGTACAAGAGCGCCGCTTGCGCCAGGATCTGAACGGCGCAGAGCGAATGTGACTTGCGACAGTGACGAGCCGGCATCGGCCTCGACTGAAGTGACTTCGAGCAGTAAACGGTGACTGCCCGCGACGTCGAGCTCTTCGCTGATAAAATTCATCAATATCCTGGAAAGCCGTGCCTGGTCGGTGAGCACGCGTTCCGGAACATTCGCGGCCACGCGCAGCTCGAGTGCGAAGCGGCATTCGAGATGCGACAGTAGCTGCCGAAGGTGTACCGGCTC
>Ga0208849_1000985_pt1 | contig 22354 bp, 27 predicted proteins | sample NGESurdeep072012_10_FD_184470 | JGI IMG/M metagenome (GOLD analysis project Ga0208849, IMG submission 184470) | Arctic peat soil microbial communities from Barrow, Alaska - NGEE Surface sample 53-3 deep-072012 (SPAdes) | ecosystem: Environmental > Terrestrial > Soil > Wetlands > Peat ... | reverse complement strand
ATAATCCGCGATTTTCGGCCGCGCGGCGGAGACCCTGGAAAGGAACGTCGATTTGCCGGCATTCGGCGAGCCGATCAGCCCGGCATCGGCGATCAGCTTCAATTTGAGGACGATGGTTTTTTCTTCGTTCGGCTGCCCCGGATTGGCGTGGCGCGGCGCCTGGTTGGTGGAGCTTTTGAAATGCGCGTTGCCGAAACCGCCATTGCCGCCCTTGAGCAGCATCGCTTTGGCGCCGGCTTTGTCGAGGTCGCAGATCAGGGTTTCGCCGTCGTCTTCGAAAATCTGCGTGCCGACGGGGACGCGCAGGATGGCGTCGTCGCCATTGGCGCCGGTCATCTCCTTGCCCATGCCGTTCTGGCCGGCTTTCGCCACCATGTGCTGCTGGTAGCGATAGTCGATCAGCGTGTTGAGATTCTCCACCGCTTGCGCCCACACGTCGCCGCCGCGGCCGCCATTGCCGCCCCACGGGCCGCCGAACTCGATGAATTTCTCGCGACGAAAGGCGACACAGCCGTTTCCGCCGCGTCCCGACGCAATGTAAACCTTCGCGACATCGAGGAACTTCATTGCGAAGCGGTTCCGTTCACGAGACCCCGACCGATCCCTGTTTCCCGGTGACAGGGCGCTCCAATCGCCGCGCTATCGCATTCAACGTCGCTGTCATTCTCGTGCCACCGGTCCGGCGAACGCCGGCCGGAGCATAAACTCCAGCGAGAACCCAGCGCGCGCCTTTGCGAAGCGCTATCGCTTCGCTACATGAGCGCTCCAGCGAGTGCAATTTACCTCTTCAATCCTGGCCCTGCAGGGAACATCATTCGCCGCACTTTGCGAAGCGCTACCGCTTCGCTACATGAGCACTTCCGCGCGGCGGCTGGCTTCCCGCTTTCGCGGGAATGACATTTTTTTGTTTTGCGCGCAGCGCCAAACTTCCCTCGCGCAACGCTTGCCTCCCCCGCGCGGGATGGCCGCAGTTTTTTCGCGTTCAACTACCCGCGTCTTCCGCCGCGTTCGCCGTAACGACCGAGACGTAGGTGCGCCGCTTGAAGCCCTTGCGAAATTCGACCTTGCCTTCGCTTGTGGCGAACAGGGTGTGGTCTTTGCCCATCCCGACATTGCTGCCGGCGTAGAACTGCGTGCCGCGCTGACGGATGATGACATTGCCGGCCTCGATGGCCTCGCCGCCGAATTTCTTGACCCCCAGCCGCTGGCCTGGAGAGTCGCGTCCGTTGCGTGAAGAGCCGCCGGCTTTCTTGTGTGCCATGTCCTGCTCCTTCAGCCCGCGTGGATGGAGGTGATCTTGAGTTTGGTGAAGTGCTGGCGGTGACCGCGCTTGCGATGCGTGTTCTTGCGCCGCTTCTTCTTGAACGCCACCACCTTCGCGGCCCGGCCGTGCTCGACGATTTCCGCCAGCACCGAGGCGCCTTCGATCAGCGGCGCGCCCCATTTCGGCGAGTCGCCGCCCAAAAGCAGGACTTCGCCAAACGTCAGGGTTCCGCCGACATCGCCCTCCAGCTTCTCCACCGTGAGGATGTCGTCCTGTGCGACCGTGTATTGTTTTCCACCCGTGCGGATCACCGCGAACATGCCCGAAATCCTCGGAAATACAATTCTGCCTGCCTCAAAAAGGCATCGCTTCCGCGGAACCGCGTTCCGCAGGAGGCGGGCAATATACTGACGCGAGATGCAGGGTCAAGGGCAGCCCGGAAAGTGTCAGGAACGAGGCCTGGTTCGTCGCGTTATGGGCGCCGGCGAAAGGGGCACTTTATGCGGGATCAAAGCACATCGGCAGGATGTAAACTCAGTAGATCCCGGGAATCAGGCGCGCGGTGCGTTTCATGTAAGCCGGATATTCGGGAAACGTCTCCGCGAGGATCTCTTCCTCGTAACCCATCCGACGCAGCTGGAACATAAACTGCAGAACCAGCAAGACCACCGCGATCGGTGAGATATATTGCAGAGCGACGCCGATAATGGCCATTTCCTCCCCAAGATACAGCGGATGGCGGACGAAGGCATAAGGGCCGTTTACGACGAGACGCCTGGCTTCGGACATGATGCTGATGGAACGGCCGAGCCACAGCAGGCCCCATAGCGCAAAGCTCATCCCGCCCAGAATGAGCACGGTCGAGAGCGTGCTGAGTTCCCAGTTTACGGGATGACGCGGCAAGGTCAGGATCCCTACACCCAGATAGGCGCCGAAGAACGCCGCGGCCCGCGGGAACATGCCTTGGGCCTTCGCCGTCGCGGGGCGCCGCGCGACCAGCATCAGAATCAGCAGGGCGGCAAACAGGAACACCGCAAGCTTGGAGAAGACGTCGATGGCGGGCAGAATGCCGGATTGGGCCGCCACGAGCCGCGCCATGCCGTGCGCCAGATCCGGCGCCTGCTGCATGAGACAAATACCGTACCAGAGCGTCAGCGGCGAACACGCCAACAGATCGTAGATCTTGGCATTCGGCAGGACGGCGCCCGAATCGAGAGCCGCGTTGCGATGGGTTGTCTCTGTGCTCATGGCTCATTTCTAGGAGCAAATAGTTAAGAACGAGCGAAAAAGACTTCGCGAACCGTCTGGGCGCTGCGGACACGCCAGTGTCGATGGCCGCGAGATCCCATTCGACCGACTGCGGCGCAAAAAAAGGCCTGACAATTGCGCAGGCAGGCAGGACGCGATAATCCCGAACCTCGATGCGGTCGCTGCCCGATCTGTTTTACAATTTTCATTGGGTGGAGCCCGGGATCGCGGCACGCGCCTCGCAGGCTTATGCCGGATTTCTGGCGGCGTTTCTGACGGCGCGCGGCATCCGTGCCGTCATCAATCTGCGAGGCTCCAATCCGGGCTATCGCTGGTGGCGCTACGAGACGGACGTCTGCGCGCGCCTGGGCATCGTGCATTGCGATGCGAAGCTCAACTCCCGACAACTTCCCACACGCGCAATGCTTCTCGATCTCCTGGGTGCTTTCGAAACCGCGCCGCGCCCTTTTCTTCTCAAATGCTCCGGCGGTCAGGACCGCACGAGCTTTGCCGCCGCGCTGTATCTTCTGAATGCCGGAGGCTGGAACGCGATGTCGCAAGCCGGCGCGCAATTCGCACGCTGGCCCTATCTGCACTTCCCCCGCCGGGAACAGCGCTGGCTGCAGCTGTTTCCCGCTTTTGCATGCGACCAGGCGGCAGGCGCTGCGTTGGGCGAATGGCTCGCTACGCGATATTCGCCGCAGGATTTCAAAACGTGGCTCGAAGCGCGCGGGGAAGCGCAATCGTTTCGCCGGATTTACGGCGCTCCGCTCCCCACGCCGCCTATCGCAAAAATCGTGCGACGATGACGCCGATCACCGTTCTGCCCGGGGTGCGATTGTGGCCCACTTATTACGATCGGGACGCCCAGGCAGCGTTGTTGTCCGAAATTCTTCAGAGCGAGCGTCTGGCGCCGTTTTATCGCCCGCAGATGCCGCGATCCGGCCAACCGTTTTCGGTGGAACAAACGAATCTGGGATCGCTGGGCTGGATTTCCGACCGCGAGGGATATCGCTATGAGAAAATCCATCCGCTGACGAAAGGGCCCTGGCCGGCGATACCACCGCTGCTGCTTGCGCTTTGGGCCACGCTTGGCCGCTATCCGCAGCCGCCGCAATGCTGCCTCGTCAATCGCTATCGCGACCAGGCCCGCATGGGTCTGCACCAGGACCGCGACGAAGCCGCGCTGGAGGCGCCCGTGCTTTCGATTTCGCTCGGTGACGAGGCAATCTTCCGCATCGGCGGTGCGTCGCGGCGCGGTGCAACGAAAAGCCTGCGGCTTGCAAGCGGCGATGTGGTCCTGTTCGGCGGCCCGGCGCGGCTGGCCTTTCACGGCATCGACCGGATCGTCGCCGGCAGCTCGCAACTGGTCCCCGGCGGGGGTCGCATCAATCTTACGCTTCGGCGGGTAAGCGGGCCCGATGCCCAAAAAAAGACGCCCGACCAGGGGGCTGGTCGGGCGTCGCATGCGCTGTTACGCGCTGGTGCCGGGAGGGGATGACCGACACCTGGTGGAAGAACGCCATCCGGCGTGCGAGCGGGGGGGCAGTGCCTGCCGGACGGTAGTCGTCCTTCCGGCTTCAAAGCTATGCACTGGGGCCACAGTTTGCAACTATTTTTTTCGTAAGGAAAAAATACGAATTTTTCATATGACAGTTGCAATTAAGACACTTTGAGTTCCTGCCGATTCGCGCCTCCGAGGCGGGCGATAAACAGGCATCGGGATGATCGAATTTGTGGATTTGTTAAAACGTCACCCCACAAGTTTTCGCAAATCGCTCGCGGTGCGGTCCACGGCGTCCTTCGCTTTCGCGAGCATCTCTTCGATTTCGTCCTCGCTGACGACCAAGGGGGGCGCCAGCACCATGGTATCGCGGATCGCCCGCATGATGAGACCACTGGAGAAACAGTAATTCCGGCAACGCGTACCGACATCGAGGCCGGATGGGAAAAAGCTGCGGCGCGGCTTGTCGGGCACAAGCTCGATGGCGGCGAGCAGGCCCTCGCCGCGCACTTCGCCGACCAGGGGATGCGGTTCGAACGTCTCGCGAAGACGGCGCTGAAAATAAGGGCCGATCGTTTTGCGGACGCGTCCGACCAGACCGTCCCGTTCGATGACTTCCAGATTTTTCAGTGCGACCGCGCTGGCCACCGGGTGCCCCGAATAGGTGTAGCCGTGAACCATCTCTTCGTTGGCATGCAGGATGGTGTCCGCCATGCGCGAGCCCAGCGAAACGGCGGAGATCGGCTGATACCCCGACGAAAGGCCTTTCGCCATGGTCATGATATCGGGTGCAATCCCGTAGAATTGGGCGCCGAACCAGTCTCCAAGCCGGCCAAAACCGGTAATGACTTCGTCCAGGTGCAAAAGAACGTCGTATTGGCGGCAAATGCGTATGACCTCCGGCCAGTAGCTTTGCGGCGGAAAAATGAGCCCGCCCGCTCCCTGCACCGGCTCCGCGGAAAACGACGCGACGCGATCGGCGCCCAGTTCGAGGATTTTTTCTTCAAGCTTGTGTGCGATGCGCAGGCCGAACTCCTCCGGCGCGATCTCGCCGTGGCCCATCGCGGAGGCGGCGAACCAGTATGGCGCCGGCACTTTGGCGAATCCCGGCAGCGGCAAATCCCATTGCGGATGCATGGGCGTGAGCCCCGACAGCGAGGCCGCCGCCATCGTCACGCCGTGATAGGCGTATTCGCGCGATAGATGGATCTTCTTGTCCGGACGACCTTTCAGGTTCCAGTAATAGCGGATGAGCTTCAGCGCCGAGTCGTTGGCCTCCGATCCGGAATTCGCGAACAGCACGCGTTCATGGCCGTCCGGCAGGAGCGTCGCGAGCTTTGCGGCCAGTTCCGCCGTCCACGGATTCGTCGTCTTGAAAAAATGATTATAGTAGGGGAGCTTCGAAAGCGCCTCGCAACCCGCTTCGGCAAGCTCGCGATTGCCATAGCCGACCTGGACGCACCACAGTCCCGACATGCCGTCGATGAGTTTCCGTCCTTCCGAATCCCACAGATAAACGCCATCGGCGCGCGTGATGACGCGGACGCCTTCCCGATTGAGCGCAACCGTGTCGCTGAACGGATGAACATGATGGGCGGCATCCAGCGCCTGCCAGTGTTTGGTAAGGTTGTGTTCGCGCGATGTCATGGAATTCTCTGCGAAGGACGTTGGGGGCGGATCGCAAGCGGCCGAGCGACCGCGCAACGGACTACGGATTATAGCCGATGCGCGCGCAGAGAATGAGCAGGGCCAGTTTGGCGTCCATCGGCGAAGTCTAGCAGGCGCGCCCCATGGCGTCACGCCGCCCTGGCTTGGGGGCCTTCGCCATGGCGGACGAACGCGCGCTGGTAGGAAGGCCGGGCGCGGCAGCGCTCCAGATAGGCACGCATGACGGGCGACGACTCAAGCACCCCGGATTGATTTCTGACAAAATCGAGGACGGTCGTCATCAGAATGTCCGCGGGCCCGAATTCTCTCAGAAAATACGGTTTTGCGCCCAACCCGGTTTCAAGTTCCGCCAGCCGCTCGGCGGCAACGCCGAGGAGTTCCGGATAGCGCCACTCGCGACCGGATTTGCCCTGCCAGAACATGTCCCAGCGGAAAATCTCGACGAAAACGGGCTCGACGGTATTGAGCGCGGCGAAACACCATTGGTGGAGTTCGGCGCGCGCATGCGCGTCCTGCGGCGCTTTCCCGACGTTTTCATACAGATAAAGAACAATGGCCGCGGACTCGAACATCCGCAGCGAGCCGTTTTCCAGCGAAGGAATTTTTCCGAACGGATTGATGAGCCGGTTCGACGGCAATTTCTGTTCGCCCCTGGCGAAGTCCATCCAATGGACGTCAAAGGGAAGGCCAAGCTCCTCCAGCGCCCAAAACACGCGGAAATCCCGCACGATTCCCTTGAGGGGCGGGGGAAAATTGTAGGCGCCGTAAACCGTGATCATCAAAATGTTTCCTTCCTTTTCGTCGCATTCTCACCGTGATGTGGTGGATTGCGCAAGGCGCGCGAGTTGCTCGGCCAGTACCGTGTCGACAGCTTTCGATAGCATGGCGAAGCCATCATTTGCATATCCACCCACGTTATAGGTCAGGGTAATGTCGGTGCCTCCATTACCGGGCTTGAGCGACCATGTCATCGAGCCATCGACGCCCATGCCCTGCAGCGGTCCCAACGCGCCGCGCAACCTGAGTATCTTGCCCGGCAACGCGTAGACGACGGTCATATGCTGGGCTGTTCCTCCGCCGGGCATTGCTTCGCACCAGCAGCCGCCCGCCCTGGCGTCGAGTGTGAGGTTGGCGGCGCTCTGCGAGAAGGTATGCGCGGAATCCCACCACCGCGACGGTACGATCAGCGCGTCATAGACTTTGTCCGGCGATGCTGCGACATGCGCGGTTTGCGTAACCTGAAAACCGCTGTCGCCGACGCCATCGACGGCCGCCGCCGCCGGGACCGCCACGCATATCAACGCGGCCATCGCTGCCATCGATCGAAAAGCAGTCTTGCGCATTGGAGATTTTCCTTCCCGTTTCATGCACCGTTTTCAGGATGAAGCGACGTCGCGATAATGCTCGAGCAGACTGCTCCACCCGCCAGGCGAATCGACTGCGGCGCGGATGTCTTCCGCATCGACCGATTCGATGCGATGTTCCAACTCGACGCGGGTAACTGCCGCGCTCTCGGCGATGAACCGCACTTCGACTTCGCTCGCAACGCTCTCGTCATATTGGAATTTCGAATTGATGTGCCATGACAGCACGACGCGTTGCGATGGTTCCCAGGCAAGTACGGTACCCCATTGGCATTCCGAGCCGTCTTCGCCCTTTTCGTACCAACGGCCGCCCTGGCGCGGCTCGATGATCGCCTCCTTCATCGCCGTCTGCCCGATGTGATGCGACTTCGGCCACCAGGCATCGAAGCGCGCGGTAAAGACCTCGAAGGCGCGGGTCTGCGAAGCGTTCACGCGTATGCTCTTCTTCACCGGCGACACGCGGATCATTGTCTGCGTCCTCATTGATTCTCCTTGCGTTTGGTGTCGGCATCGACTTCGGCGCGAAACGCTTCGAGCGCCCGATCCCAGAACTGATCGAGCCAGCCACGCAACGCCCCAAGCCCCTTGGGGTCGATGCGATAGATGCGACGCGTTCCTTTTGCTTCTTCCCGCACCAGTCCAGCCTCTTTGAGGATTTTCAGGTGCTGCGACACCGCCGGCCGACTGACCGGAAGCGTCGCCGCGATCCTGCCGACGGATTTGGGACCGGCTTTCAGCCGTTCGAAGACCTTGCGCCTGGTCGGATCGGCCAGGGCGGCCAGTGCATTACCGTAAGTCATTGCTTACGGTAAGTGGTAGCTTACGCGCCTGTCAAGGATTGAGATCGGCGCTGACTGTTCCTTCGGCGAGGAACGTGGCAAGGAAGCCTTCGGAAGTCCAGGTAACCCTTGGCGCACCGAACGATCGAACGATGCCGCGAATGCGCACGCCACGTCCTTCTGGTTTCGCAAGCGCAGTGCGCACCTCCTGCTTGAGCTCTGCCATTTCGCTTCCAACACGGAATACGAGCCTGGTCTCCAGTATCCTGGCAAGCGTGTCGCCGGCAAGCGCGCGCAAAGCGGTGAGGAGAATGTTTTCCGTCCCGATATCGTAATGCACATTGGTAATGCGGATCGTCTGCGCGGCCGAATCGTACCGCGGCACGCCGCGCAAATAACCGTCGCCGCAGGAATCGAACCAGCCGAAGGGATCCCAGGTCTGCCGGACGCAGAACCGCGTGGCGACGATCACGTCCTGACCCGACGGCAGGATCGAAAGCCTTTTGAACGCGACCGTCATGCCGCCGATTTTGAGCGGCTTGTCGCCCAGTCGCTTCATCGCCAGCCGCGAAGCCTCGTCGTAAGACAGCATCACCGGCACGGCGAACGAAAATCGGTTGGCAGGGGCGGCCAAAGGTGCGATCGGGGGCAGAGGCGGTGTCTGCGCCGGCTCCGGCGAATGATCGAGCACCACGACATGTGCGCGCACATCGATGCCCAGTCCTACCGTGACGACATTGTCCTGCATCCGCGGTTGCGCCACGCGGATGCGCTCGGGCGCCAACACGAGCCAGGATGAGGGCGATTTGCCCACACGCAACGGTCTAACTGCACGCGACCACAGTCGGTCGATCTGCGGTCTGACCTTCACTTCCGACGCGACATGCCTGTCGAGCGATTTGAACAGCGGCGCGGATAGTTGCCGCGCGTTCCTGTTCCACAGCTCGGCGATGCTCACCTTCAGCGGCCCGACGTTCAGTTCGCCCTGCGAAAGCGTAATCGTGCCGTCCGTTTTCGAGCGGATGCGCCAGTCGGGTCCGAGCGATAGCGTGGTGGTGGCGCTGGCTGTCCCGGTTGCCGCACCGTTCGCCGTCGTCTTGAAGAACGAAGATTTGACCGGCATCTGCGCATTGACCGAGAGTGGCACGGTCAGCGTCAACCGGTTGCCGGTCGCGGAAACCGTAATCGGCCCCGTGCGCACCGCTTCGAGATTGAGCAGGCATTTCGCGATCGCGCAATCCACGGGCTGATTGCGGACGTCGGCGATATGATTTTCGGTCTTCTCGTTGAGTGCTCGCGCTATCTCTGCGGCGGGAATTGTGAATGTGGCCGTAAGCGTCGATAGGGGCGCAGGCGGCGGCACAGGCGCCGGCGTGCGCTTCGGTTGTGGCGCATCGAAGCCGCCGGCGGCGAGCGCCGCGCATAAAACAAACATGACGGGCCACGCCCGCGGGACACTTATCCGGCTGGCTCTCCAATCGGCAACGCGGCGCATTTTCTCACACGTTCAGCAGGAGATGCTGGCGCTCCCAAGGGCTGATTACCTGCTGATAGGCGTCATGCTCGGACGCTTTCACGTCGCTGTAGAGTTGAACGAAGCGCTCTCCGAACACGTCCTTCAAATCCGAGGAAGCGCGGAATTTCACCACCGCATCCAGAATGTGCCGCGGCAATTGATAGCGGCTCGAATCATAGGCATTGCCTTCCATTGCCTTGGTGGGAACCAGATTTTCCACCATGCCGAGATAACCGCAGGCCAGCGACGCGGCAATGGCGAGATAGGGATTGGCGTCGGCACCCGGCACCCGGTTCTCCACCCGGCGGTTTTGCGCGTCCGAAATCGGCACGCGCAGGCCTACGGTGCGGTTCTCATGTCCCCAATGAGTGTTGATGGGAGCGGAGAGAAACCGCACCAGCCGGCGATAGGAATTCACAAATGGCGCGATAAGCGGCATGGCGGCCGGCAGATGTTTCTGCAGGCCCGCGATGTGAGCCAGAAACAGCCGCGTATCCTTGCCATTTTTGGCCGCGAACAGGCTTTTGCCCCGTTTCGTATCGACCACGCTTTGATGAATGTGCATGGCGGAGCCCGGCTCCTGCTCGTAGGGCTTGGCCATGAAGGTGGCATAGATGTCGTGGCGCAGCGCTGCCTGACGCACCGTGCGCTTGAACAGAAACGTCTGATCGGCCAGCGCAAGCGGATCGCCGTGATTGAAGTTCATCTCGACCTGCGCCACGCCTTCTTCATGGATCAGACTGTCGATGCCGATGTCCTGCGCTTCGCAATAATCGTAGACATCCTCGAACAGGGGATCGAACTCGTTGACGGCGTCGATACCGTAGGCTTGCCGCCCGGTTTGCGGCCGGCCCGTCTTGCCGGCCGGCGGCAGCAACGGGTAATCGGGATCGATATTCTTCGCCGCCAGAAAGAACTCGAGCTCGGGCGCGATGATCGGCCTCCATCCGCGCTCTTCGTAGAGTTGCACGACGTGCTTGAGAATGGAGCGCGGCGTGATCTGCAACGGCTCGCCATTCTGCGCTTCGCAATCGCAGATCACCTGCGCCGTCGGCTCCTTGTACCAAGGCACGATGCGCAGCGTGCCGCCATCCGGAATCAGATTCATGTCGGGCGACTGATAGGTGAGAATTTCGGTTTCGGAATCCGCTCCCGTCACCATTTGTCCGAAAATGGACTCCGGCAGGCGTAAAGTGCCGTTGCGCAAGCCGCTCAGGAATTTGTTGGCCGGGAGGATTTTTCCGCGCGCGATGCCGGCCATGTCCGCCACCAGGCATTCCACTTCGCTGACGCGGCGCGCCTTCAGCCATTCGGCGATCTCGTCGTCGGAGTCGCGGCTCATGATGCGCGCTGCCTGACCGCCTCGCCGAAGGCCGCAAACAGAGCGCGCGAGATCCTGTTCTCCGCCCAGCGCCATTCGGGATGCCATTGCACGCCGAGCAGAAACGATTTCGCGCCCGGCATCGACACGGCTTCCACGATTCCATCGGGAGCAATGGCGTCCGCGTGAAGCTTTGGCGCCAACCGGTCGATGCCCTGCGAATGCAACGAGTTGACGGCGAAGCTGCGGTCCTCGAGGATCTTCGCCAGCAATCCGTCCGGTTCGACGCTCACTTCGTGCGCGGGGCCATATTGTTCGTCCAGCGGTGCGGAGTTGTCTTCGCGATGTTCGCTGCGGCCGGGCTGTTCGTGGATATGCTGATGGAGTGTGCCGCCCAGCGCGACATTCAGCTCCTGAAACCCGCGACAGATGCAGAAAATCGGCGTGCCAGCCGCAATCGCGGCCTCGAGCAACGGCAGCGTTGTTGCATCGCGACTATCGTCTTGCAGCACGCCCCCGCGCGGCTCGGGGCCGCCATAGTGTTTCGGAGCGACGTTGGAGAGCGATCCGGTAAATACGAGCCCGTCGAGGCTCGTCAGAATGTCGTCGGGCGCGATGGGCTCGGCCAATACCGGAATCAGCAGCGGCACGGCGCCGACGCCGTCGCGCACTGCCGCGATGTATTTCTCGCCGGCCATGTGAAAGGCATGCTTGCCCACCATACGATGGTCGCAAGGAATTCCGACAACGGGAGAGCGGGAACTCATGGGAAGCAGGGCTTTGTTCCGCCCCGACTAGCACGGCGTCGACGCGAAGGGCAAGGAAGGGGCGCAATCAGCCCAGAAAAGGGATCAATGGCAGCGGAAATGCTATCCCGATCTCTTCCGAGCGTGTTGAAGAACCGGCAACGGCAATGTGACGCGAAAACAGGATCATTCGCCCTTCTTCGCATGCATCTCGGGAATCACGAACAGGGAAGGATCGAGAGGCACATTTGGGCTGACGTCGCGAATGAAGACGGTAGTCGCAAGGCCCTGTGCGTCCACGATGGTCCATTGTCTGAGTTCGAGGTCAGGCTCGGCGAACACAAGGGTGATGTTGCCGTTCACCTTGCTCGAATGGGCGCGCGCATCGACGATGAGTTCGCCGGCTTGATGCTGCACCCCGGCTATTTCCTCGTTCTTCTTCAGATTGACGTCACCCGACAGAATAAGATTGAGCGGTGTCGACCAGATGGGATAGCGATCGACGGTGTCGAGCCGCCTGTTCTCGACCGCAACCGTCGCCCCGTCGCTGACGACAAGAGTGGGATTGGGTTGGGCATATTCGAATCGCATCCGGCCCGGTTTTTCAATGTAGACCGAACCATTATCGACCTGGCCTTCCGGGCCGATCTGCACGAAGCTGGCCTTCATGGTGTGAATGGCGTTCAGGGCAGCGCTGACGCGATCGAGATCGGCCTTGTCGGAATCGCTAAGCTCGTGCTGAAAGCCGGGCACCGCTGCGCCGAGGCCGGACGACACCGCCGATAGGCAAAGAGCAAGAACAATGCGACGCATGACGATGGGTGCGGCTTCCAGGCGGCGACGCGTCAAGCGGCCTCGTGATGGGAGGTCTGCTCGCGCCGCTGCGAACATAGGCCCTCGGCGATCAGCTTCAAGACGCCTTCCAGTTCGCGTTCGAGCTTTGGCAATGTGAGCTTTGACCACAGCTGGGGATATCGGAACTTCATCGTCGCCGACTGAATCATTTCGGCGGTTGTTTCCTTGTCATCTGTCGCGAATTCCCCGCGCCGTTCGGCGTCGTCGAGCAACTCCACGATAATCCGCCGCTCGTTGGCGAGCATCCAGTTGGCAAATTTCGGTCGCTCATGCGCGATAACGGTCGCCATCTCGTAGGCGCGCGGATCCTTTTCCAGCTTGTGGTAAGTGCGGCGCAATTCCTCGAATAGCAATTCGTGCAGCCGCTCGCGCGCGGTTTTCTCGGGCGCCAGCGCTATCTTTCGCAGGTGGTCGAGATGGCGCTCGTAGTCTTCCGTCGCGATGGATTCCGCGATATCAAGCTTACCGGGAAAGAAGCGATAAAGATTGCCTGGGGACATGCTGCAATCGGACGCCACTTCCGCCATCGTGGTTTTGGTATAGCCGAAATGGGAGAAGCGTTTTTTGGCGGCTTCCAGGATATGGCAGCGTACGGAAACCTTTTCGGGCATGGCGAATCTTTCGAGTGCGACATTTTTCTTTCCACACCAATAACCTAATGGATATTTCTGAATAATCAACAAATCGTTCAATCTTTTGCAATGCAGCAAGGACTCCGATCTGTGGAAGAAAATCTAGCGCCGGCAAGGGCTTACGATCACATCGCGGTGATCGGTGCGGGCGCTTGGGGTACGGCGCTTGCCGTTGTTGCGGCGCAGGCAGCCCGTCGGGTCACACTCTGGGCCCGAGAACCGGAAGTGATCCGGTCCATTCGGCAGGAGAACGAGAACAGACCCTTTCTGCCTGGCGTTCCATTGCCTGACGGCCTCGAGCCAACGTCGGAACTGGAGGCCGCGGAGCACGCCGAGGCGCTGCTTGTTGCGGTGCCGGCGCAACACGTCCGGAGCAGTCTGCGAAGCCTCAGTCCGGCGGCGCTCTCCTCCCGGCCCGTAACGCTGTGCGCCAAGGGGATCGAGCGCGGCACGGGGAAGCTGCTGAGCGAAATTTTGATCGAATGCGGCGCGGAAATGCCGGCGATTCTATCCGGACCGTCCTTTGCCCGCGATGTCGCCCGCCACCTGCCGACAGCAGTGACCATCGCGGCCCAGCATACGGTAGCCCGTCGGTTGCAAGCGACGCTGGCGAGCTCCACCTTCCGACCGTATGTTAGCGAGGATCTCATCGGCGTAGCCCTCGGCGGAGCGGCCAAAAACGTCTATGCCATCGGCTGTGGAATTGTGGTTGGCCTGGGACTGGGGGAAAGCGCGCGCGCGGCGCTGCTCGCCCGCAGCTTCGCGGAGCTTTGCCGCGTGGCCCAGGTGTTGAACGCACGGGATGAAACCCTGATGGGACTGTCGGGTCTTGGCGATCTCGTGCTTACGGCAACGAGCCCAACCTCGCGCAATTTCTCGTTCGGGCTCGCGTTGGGCAATGGAAGGTCATTGGCCGAACTGCTGGCGCCCGGCCAACCGCTCGCCGAGGGTGTGGAAACCGCGCCCGCGCTCGTTGCGCGCGGGAGTGCCCACGGCGTCGAGCTTCCGGTGGCCGAGACCGTCTCCGACATTCTGGCGCACAGGCTCACACCGGAGGCCGCGGTGCCGCGTCTCATGCTGCGCCCACACAGGAGCGAATGAACATGCTGTTTGCGATTATTGCCATGGACAAGCCCGATGCGCTTTCATTGCGCATGGCCACACGGCAGGCGCATTTCGACTATGCCCTGGGCACGGAGGTTCTCAGGCTGGGGGGCCCGTTTCTGAATGCCGATGGCGAAATGATCGGGAGTCTCATCGTCATCGAAGCCGCCGACCTCGAAGCGGCACGCCGATGGCACACCGACGACCCTTACGTGAAAGCCGGTCTGTTCGCGAGTTCGGACGTCCACCCCTGGAAGGCGACGGCCAACCGCTGCGGCGCCAACTTTTAGAGAGCGGCGAAGATGAGCTATTGGCTGCTGAAAAGCGAACCGGAAAGCTGGTCATGGAGCCAGCAGAAAGCAAAGGGTGCCAAAGGGGAGCCGTGGAGCGGCGTGCGCAATTTCACTGCGGCCAAGAATATGCGCGCGATGAAGAAAGGCGATCGCGGCTTTTTCTACCATTCCGGCAAGGAGCGCAGCATTGTCGGCATCGTTGAAGTAATCGGGGAATATCGTCCCGACCCGTCCGACGAAAGCGGTCGCTTCGGGCTGGTGGAAGTGAAGGCGGTCGCCGATCTTGCAACGCCTGTGACTCTGGACGAGATCAAAGCTGATGCAAAGCTTCAGACCATGGTGCTGGTAAAATTTTCGCGCCTCTCCGTACAGCCCGTCAGTCCGGCGGAGTGGCGCAGGATTTGCGCCTTGGGCGGAGTGAAATAGTCAAACCCGGGTCAGGTCCCCTTAGGTCCGAAATCGACGCCCTTTTCGGGGTCTTTCGTGACGTGAGCCGGCTCCTCGTGGAGGGCGCAGCGCAACCGCACAATCGGCCGGCCGTTCTGCTCGATGACGATGTCGGTCCCGCGCGCCGCCTCATCCAGCAGGGCTTCGAACTGTTCCTTTGCCTCGTTGAAATCGACATATCGCTCGGTCATGGCATCGTAACGCGCAACCCGCACAAGGGTATCCGCGGCTCAACTCCGGCGCTGATAGAGAACCGCGCCATTCGCCTGCGTGACGCTGTAGAGCGAAACGCAGCGTCGGTCCTTCACATTGCGGCAGAACAGATCGACCGCCACGAGGTAGCGCGTCGCATGGGTGGACGCTACGCACACATAACGCCCCTGGACATTGGTGCGGTAAATGTTGTGACCGTAAAGCTGTCCGTAGGGAGGCACGATGCCGAAGCTCTGTGCGGCAGAAAGTCCCGTCTTGCAGAGTTGGGTCACCGCGCGAACGGTTTCGGTCTGATGCAGTTGGATGCGGGCCAGGGTTTCACGCCTGAGCATCGCCGGCTGTAAGAGACCGAACCAGACAATTGCCGCAACGGCAACGACAATGCCGCCGACGACGACGATGCGCGCGACCAGCCACTCGGCGGACAGCGCGCCGCGCGCATGCTCCGCATTAGGGGAATCCGACATTCAGCCCCGCCTTTTCATTTCATCGTTGGAATGACGAAGCTGGAATTTTCACGCAGGCCACCCTTGGGCCAGCGTTGGGTCACCGTTTTGATCCGGGTGAAGAATCTTACGCCCTCGGTGCCATGCTGGTTGATGTCGCCGAAAGCCGAGCGCTTCCAGCCGCCGAAGGTATGATAGGCAAGCGGCACGGGAATGGGAATGTTGATCCCGACCATCCCCACTTTGACCCGGGCGGCGAACTCGCGCGCCGCATCGCCGTCGCGCGTGAAAATGGCCACGCCGTTGCCGTATTGATGGGTCGATGGCAGCGCGATTGCCTCCTCGAAATCCTTGGCGCGGGCGATCTGCAGCACGGGGCCGAAAATTTCGTCGCGATAGGTTTTCATGTCGGTCGTCACGCGATCGAACAGCGACCCTCCCATGTAGAAGCCGTTTTCGTATCCCTGAAGATGGAAATTGCGTCCATCGACGACGAGCTCGGCGCCTTCCTTCACGCCCATTTCAATATAGTCCGCAACCTTGTCGCGATGCGCGGCCGTCACCATCGGCCCGTAGTCCGCATCCGGATCCGTCGGCGGCGCGACCTTCAGCGCTTCCACGCGCGGCTTCAGTTTTTTCACCAGCGCGTCGGCGAGCTTGTCGGTCACCGGAACGGCGACCGAGATCGCCATGCATCGCTCCCCGGCGGAGCCGTAGCCGGCGCCGATCAGCTCGTTCGTCACCTGGTCGAGGTCGGCGTCGGGCATGATGATGGCGTGGTTCTTCGCCCCGCCCATTGCCTGCACGCGCTTACCGTGGGCTGTTCCGCGCGAATAGACATATTCCGCGACCGCCGAAGAGCCCACGAAGCTCACGGCCTGAATATCGGGATCCTCGAGAATCGCATCGACCGCTTCCTTATCGCCGTTGACGACGTTGAGGACGCCCGCGGGCGCACCCGCCTCCATGAAGAGCTCGGCCAGCCGCAAGGGGACGCTGGGGTCTTTTTCGCTGGGCTTGCAGATGAAGGTGTTGCCGCAGGCGATCGCGACGCCGAACATCCACATTGGAATCATGGCCGGGAAGTTGAAAGGCGTGATGCCGGCGACAACGCCCAGCGGCTGGTGCATGGAATAGATGTCGATGCCGGGGCCCGCGCCTTGCGTATACTCACCCTTGGCAAGGTGAGGGATGCCACAGGCAAATTCGATCACCTCGATGCCGCGCTGGACGTCGCCTTTCGAATCCGCAACCACCTTGCCGTGCTCGGCGGACAACATCTGCGCAAGCGCGTCGATGTTTTGCTCGACCAGCGCCTTGAAGTTGAACATCACCCGCGCGCGGCGCTGCGGGTTGATCGACGCCCAGCCGGGAAAAGCCTTTGCCGCCGCTTCGACTGCGCTGCGCATTTCCGCACGGCTGGCGAGTGGAACCTTTGCCTGAACCTCTCCCGTCGCCGGATTGAACACATCGCCAAAACGTCCCGATGCGCCCTGGATTTTGTGGCCGCCGACAAAATGGGTGAGTTCCTTCATAGGGGTGCGCTTTCCCTTTCGTTTCGCCGGCTTGTCGTGCCGCGTCGGCTGTTTAGCCAAGCGATGATCGCGCGGCAAGCCGACACCCGTCTTCTCCCAAGAATCCCGTCTTCTTCCAAAGAAGAAGGGCCGCATGCGTCGCGCGCGGCCCTCAGTTGGGGAGTAACAAATGTCAGCGGTCGAGCGCGACCTTGCGTCCATCGGATGTGCGGGTGCCCGCGAAGGTGTCGCCTTTGGGGTTCAGCCACGCGACGAGCTCGCCGCCGGGGGAATAGAGCTGCAGGCTGGGCCCGACAGTTTTCCAGGAGCCGATGGTTGAAATATCGCCGGTACAATCCGGCGAGGGGCTCGCCGCACCGGCATCGGCCAGCGTCAGGGTGCATGGTGCGTCGTTCGCTCCGACGCTGAGTTTCCAGGTTCCGCTCACGGCAGGATCCGCGTGAGCGAGCGCTATTGTTGATAAGGCGAGCGCGGTGCCAAGAACGAGGGAACTGATTCTGCTCATGTGAATACCTCCTTAAGCGTTCAATGTTCAGAACATATAGATAATCCCGTGAACTTGGCAACCTGCAATTTATGCATGGGACCGATGAATATATGTGTGACCGTTCAGAGGGCCCCGAGTGCTCCTCGCTGTCCACGCGTAGTACACTAAATAGAATGTTATTTTGTGAACGTCGATTGGATTTTGTCGTCCATCGCCTTACGGGCCGCACCTCGCGCTGATAGAATCGCAAGATGACAGCTGGCGATGATTCGCTTCCAGCGAATGTTTCCCGTCTGGCCGGGATCGGCAGTTACGGTTTGCCGCGAGGCCGCTGGCGCTGGGCCGCAATTGTTTTGGTGCTGCTTGCGCTAATCTGCGCCGGTCTTGCGATAGGCACACCACAAGTTTCCGGGTGGTCGGGCCTGATCCTGATTGCCGGGGTCGGTGTCATGTCGTCGCTACTTTTTTTTGCCGTCTGGCCCCGCGGAAATCTCCGAAGAATCGATGCGTTGCGGATTGGGGAAGCTGCAGCGCGGGCGAACGTGGCGTGGGTCATCACCGAGCAAAGCGGTGCTGTTCTCGATTGCAACGATGCTTACCGCCGCCTCGTGGGAACAAAAGCGGGAGAGGCTGCGCCGCCTCCGGAACTGGCCCTCGCAGGCGAATCCGCAGCGGCAAATCTGTATCGGCTGACGCATAGCGCAAGCCAGGGCAAGCCTCGGGAAGAGATAATCACGCTGTCACCGGGAATGGAACTCCTTGGCGCGGTCCGTCCCCTGACGGGCGGGCAGGCTGCGTGGTGGTTCACGCCCCGCCTTGCACCCGCCGCTGCCGGCACGCCGCGGATGGAGCCGCCGTGTCCACCCACGCCTGCATCGATGTGGGTGCCGCTCCTGCGCGATGCCCCCGTCGGAGTGGCCGTCGTCGACGGGACCGGAAAAATTCTTGAAGCGAACGACACCTTCGCACGTTTCTTCGGGCACCCGGCACAGAAGCTTTCGCTTGCCGATCTGTTGAACCGGACTGACAGTTCGAAAGTAGCTGACGCGATCGCAGGCGCGGCGCAAGACATTTCGACGCGCGTCGTCGAGATCGGGATTGCCGGCGAAAGCGAGCGGATGGCCGAGCTTCATGTGTGCGCTATTGGCGGTCAATCCGAAAAATTCGTCATCCTGTATCTCGTAGATGTCTCCGAACAAAAGGCACTCGAAACGAAATTTGCGCAGTCGCAGAAAATGCAGGCTGTCGGGCAACTTGCCGGCGGCGTGGCGCATGATTTCAACAATCTCCTCACGGTGATCATCGGCAACAGCGAGTTCCTGCTGATGCGCCACGCGGCGGGTGATCCGTCCTTCAAGGAGATCAACGAAATTCATCAAAATGCCCTGCGTGCCGCCACTTTAGTGGGTCAGCTGCTCGCGTTCTCGCGCAAACAAACATTGCAGCCGCACGTATTGGCGCTGCGCGAAGTTATCGCAGAACTGGCAGTGATGCTGCGCCGCCTGCTGCGGGAAGGTGTCGAGCTCAAGCTCGATCACGGCAACGAACTGTGGTCCGTGCGTGCCGACGAAACGCAGATTTCCAATGCGATCATCAATCTCGTCGTCAATGCACGCGACGCCATGCCGAGGGGCGGAGAGGTGGCTATCGCCACGGCAAATGAAACGGTGACGCAACCGGCGGCTACGGGTGCCGGCATTATGCCGCCGGGCGACTATGTCCGGATCGAAGTGCGCGACTCGGGCGTGGGAATTCCTAAAGAGCACCTGGGAAAAATTTTCGATCCTTTCTTCACCACGAAACCCGTGGGCCACGGCACCGGCCTGGGCCTCGCGACCGTCTACGGCATAGTCAAGCAGACGGGCGGTTTTCTGACTGTCGAAAGCCAGATGGGCAAAGGCACGACCTTTCGCATTTACCTGCCGCGCTACAGGACAGAGTCGGCCGCGCCCCCCGAACCCGAACGCGCGGCGCCCCGCGACATCACCGGCGAAGACACGATCCTGCTGGTCGAGGATGAAGAAGCGGTGCGCAGCTTTGCCGCCCGCGCGCTCAAACTGCGGGGATACAGGGTGTTGGAAGCGGCAGGCGGCGAGGAAGCGCTGGAAATCGTCAAGCAGCAGCGTGGCGCCATTCACCTGCTCATCACCGATGTCGTGATGCCGAATATGGATGGTCCAACTCTCGTACGCGAGGTCAAGCGGCTGCGTCCTGATATGGCTGTCATCTTCATGTCCGGATATGCCGAAGAAGCATTTCGCCGACATGACGAGAAAGCGGAAGAACTGCATTTTCTCCCCAAGCCCTTTGGCCTTAAACAGCTTGCGGCAAAAGTTAAGGATGTTCTGTCGAACGCGCCTGAGCCGAAGCGCGAAAGTACATAAGCACAAGAGCGGAAGGGAATAAGCATACGACAAGCGCTCGACGCGCTCCGCGGCGGACGTTTGACAGCGCGAAGTCGATGGCTATAGTGCGCGCCTTTCCGCGAGGGTTGCCCTGCGGACCCGTTTTCCGCACCATTTTGGACGATTCATGACGAAGCGCACGACCTCGAAATACAAGCTTGATCGCCGCATGGGCGAAAATATCTGGGGTCGCCCAAAGAGCCCGGTGAACAAGCGTTCCTATGGCCCGGGGCAGCATGGCCAGCGCCGCTCGAAAAAACTCTCCGACTACGGCACACAATTGCAGGCTAAGCAAAAGCTGAAAGGCTATTACGGCAACATCACCGAACGGCAGTTTCACGGCTACTACCAGAAAGCATCCCGCAAGACCGGCGATACCGGGGAGAACATGATCGGGTTGCTTGAGCACAGGCTGGACGCGGTTGTCTATCGCGCCAAGTTCGTTCCCACGCCTTTCGCGGCCCGTCAGCTGGTGAGTCACGGACATGTACGGGTGAACGGCCGGCGCGTGACGGTCGCGAGCTATCAGGTCAAAGAAGGCGACGCGATCGAGCTGGGCGGAAAAGCCAGGGATATGGCGCTGGTTCTCGAAGCCTCCAAAAGTGCGGAACGCGACGTGCCCGACTATGTAGAAGCCGATCACGGCAAGATGACCGCGAAACTTCTGCGTACGCCCAGGCTTGCAGACGTTCCCTATGCTTCGCAAATGCAGCCGCACCTTATCGTCGAGTTCTACTCGCGCTGACGCGGACCGGATGGCGTAATGTTCGGGGCCCGCGAAACCGTCCGCGGGCCTTTTGCTTGAGGAGGCTGCCTTGACCTACAGCATCTTCGGAGACCTCCGCTCGGGAGCCTTTTCCGCGGAAGCAGCCCTGGCGGAAGCCGGCGCGCCTTACGAGTTCCATCGAATCTCCCTCGACAGAAACGAACAAAAGGAGCCGAAATTCCTTGCCGTCAATCCGTCTGGCAAAGTGCCCGCGTTAAGATTGCCGGAAGGCGAGATCGTAACCGAATCCGCGGCGATCCTGCTCACGATCGCCGACCATTTTCCCAACGCGAAACTGCTTCCGCCGGCCGCTGGGGCTGCCCGCGGGCAAGCCTATCGCTGGCTCGCCTTCATGGCCTCGGAAATCTATCCGATGGTAGAGATATCGGACTATCCGCAACGCTTCGTGACAGAAGGCGAAGAAGCGCATGCCTTGCGCGCTCGCGTGCAAAAACGCATTCGCGAGCGCTTGCTGATTGTGGAACGCAACGTTGCAGAGCCCTGGCTGCTTGCCGGCGGCTTCTCGATTCTCGATATCTACGCGGCGATGTTCACGCGTTGGCGCGGATCGGTCGGAAAGGACTGGCTGGACGGGGATAACATTCCGCGGCTTCAAGCGCTGGCGCGGGCACTTTCGTTACGTCCGAAAATCGCACCCGTTTGGGAACGCCACTTCGCGGACTGAGTTGGCGTTACCCGTTCGCTGACGCGATGCCGCGCTGGGCGAAAAACGGCTCGAGTTCATCGCTCTCGGCCATTTCGCGAATGATGTCGCTGCCGCCGACGAACTCGCCCTTGACATAAAGCTGGGGAATGGTCGGCCAGTTCGAGAACGTCTTGATGCCCTGGCGGAGCTCGGGATCCTTCAGCACGTCGATGCCTTTGAACTTCACGCCGATATTGGTAAGAATCTGGACGACGGCAGCCGAGAAGCCGCACTGCGGAAACACCGGCGTTCCTTTCATGAACAGGACGACGTCGTTTCCCGAGATCTCGTTTTGGATGCGCGCTTCGGACGAATCGGTCATGTCATCCTCTTTTGCGTTTGTGTTCACGCGTCACTTAAGCGCGGGTGGAAGGCCCGTCAAGACGTGCTCAATCCTTGGCCGCCGTCTGTAGTGAAAGCGCATGCAATACCCCGCCCATGCGGCCCTTCAGGGCTTCATAAACCATCTGGTGCTGCTGGACGCGTGTCTTCCCCTTGAAAGCCCTGCTCGCGACCATAGCGGCATAGTGATCGTTATCGCCGGCAAGGTCGGTGATCGTCACCTCCGCGTCGGGAAACGCTTCGAAAATAAGCTTTTCAATTTCGCCTGGGGTCATCGCCATCGCGCTATCCTCAATTGGTTGGCGGAAGCTTGCTGCCCGCCATATAGCGCGGCAGCCATGCTTCGTGCGCTTTTTTCAGCGCCGCAACTGCTATTTCTCCGCATTCGTCGAGCGCAATCTTATCCCCACCGGTGCGGCCGAGCAAAGCCATCGGCACATCCGATAATTTGGCTGCCGCAAGAATGCGATCCGCCGACGCAGCGGGAACGGCAAGAACATATCGTCCCTGATCCTCGCCAAAGAAATACGGAATTTCATTCCGCGCTGACAACATCTGCGCGCCGATGCCGCCAGCCATAGCCATTTCCGCAACGCAAATCAGCAGCCCGCCGTCGGAGAGATCATGCACGGTGTCCGCTTGACCGGACTCGATCAGCGACCGGACAAGCTCGCCATTGCGCTTTTCGGCGGCCAGATCGACCGGCGGCGGCG
>Ga0208849_1000984_pt1 | contig 22362 bp, 23 predicted proteins | sample NGESurdeep072012_10_FD_184470 | JGI IMG/M metagenome (GOLD analysis project Ga0208849, IMG submission 184470) | Arctic peat soil microbial communities from Barrow, Alaska - NGEE Surface sample 53-3 deep-072012 (SPAdes) | ecosystem: Environmental > Terrestrial > Soil > Wetlands > Peat ... | reverse complement strand
TAAAATACGAAACCTCTTTCCCTGGAATTAGGAAAGAGGCGCGAGATGCTGAAATTCGGCACCCCGAATCTCATGTTCCCCCTTTTCCAAGGGCGAGAGTTGACACCGGGCGACCGAAAGTTGCCTTTCGATCCGGTTGTCGTGGCTTCTTAGGGCTCGTCCCTCAGCCACTCTTCATGAAATCCAAGGTCTGCTCTTAAGAGCAAACTGGTATGGCTATGCTACATATTTGACATATTTTAGTCAAACCACAGTTGAAAAAAATGAAATTCAGTGCGAGTTCGCGACGATCAGCGGCAAGAGATACATGACCGAGAGCGCGCCTAGGCCAACCCCTAGGGCCCGAAACATAATGGTCATGATCTTGGTATTGCGTGCCCGCCACTCTGGAGTTGGCGGAGGGTTAACGTTGGGACGGCGCTCACGTAAAGTAGTAGTCCAAGCGTTGTGGCGGATGGACAAGGGCGTAGCCCATAAAATCAGAGCCAATCCGACGACCGCATATCCGGCGCCCAACATCAAATTCACGCTAACTCCTTGGTCCGGTCTGCAATAATCCTAGGGCTTCCCTAGCAATTCCTCCATTGCCTTTTCATCAATCACGCTAACTCCCAATTCCTTAGCCTTGTCCAACTTTGATCCTGCATCTGCTCCGGCTACTACATAGTCTGTTTTCTTGCTGACGGATGCTGCAACCCGCCCGCCCGCATCTTCGATCATCTTCTTGGCCTGATCGCGACTATATCGCGGCATGGTGCCGGTGAGCACAAACGTCTTCCCGGCCAACTTCGTTCCGCGTTGCCTCTTCGCCCCCGCCAGTTTCAATCCTGCTTTGCGCAGTTGATCCACCAATTCCCGGTTCTTCGGTTCCTGAAAGAACTCTGCAATACTTTTTGCGATGCGAGGTCCAACTTCATTTACCTGGATGAGTTCATTTTCGCTGGCGTTCATGAGCGCATCCATGGACCCAAAATGCTCGGCGAGAAATTGCGCGGTCCTTTCGCCTACGAACCGGATACCCAGCCCAAATATCACTCGCTCCAACGGCAGCTTTTTCGAGCCTTCAATTTCACTCAACACGTTCTGCGCAGACTTCTCGCCCATCCGCTCAAGCTTCAGCAGATTCGCTTCAGTCAGCCGATACACGTCAGCAATATTTTTGACGATCCCGCGGTCGGTAAGCTGGTTGACCAAGGCATCGCCCATGCCATCAATATTCATCACTCCCCGCGACGCAAAGTGCAAAATACTTTCCCGCAGCTTCGCCGGACAATTGACGTTCACGCACCGGTAATCCACCTCGCCCTCGGTGCGCACAACATGTGTCCCGCAAATGGGACACTTCTCGGGCATGTGAAACAATTTCTTTCCGCGAGGATGGGCTTCATCATCCACGACTCTCGTGATCTTCGGAATGACATCGCCGCCACGCTCGACCTCAACCCAATCGCCGATCTTCACGCCAAGACGCTGAATTTCATCCATGTTGTGAAGAGTCGCGCGGCTTACGGTTGTGCCGCCAATAAAAACCGGCGTTAGCGCCGCAACTGGAGTCAACTTGCCGGTTCGCCCGACCTGCACCAGAATGTCTTCGATCTTCGTAACGCCCGCTCTTGCCGCATACTTGTAAGCGATCGCCCAGCGCGGCGCTTTCCCGGTGAACCCCATTTCACGTTGCAGCGAAGTTTGATTCACTTTGATGACGATGCCATCAATTTCATAAGGCAACGCCTCGCGCCGAGTTTCCTCTTTTTGAATGAAAGCCCACAACTCATCGAAATTCGCCGCCAAAGTTCGAGCCGGATTCACTTTGAATCCCGCTGCATCGAGCGCCTTCAAAGTCTCCCAATGGCGCTCAAAATAAGTGTTGCCATTTTGCAGCAGCGAATACGCGAAGTAATCCAATCGGCGTTGCGCGGTGATACTTGGCTCAAGCTGGCGAACCGTTCCGGCAGTAGCATTTCGGGGATTCACGAACGCGGAAAGACCTTCCGCTTCCCGATCTTCATTCATCTTTTTGAATGATGCGAGCGGTATGAGCATTTCGCCTCGAACCTCGAAGTCCGCAGGGATGCCTGCTTTCTTCAGCTTTTCTTTAGAAATCGAAAGTGGAATGGACCGCACGGTCCGCACATTCAGGGTCACATCCTCGCCCACAGTACCGTCGCCGCGCGTAATACCGCGAACCAGCTTTCCATCTTCATAATGCAGGGCCAGGGACATGCCATCGAGCTTGAGTTCGCAAACATATTCAATGTCCTCGCGCCCGGCCAACTCGTGTACGCGCTGCTCCCACTTGCGCAGATCGTCTACGTTGTATGTGTTATCGAGCGACAACATCGGCGACGAATGCGGCGCTTTTAGAAATCCTTCGCGAGGCTTTCCGCCAACCCGTTGCGTAGGAGAATCAGGAGTGACGAGCGCAGGATGCTCGGCCTCAATTCTTTTCAGCTCATTCATAAGCTGATCGAATTGAGCATCCGCGATTTCGGGATCGTCGAGAACGTAGTAGCGATACTCGTGATGACGAATCTGTTCGCGAAGAGCCTCGAGTCTCTTGGAAAGATCCTTATTCATCGGTGAAGATTATAGGTCTGGCTGCGGTCACTGCGTCACCCAATCGCACCCTGGAATAACGGCCATAACTGATTCCCGATCACGCGATAAACCACATACCCGCTTCCCGCGTCGGAGACCTTTCTGAAAAGCAGCTCTCCGCGCCCATCTCCGTCAACATCTACCGCGTCAATCAAGTCCAGCCGGGGTAGAACGTCGAGATGTTGATCGTCCGTGACGTTCGAGAGCGCTTTGTGAAGCTCTCCGTAAATATCCTCACGGGCTACGAGAGTAAGAAAATAGTTGGCCGGCAAACTTCCGTTGCCATCAGCCTCCGAAGCGGGCATCTGCGCCTTCGCCGTCAACACAACTACGGCCTCATTGCTGTTCGAGAGATCGAAAACACGAAACTGGATGTCTCGCAAAGTCGGACCCGGCAACTTCACTGGCTTACCTTTGCGGGCTGTTGTGTGGGGCACGGGAGTTGCGGGTATTTCTGACTTCAAAGAATTAGCTCGCGCAGCGACTTCGGCCGTTGCCATCGCCAGCATCTTGTTGCGGAACTGACGCTCTTCATCCGGATTCATATTGAACTCATACGAACGCGGTTCGGGACCGCCCGCATCAGAAATTGCGGGAATGACTTGAATTCCGGCAGACGATGCTACCGGGGAAGTTGTTGCTGGAGATTTCTTATCGGCGTGCGGCGCAACAGCCGCGGGTGCTTCAACGTCCTCTTTTTCCGCTTTCTCCTTCGGAGCCTTGCTCCGCCGAAGCTGCGGCCGGTTCGGATCATCTTCATCTGAAGAAGACGATGGTGAAGGAACATCCGATGCCCCCGCGGTGGGGGGCTTTTCCGCTGCCGCGGGAGGAGTGTTACCAGTTGACGAGGCCGACCCTGTGGAAGGCACAGAAGGAACAGATCCAGATGCCTTAGCGCCATCGGCTGCGGGTTTGTCCGGTGCGGCCTTATCTGATGACGCCCCCGACTTAGCCGCTCCAGCCCGCCGCAAAACCGGCGGACCACCCTCGTCATCAAGGGTGGGCTTCTTCTTCGCAAGCTTTGCCGCCGCCACCGCCGCTTTCTTCTTAGCTTCCTCTGCCTTAATCTCAGCTTCAGATTCCCATGCCCCTTCGCCTCGCCAAGTCTTTGTTCCCGCAATCGCGCCTTTTACCGTAAATAGTCCCTGCGAAACTCCCGTTTTCACCGCCTCATAAACAATTCCCGTGTCGAGCGATATTGGAACCGGCGATGCTTTGTACTCGCTTGCATCGTAAAATTCGCCATTCACCATAATTGTGATTGGAATCAGATGGGCCTTGCCGTTGGGCGCGAGTTCGATCAATCCCATCGCGCGCGGACCCTTGTCGGCGGGTTCGCGATGAGCGCGCTGCGCGAGTACAATTTGCAGGAGAAGCATTACCACGGCGGACGCGGAGAGAATCCAGCACGCCGCGCGGTATAACCTTGCAGAAAGCTTTGAAGGAAAGAGAGATGACGCCATGAATATCAATGATAAAGCTCCAGAGTTCACTTTGCCCGACCAGAATGGTAAAGAAGTGTCATTAAACAGCCTTCGCGGAAAGTATGTCGTTCTGTTTTTCTATCCCCGCGCCGATACTCCCGGCTGCACGATTGAAGCCTGCGAATTCCGCGATTCCTATAAAAAAATCCAGCAGACCGGCGCGCTCATCCTGGGAATTTCTCCCGACGAACCAAAAGATCAAAAGAAATTCGAAGAAAAATTCAGCCTGCCGTTTCCGCTGCTTGGCGATGCCGACAAGAAAGTCTGCAATGCTTATGGTGTGATGCAGGAAAAGAACATGTACGGGAAAAAAGTGATGGGAGTGGCCCGAACCACCTTCATCATCGGTCCCGAAGGAAACATAAAGCACATCTTCTACAAAGTGAAACCCGAAGGCCACGCAGAGGAAGTGTTGGCATATCTGAAAGAAGCGGGTAAACACGCCGCGTAGAGGCTTGGCGCGCGATTGTTTGGGCGTTTTGAAGGGGCGCGCCGTCAGGCCTTTGGTCCGATTAAACGGCGGGGCTGAAGCCCCGCCCCTTCAAAGCATCCCACGCCGGAAATAAAACGAGACGACAATCGCCTTCGTGCCCAAATCACTCCACGAATACACTGACGTCCTAACGCGCAGTTTCTACGACCGCGATCCGCGCATCGTATGCAAGGACCTCTTGGGAAAGATATTGGTCCGCCGCGACCGCAAGACGCTTCTCGCAGGTCGAATCGTCGAGGTAGAAGCCTACCTCGGAAAAGACGATCCCGCCGCCCATTCTGCCGCTGGCCGAACCGCTCGCAATGCGGTACTCTTCGGGCCGCCCGGATACGCCTACATTTATTTCATCTACGGCAACCACTACTGCCTGAATGTCTCCTGCCTTCCCGACGGAGTCGCCGGGGGAATTCTGTTCCGCGCTCTCGAACCTCTCGAAGGAATCGAAGAAATGGCGCGTCAGCGAGGGATTTCGGTGGAGAAGCCCAGCGATCTGCGGAAACTGACCACTGGCCCAGGCCGACTGGCGGAGGCGTTCGGCATAACTCGCGACCGAGACAACGCAAAAAATCTGACCGACGCAGCTTCCGATTTGTTCATTGCCGATGACGGCTACCGTCCCGACCAAACGCTGGTCACACCACGCATCGGCATCAGCAAAGCCGCCGAGCGGCCCTTGCGTTACATCATCGCGGGCAACACGTTCGTTTCCGGACCTAGAACGCCTACCCTGCTGACTTCAGAGTGTATCTAGTGCGTCTCCACTCTCGACAAATGTGAAGCGTTATTTTTTACCGCTGATCAATCTGAAGCACCTGGATGGAGTATGCCGGCGCCGTGTAATGGAGATCATTCGCAACGTTTCGCAACGTAGTTTCCACCGGGACAATCTTATTTGGCTCATCAATCGTATTTGTGGCCTGTGTGCTTCCGGCTTTCAACAGCACCAGCTTCCCAGTATTCGCCAGAGTTGCACCGGGGAACTTGATATTGACTGATTGTGTAGTGGACGCCGCATTGACCAGCTTCAAGTAAAGGCGTTTCTTTCTCGTATCCTGCGTCACGGAATAGAACAGCTTCGGTCCAGCGCCGACAAGCTGCGAGTCTGGCGTTTCGTCTCCCAGATAAGTGGAGAACATAACCTGCGCATAGTAGCTTGGCGATCCATAACTTCGCAACGCATCGTAGCCAATTAGATCTGTCTCCCACTGCATGCCGCCGGGATTGACATTGACCAGTAATGGCGCATATGCCGCCATCACGATCAGGTCGCTATTGCGTTCCATTCCTGTCATCCATGCGGCGTCGCCAAGTGCCGCGCCAAAGTTCGGAGTTGGCGCTCCTTCTCGCGTAGCCCATTCGCCCACAAAAATTTTCGGGCCGCTGCGATCGGTCTTGTCGTAGTGGGTTGTGTCGTGGAAGAACTCCGTGGCGCGCCGATAGTAGTGATCGTCAATCACATCCGGGCGCATGCTCTTTACCGGCGTCGTTGCGATTATTTGCAGATTCGGATATTTGGCTTTGATTGCCTTGTAGAACTGCTCGTACCTGCCATCGTAGCTTCCGGACCGATCGAAGAAATCCTCGTTCCCTATTTCGACGTAAGTCAGCGCGAACGGCTCTGGATGCCCGTTTTGCACACGAACAGCTCCCCACTTCGTGTCAGCTCCGCCAGTGACGTATTCGAGTTCGTCGAGAGCATCCTGTACGTAAGGATCAAGGTCCGAACCAGGATTTACATGCTCCTGCTGCATCGAATATCCGGCATACACCGCCAGCACCGGCTGCATTTTCAGATCTTCGCACCACTCCAAAAATTCCAGGAGGCCCAACCCATCCGACGAGTTGTAACGCCATGGGCTAGGATGCGTCGGCCTATCCACTAGAGGGCCGATCGTTTTCTTCCACTCGTAGCGCTCGGAAATGTGATCTCCCTCGAGGTAGTTTCCTCCAGGAAAGCGCAGAAAAGCTGGATGCATGGCGGCCAGCTTTTCCATCAAGTCAATGCGGTTGCCGTTGTCGCGATCATGGTAGGTTGGCGGAAACAACGACACGAGATTGAGCCACAAAGTTCCCGCGTGGCCCACTGTCAACACCAGATGATTGCGCGAGGATGCCTGAATGGCGCCCGTCTTCAATGAGAAACGATATTGCTTCCACGCAGTCGTCAATCCGGGAACTGTTGCGACTGCCGCGGTCTTATCATCAGCGTCAGCCAGAAGTTTTATGGTCACCGCTCCGAGAGCGTCGGAGTCTGCCTTTGCGTAGAACGAACCCTTGTAGGTCGTATTGGGCTTCAGCGGAATTCCCCAATAGCCGCCATTGAGCACGCCGGCCTGATTTTCTGCATCGGCGCTGCTCACTTCCAACCGCAAGCTGGAGTTTAGTGCTTCGCTGGGGCCGGTCTGCTGATCAATCTCCATTTTAGCCGCAGCATTTCCGTCTTCCACCAGCAACCAATACGGCACATCGCGGCGTCTGGCGCGGAACGTGCGATTGCGGACCATTTCCGCATACAGGCCCCCGTCATAGGAGTAGTTGATCTCCTCGGTCATCAGGCCGTATAACGTCGGGCTGACGTTAGATACTTTCTTATCGGCCTGAATGGTCAGAACCGCCGGCTGGACTTGGCATAACGCCACAGACAGACCACAAATCGTTACGAAGAGGAACGAGGCAAACGCTTTCTGTATCATGAGAACCGCTATCTCCCGTCAGCGACAAACAATAATCCGCGTGGCAAGGATACGCAACAAAAAAGCGAACGTTTGCGTTAAGCGGGCTTTCGGTCCTAACTCGAAACTTATAAAATCGCTCGGCACACGAATCCGGAGCGCCGACACATCCGGCAGATGAGGAAAGCTGAATCACATTGTTCCAGAATCCGTCCATGAACTTTGGTAGAAGCGAGATTATTGACGCGCATCACCATCTGTGGCGCTACTCCCCTTTAGAGTATTCGTGGATTGACGATGGCATGACTTCGTTGCGACGGGACTTCCTGCTAGCAGACCTGGAGAGAGAACTGGCCGTGGCAGGAGTGGACGGCACGGTTGCTGTTCAGGCTCGACAAACGCTTGAGGAAACGGATTGGTTGTTGTCGGTCGCTGAAGGTTCGCGGCTTTTGCGCGGCGTGGTAGGCTGGGCACCGATCGCGAGCCGGGACTTTCCGGTGATACTGGATCGCCTGAAGTCCGACAAAAAGCTGAAAGGATTGCGGCATGTGATACAAGGTGAGTCCGACGACAATTACATCAATCGGCCAGATTTTAATCGGGGGATCAAGGCTCTTGCGGAAACCGGCCTCGTATATGACATCCTTATCTTCGAGAAACATCTGGCTGCGACGATAGAGTTTGTAGATCGTCACCCAAATCAAGTTTTCGTTCTGGATCATATTGCGAAACCACCCATTCGCGACTCGGTGTTGAAGCCATGGAAGCGGAATATTTCCGAATTGGCTCGCCGCACTAACGTCTGTTGCAAGTTGTCTGGATTGGTTACCGAAGCTGGTTGGTCCACATGGTCGGATGCGGATTTGCGGCCTTATGTTGATGTTGTGCTCGACGCCTTCACTCCAAAGCGGCTGATGTTTGGCTCTGACTGGCCAGTATGTCTGTTGGCGGCCACTTACGAAAGATGGTTCGAATCTTTGAGTCGTTCGATAAATCAACTTTCGCCGACTGAGAAAGGTGGGATCATGGGAGGTAACGCGATCAAGATTTACCACCTGTAAGCGAAAATACGATGAAAGCGCTAATTGTGCGAGGTTCGGGACAAGCGGCAATTGACAGGGTCAGGGAGGTCATGGCGATTGTTGGCGGGGCGATATTCGTTTCTCTGATCAACATCTCTCGCGGCTGCCGAACTGAGGGTTCCGTAACGCTTACAAGTAATTTATGCTAAGACACGGCATTCTCAATCCCAACATCAATTCGCTTCTCAGCCGGGTGCGGCATACCAATACTCTGGTGATCGCGGATCGCGGATTTCCGTATTGGCCTGGAATCGAAACTGTTGATATTTCGCTGACCGACGACATCCCACGCGTGCTTGACGTGTTGCGAGCAATTCAGGAAGTAAGCAATTTCGGTGCAGCGTATATGGCGGCAGAGTTTAGCTCGGTAAATGGACCCGCGGTCGAAGGCGAATTCCGCTCGGCCTTGCACGGGATTGTTCTCAACTTCGAGCCACATGTTGAATTGAAAAAGCGTGTGCCGTCGGCAATCGGACTCATCCGCACCGGCGATACGATTCAATATGCAAATATTATTTTGGAGTCGGCGTAAAAGGAAAGGTCCTGGGTTTGCAAAGTATGGATACGAAGAGCAAGTCGTTGGAAAAGGTTTGGTTGCGGCAGGGGCGGTTTGCAGAACGACTCATTGTCATTGTCGTTTTGCTTGCGTCCAGCGGATTCGCGCAGAGCAACTCTGACGATAGTCCTACTGCCTCGCAGGATCCAGCCGTCATTGACCAGGTCTGGCAGAAGGCGAGCGCGAAGTACGATGCACGGCGGAATGAGATTCTGGAGGAAGTAAATAAGGGTACGCACAAAGGTCCCTTTCGTGCCGACTGGGAGTCACTTAAGAATTACGAAGTCCCCGAGTGGTACAAAGACGCAAAATTCGGAATATTTATTCATTGGGGAGTGTATTCGGTACCCGCCTTTGGCAACGAGTGGTACCCACGCAACATGTACGTTCCGGGTTCGCCGGAGTACAAGCACCATATTGCAACCTACGGACCGCAGGATAAGTTTGGGTACAAAGATTTCATCCCCATGTTTAAAGCCGAGCATTATGATCCCGCCGCATGGGCAAAGCTGTTTAAGGACGCAGGTGCGAAATACGTTGTGCCGGTATTCGAGCACCATGACGGCTTCGCCATGTACGACAACGGTCTTTCCGACTGGACCGCCGTGAAAATGGGTCCGCATCGCGACCTTTGGGGAGATTTGGCGAAGGCAGTCAGGGCCGAGGGGTTGCATCTCGGCGCATCCTCTCATCGCGTCGAACATAATTTCTTTCTGGGCGTCGGGCGCGCGATACCGTCGGACGTCAATGATCCGGCCAATGCGGCTTTTTACGGCCCCGCCCACAACTGGCTTGCAAACCCAAACGCCACTCCTTTGAGCGACGATTTCACTTACGTTTCCGAAGCGTGGACCAACGATTGGCTCGCGCGATCCGCCGAAATCGTGCAGAAGTACCATCCCGATGTTATGTATTTCGACTGGTGGATCGGGCAGCCGTCGGTTCGCGCGGCGCTCACCCGCTTCGCGGCTTATTACTACAACACGTCGCTCGCGAATGGCGATCACGTCGGCGTGATTAACTACAAGGACTATGCCATGCAGCAACATTCCGCAGTGCTCGACATTGAGCGCGGACAACTCTCCGACATTCGTCCCATGTATTGGCAGACCGACACTTCAATCAGCGATAAGTCCTGGGGCTATGTCGAAAACGATACTTACAAGTCGCCTGAGTTCATCATTCATCAACTCGCGGACATCGTAAGCAAGAACGGCAACCTGCTTTTGAATATTGGTCCGAAATCGGATGGAACGATACCGGAGGCGGCGCAGCAAGTGTTGCTCGATATCGGAGCGTGGCTGAAGACGAACGGTGATGCGATTTATGGCACGCGTCCTTGGAGAGTTTACGGCGAAGGGCCAACAAAAGTAACGGCAGGATCGTTTCACGACACGGACACCCATCCCTACACGGCGGAGGATTTCCGTTTCACCACCAAGGGTGGTGCAATTTACGCGATTGAGTTAGGCTGGCCCGCCAATCATGAAGCGGTCATTCACTCCCTGGCGAGCGATGCGGCGACGGAGAGAGTGGAGTCTGTCTCCTTGCTTGGTGCCGGAAGTACTATCCAGTTTCAGCAGCAACCGGATGGTCTTCACATCCAACTTCCCGACCAGCCGCCTGGAAAGTATGCATATGCCTTTCGTATTACCTTTGCGAATGCCCCTCTTAAATAGACGACGATGAAGCTGATTCGATTTGGCGATGCCGGTCACGAAATGCCGGGAGTCCTACTAAACGATGGCACGCGCATTGACGTGTCCGCTTATGGTTCAGATTATGACGAGGCATTTTTTGGAGGGCATGGCCTGTTGGATCTTAGCCGTTGGTTGGACTCGAACGCGTCTCGTTCGCCTCGGGTCGCATCGTCAGTACGTTTGGGGCCGCCGATATGCCGACCAAGCAAAATCGTGTGCATCGGACTGAACTACCGTGATCACGCCGCGGAAAGCAAAATGGATATTCCCAAAGAGCCGGTCATCTTCTTCAAAGCAACCACTTCGCTGGTTGGCCCCAACGATCCCCTTGCGATCCCGAGAAACGCAAAAAAAGTTGACTGGGAAGTCGAACTGGCAGTCGTTATTGGCAAACGAGCTTCGTATGTATCCAAAGACCAGGCTCTCGACCACGTTGCGGGATTCGTGCTGCACAATGATTATTCCGAGCGAACATTTCAATTGGAACGCGGAGGCCAATGGGTGAAAGGAAAGAGCGCAGACACTTTTGCTCCTTTGGGCCCGTTCCTGGCGACTCCGGATGAAATTTCTAATTTCGGAAATCTGCCGATGTGGTTAAAAGTAAACGGCGAGTACCGGCAAAAAAGCTCCACGGCAAATATGATTTTCGACGTTCCGACTTTAGTTTCGTACGTGAGTGAATTCATGACGCTTCTTCCGGGAGACGTGATCAGCACCGGAACGCCGGCGGGGGTGGGCTTGGGCATGAATCCGCCCACTTATTTGAAGGCTGGCGATCTGGTTGAACTGGGAATTGACGGCTTGGGAGAGTCCAGCCAGCGAGTAACCGATTAGAGTTCGTTCTAACAAGCCATGGCAATCACAGCGGATTTTCGTCTCGATGGCAAAGTCGCGGTCGTAACCGGCGCTGGCAGCGGCATTGGCCGTGCCATCGCGTTAAAGTTTGCGGCTCGTGGGGCCTCGTTGCGCCTGCTGGATATTAATCAGACGGATGCAGAAGAGACTTCTCAGCAAATCATTTCCGCGGGCTGCAAGGCGACCGCTTACGCATGCGACGTGACAGCACAAGGGGAAGTGAATTCGACGTTCGAAAAGTTTTCCCAGTTGGAACAAATTCATATCCTGGTGAACAACGCAGGCGTCTCGCACATCGGTTCCGTAGAAAGCACCACGGAAGCAGATTTTGATCGAATCTTCCAAGTGAATGTGAAGGGATTCTACAATTGCATGCATGCCTGCGTTGGGCATATGAAGACTCACGGCGGGGGCGTGATTCTTAACATGGCATCCATTGCGGGATCCACGGGACTTTCGGACCGGTTTGCATACTCGATGAGCAAGGGTGCTGTGATCGCAATGACGTATTCCGTCGCCCGGGATTATCTGAGCCATAACATCCGCTGCAATTGCATTTCGCCGGCGCGGGTGCATACGCCATTTGTTGATAACTACTTGAGAAAAACTTATCCCGGCAAAGAGAAAGAGATGTTCGATAAATTGTCCAAAGCCCAGCCAATTGGACGAATGGCCGAACCGGACGAGGTTGCATCCCTTGCCCTCTTCTTGTGCTCGGAAGAAGCGTCTTTTATAACCGGCGCGGATTATCCGTTGGATGGCGGCTATTTCAATTTGCGAGGCTAGCGTCTGGACCTGCAACTCAAAGACAAAGTCATCCTGGTGACTGGCGGGGCTAAAGGAATCGGCGCTGCCATCGTTCGAGCCAGCGCGGCGGAAGGCGCAATCCCCGTGATTGTTGACCGTGACGCGGAAGCAGGCAAGCAATTGCGGGCGGAGTTGCGGGACAATAAAGCACGCAGCGAGTTGCTCATCATTGATCTCCTAACGCCAGAGGGTTGCTCGAGTGCGGTCGAACAAACTGTGAAGACCTTTGGCCGCCTGGATGTCCTGATAAACAATGCCGGAGTGAACGATAAGGTCGGCCTGGAACAAGGTAATCCGAACGATTTCGTTGCCTCCCTGAATCGTAATCTGGTTCACTACTACAACATGGCGCACTATGCTCTTCCCCACCTCAAACAGTCCAGGGGCGCGATCGTGAATATCGGCTCAAAGACAGCGGTCACCGGCCAGGGAGACACGTCTGGCTACGCATCGTCAAAAGGAGGAGTGATGGCGCTTACCCGCGAGTGGGCCGTAGAGTTGCTGTCTCATCATATTCGCGTCAACACTGTCGTTCCGGCAGAAGTGATGACGCCGCTCTACCGGCAATGGCTGGATACCTTCCCTGATCCAAAAGAAAAGCTAAATACTATTCTCGCGAAAATTCCGCTGGAAAAACGCATGACCACGGCGGAGGAAATCGCGGCCACGGTTATATTTCTCGCTTCCCCGAAATCCGGGCACACTACAGGCCAGCACATTTTCGTGGACGGCGGGTACGTTCATTTGGATCGGGCGTTGACGTAACGGTCTCTGCCGATGAGTCGCAGAAGGCATGTTTTATTCGTCCTTCAAGAGAAATACGAGACCCCTCGTCATACCCCCGCTCCAATTGAGGAATGCGTGGCCGCCATCATATTCGGAATAGCCAATTGGATAGCCCTTTGCTCGTAACACGTCGCGCATATGCTGATTCGAAGCGATCTGCATGGGATAACTTTCCATTAGGCCCACTTCCAGGTAGAACCGCAACGGAAGTCTAGGAGAGGTTTGAACCTGGCGGATTAGCCATTCTGGTTCCTTTTCACCTTCAGGTTTCCACCAAAACGAGCCAGACAGGGACACGACATTTCCAAAGACGTCAGAGTGTCGCAGCCCCGCGAAAACCGACGCCAGCCCGCCAAAGCTCGATCCAGCTACGATAGTCCGCGACGCGTTCATAGTAGTGTGATATTTCTCCCGCGACCACGGCACCAGTTCTTCTGCAAGAAAGTCGCCAAAGGGAATATTGCACGGCAACTCGGCCCTGCGCCCGCTCGGAACGGAATTATCAACCAAGATCGCGACCATGGGCGGAATCTGCTTCTTCGCGATGAGGTTGTCGAGAATCTTAGGCATCCACATTACATTGCGATCCCCGTCAAATAAAACCAATAGCGGATAACGATCCCCATTGGCGGAAAAACCTGGCGGAGTATAGACCCAGAGTTTTTTTTCGTCCTTCAGAATCCCACTCTGAATTTTCGTGATCTCTATTTTGCCTATGGCAGTGGACGCAGGGGCGTTCCAAATTAGCGGAGGAGCGTCACGCAATTCCACAAAAGAAGATTCCGCAGTGTGAGCGCTAAAAGTTGCCGGACAGCGATGCGGGTTAAGCGGATCAACCTAAAACATAGCCAAACGATCACGTATTGCGTCGTCGCCTTTGATATCGTTGAGCGACGTGAGCGGGTCGTTCGGCGAAAGGTTGTAAGCAAATTGTGCGTCGTTTCGAACTTTGTAGGTCTTGAACCACACATCCGTGCCCGCGAGTCGCAACATTCGATCCTTGGCATCGAATCCGGCGACACCATCAAAGATCACAACGTTACGGGTATCAGCGTTTCCATGCCACAGGAAGGTTACAAGGGAAAAGTGTTCGTCGCCAGGAATAGCCTCGATCAGCGGCGCACCACTTTTCCGGACTGATTTCCAAAATTGTTCCTCCGCTACCGGCTTCCCCGCCAACACTTCTTTACGTAGAAGAGACACGCGGGGGCTCGCATTTGGACTAGTGGGGAGATAAGTCGCAGACTGCGCCAAGGCGGCAGCCGCTGCAAGAAGAAATAACAAAGCTGATTGCAAGCGCATAAGTTGCCAAGATTTTCCCACGGCTTATCTGAAATCAGTCAGACCAGCGTTGGGCCGTCCGCTCCCAGCGATGCGACTTAAGAGTCCGCAACAATGCGGCATCGAGAGGCCCCGCATCGGACGCAGCAATGTTTTTCCTGACATGATCGGGCTCGCGCATGCCGATAATAGTCGTGCTTACCACCGGATTCGACAGTATGAAACGTAATGCCATCTCAGGCATGTTCATGGATGGAGGCACCACGGCTCGTAGCTTCTCGACGTGTGCGAGAGTTTTCGGAAGATTTTCAGGGCCGAAATATTTCGCGCGCCAATCGTCGGGAGGGAACTTTGTGTTGGCAGTCATTTTTCCGCCCAGACTGCCTTCGTCGAGGGGTACGCGGGCGATGACGCCGATATTCAACTCCTCGCAAACCGGAAACAATTTATCTTCCGGGGCCTGATCGAAGATGTTGTAAATCACCTGTACGACATCCACGAGGCCCGTGTGCAGGGCTTCGATTCCGTTCTCAGGCTGCCAGCGATTAAGGCTGAGCCCAAAGAATCGAATCAAGCCATCTTTCTTCAATTTCTCAACCGTCTCACGAAACTCCGGCTCGCCTGCCCAGATGTCGTCCCAAACATGAAACTGCAACAGGTCAATGGACTCAGTTCCCAGCTTTTCAAGAATGAGTTGGGTGTATTTCATCACGTGCTTCTCGGGAAAAATGTTTGAATATTTTTCCTGTGATGGAGCCGGCCATTGGTTATTCATCGGTGGAATTTTCGACGCGGCATATAAACGCTTCCCCGAATTCCGGGAGAGAATTTCGCCCAACAGACGGTCGCTATTGCCGTTACCATAAGCCCAGGCGGAATCAAAGAAGTTGCATCCCAGATCAACCGCCAATTGCAACGCTTGCAGGGATTTCTTTTCTTCCGACCCGCTCCATCCGCTCATTCCCCAAAGCCCGTGAGCGATGTCTGATACTTCAAGTCCGGTTCTACCTAATCGGCGATATTTCATAGATGACTTTTTCTAACCTTCATGTTCTTCCAGAAATTTTTCGGCTTCGAGGGCAGCCATGCATCCCGAACCGGCCGCGGTGATTGCTTGGCGGTAACGCCGGTCCTGCACATCTCCGCAGGCGTACACGCCGGGGACCTTTGTGAAGACATTATTCGATGTCATCAAATAGCCATCTTGATCGGTCTCAAGTTGGCCTTCAAACATTTTTGCGTTAGGGATATGGCCAATGCCGAGAAACATCGCGCTGGTTGGGAAGTCCCAAACTTTATTGGTCTTCAGGTCGCGCAACTTGAGGCTGGTTACTTCTTTCTGAGCAACGTCCTGAACCTCCTCGACAACCGTGTTGGTTAGGAAATGAATTTTGTCATGATGTCGAGCGCGTTCCAGCATAATTTTCGACGCGCGAAATTCTTCCCGGCGATGAATGAGCGTAACCTTTGTCGCAAACCTCGTAAGGAAAGTCGCTTCTTCCATGGCGGAATCTCCGCCACCGATTACCACGATTTCCTTGCCCGAAAAAAAGAAACCGTCGCATGTAGCGCAGGACGAAACGCCGTGACCGATCAGCGCCTGTTCACTGGGAAGGCCCAGCCATCTGGCAGAAGCTCCGCTCGCGACTATCAAACTGCGGGCATGAATAACCTCTTTTCCCAGGTGTATGGAAAAAGGGCGGCTGCCGAGATCAACCTTCGCAACGTGACCAAGCTGGTATTGCGCCCCAAATCGGCCTGCCTGCTTGCGCATGTTCTCGATCAATTCTGGCCCCTGAATCCCTTCTGGAAACCCAGGGAAATTTTCTACGAGTGTAGTAAGCGAGAGTTGCCCGCCAGGTTCATGACCCTCGAGTATCAGCGGCTTGAGATTCGCGCGCGCCGTGTAAAGAGCGGCAGTGTGTCCGGCGCACCCGGAACCAATAATGACCACGTTGCGAACATTATCCATAGACGTAAGCTTAACTGGAGAGTTTCAATTTACGGGCGGTTGGTCTCCAGCAGAATGCGCAAGATTGCGTAAGCTCGAAGTCAAGCGACTGGGAGACTCAAAGCCATTACTCAGAGTTAGATTAAGTTATTGACAAATCGGATTCGGCATCACTTTCCCGCGATGCCGTCGGCTATCCCCGCCGCGATGGGTACTCTGAAGGTCTCGTGCTTGTATGCCTTCACCATCAGAAGTATCCATAGGACAAGTGTAACCAGCCCGACGAGCAGCCCCAGCATTCCCATCACTCCGAATCCCAGTAACCCGCCAATTGAGGCGCTCATGACCAGCAGGGCGATGCGTATGACGAATAGCCCGCCGAACACGACGATGGATTGCGCCGCCTGGAAACGGACCCACGGGCGCTTATCGATCAGCAAGAAGATAATGCCTGTCAGCCAGCCAAGTAGATAAGCAAGCAGTCCGGCAACATTTTCGGACAGACCGTCCGAGGATGCCGTAACTACGCCCGCCACTGGCGCTGCCGCCCCTTGATTAGTTCCGCATGCTGGACAAAAAGTCGCGCTTCCAATTTCCTTGCCACATGATTTGCAAAAGGCCACGTTTTCCTCCTAGTTTGTCGTGCGCGAGAGTAGCAAAATGGCGAGACAAGCGCAATGGTCGTTTTGAAGCCACTGCGGCTCCGCGAACCGGGCAATGATGCGAAAATGCCAGGGGAGAAATCCACCCTCCGCAAAAAACGCGGAAGGATGGGGCACCCTCGACGGTTACTTGGCGGGATGATCGGCTTGGATGGATTTGATGGTAATCGCGCTCTTTTTGACGTCCAGGTCTCCGGTCAGCATCACGGCCTGCCCGGCAAACTTTTCCGCTTCGACCTGATCGTCTAAACGGTACACGTTTCCCTTTTCCACAAGGACGAAGGAAGCCGCGAACTTGGCAACACAGTTCCGCGAGCAGGAAGCCGCGTCTGAGCCAAACGATCTGGATTTCAGCATTTCCTTGTGAGACCGGGAAAGGGAGTGAACATTGAGAGCGCAGGAGCTGTCCGAAATTTCGCCGTGGAATGTAGCCGCATAGCTCATCCCGCTTGCGAGTACAGCGAAAACAGTAGCAACGATCCAGCATTTCATGGAAAACGTCCTCCGAAAATATTAAGCGATTACGATGACCTTCATATGCATGTCCTCGTGACCTTCGCTACAGATCACGGTGCAGACAATCTGATATTCGCCCGGCTGATTCGGGACTTTCAATACGAATTCCTGTGTGCCAGGCTTGAGTTCAAGGTCCCAGTCCGGAAACTTGGCTCCATCTTTTTTGCGGATGAGCGCAAACCCGTGAATGGATCCGCTTCGGTTTTGGGTCTTCGCCTTCTTCGCAGTAATGCGGAATTTCACTTCTTCGCCGGCCTTTAACGTCAGCGTTGGGCTCGCCTTGCGGTCGATTTTGAATCGGCTATCTTTGTCCGCGAGTAATTCAATGACGCGAATTTCGCTTTGCGCGGCAAACTGCATACTCGATCCCGCCAGCAGCAGGGCAGCGGTTATCAAAACTGAAATCTTAAATGTGACTCGATGTCGCACGATGGGCATGGCTACTCCGTCATGTACGCCAGGATGTACCGCATGTCTTCGTCCGTGATGAGCGCCCGCACGCGCATGTGACGGACGATCGTCCCCATCATTCTCGGGGGAAATTTATGCGGGGGCATGTGGCAGCGCCCACAGTTCGCCTGAAACCGCTTTTCTCCTTCGATTCGCGTGGCGGCGAGGTCTTGAACGGCGACCGGGGAAGCCTCAACCGGATCAGCCTGTTTCCTGGGAGCGGCACTGGCAGCCACCGCAGCAAGAGTCACAATCACAGCAAGTACTCTCATCATCGTCAGTAGCCTCCTGGACCAAGGGGAAATGCAAACCGGTATGTGATGCCGACTGTCCAGATATTTGCGTTCCCTTCGGAACTGAATTGCCGTCCATAGCTGGAAACAGCTCGGAGGCCATCCATGAAGTAATAATTGATTCCGACCTCGGATTCCTTGGTGTCTACATCGGGTACGTCGCCATTTGACGCGCCGGGTTTGGCAAAAAATTGTTGGAAACGCGCCACCAATTGAGTGTGGGCCAGGACCTGAGTATGCGAAAACGCATTCAGACGCAAAGCAGGCTCAATCCAATAGCCACGCCCCGATTCGGCATCGGCGAATTCCGACCGGATATCGAGTGGGATTGCGCGGGGTTGCCATTCAAAATGCGTGCCGAAGCGGTTAGCGCGATTTTCCTGTAAGAGATGTTGGAGTGAGAACCCAATTTCAACTCGTTGGTTGGGAAAAAACGCGCCCAGGCGGCCACCGATTTCGCGGTCGGACGCCAGTGTGTCGTTTGTGCTGAGTGTCGAGAAATAACCTGCGTAGTTCAGGTTAAGGTTATGCGCAACAGAAAAGCCGCCACGCATCATCGCGCCGTTACTGGAACCGTGTTCCAGGGGAAGAATGATCGGATCCGCTTGCAGGTCTCGTATCCAAACCGGGTAAAGGCGCTCGTTATAGATGCCAAACGGCGTGAGAAAACGTCCAACGGTGACGGTTAAGTAAGGGTTGGCGATGTAATCAACCTGCAAATACTCGAGTGATTTCTGGACCGGTCCGCCGAATGGACCTGTTCCGTCGCGGCGCACGAAGTCCCCCTCGAAAGCTCCGCGGGACTCTATCAGCCATTTGTCACCCAAAGGTAGGAGAACTACGGGAGAGAAGATGCTCACGAGGGTCGTTTGCCCACCCTGCACGAAGGGCACGAAGGCGACGCCTCCTGAAATAACTGGCACTGTCTGTAAATCGCTGACATCCGGGGCTTGCCCGAAGGCGGGAATAACGAAGCAAAGCGCCGCCAGCCATCCGCAGAAGTGGGCGAAAATGAGAGGAAAGACAGATTTTGGACGAAATGACACTGCCCTAAAAGGAGGCAATCTCAATGCCAGCACTCAGGCCTGCAAAGCAGTGAAAATACAACGTGACAAATGCTTGACAAAAAATCCGTATGAGATTGAACAATCACTCTGAGACGCCTGAAGCAGAAAGGCTGAACCTGACCGGAAAAGAGGCTACTTCCCTTCGTTGCGGCAAACTTCTTGCGGGCAAACTTCTATGGATGAGTTCCGGCTCTCTTTCGAACCGATCTGGCCCCAGGCTTCGCCGGTGCCGAGGCCGCTGTGACTCGATTTAACTCCTCCGGGACCGTCTGCGGCACGCTCAACAATCTCCGGTAGTTGGCGTTAATTGCCGATGCGGTTTGGAACAATGGCTCGTAGGCACTTTGGTCCGGTGCGGAACCTGTTGCGGTAGCCGCACATCGAGCCAATACAACGGATGCTTTTCCGAACCGTTCCAGGCGGATGCGGCTCACCGGCGTATTCGTGCCGAGCATTGCTGCGGGGCTGGTCACCGAAGACGCGTCGTCCTCAATCGAAACCTGGAGCAAGTCTTTAGGGTCGCGAACTTTGAACACCAGGGTTTCAACCATGTTCTTGGGATCCTTGCTGAACGAATATTGCACCGTCGAATACAACGCTTGAACGGCAAATTCGCGGCGTATGCGTACCCATGCCGCGCTGTCATTATCTCTCGAAACGTGTGTTCTTTCATTGATCGGGAGAAAGTCGGGCTGCTGATCCAAAGTGGAGCGCCCTCGATCAACCTCGAAGTCCTGACTGAAGAGCGGCTGCTTGGGCACACGAGACAACGCTGAACCGATTTGCTGTTGTTCCTCCTTCGAGGGAGTGCACACATTCAGCATGTTCACTCTGACTTGAGGCTGCGATGATTTTTTGGTAGACGGCTGTGACGGCTGCTGCGCGCAACCTAAAGGGGAGAGAGACAAAAAAATAAAGATGATGATTCTGTTTCGGAGCACAAGTCGCATTTTAGCAGGCGGGCAGGAGATGCCGAGAGGGGATTGCAAAAATTTAGTGGGTCAGTTTCCGGGTTTTCCGTCACTCGCCAAGAATCTTTGGAATATCTGACGGAAACTTCCAACTCTTTATTCCGGAAGATTCCGCCTGCGGTTCCGGAACCGTCGTGCCGTTCGTTTCCAATGCCCCATTACCTGGCTCGGGAACGATCAGCGTGCTTGCAAAGAAATGTGAAGAGACATGTCGGACTCGATGTGGGCGCACTCGCGCGACACGGGTCCACTTCGCCGCTCCCGCTCCACCTGGAGATGCAATGCTTTCACGCCAAGTCTGGATCGGGCAGCAAGACTCATTGTTTCAGGTCAGCGGGCCAGTTGGTGATCAGGGTGAGCGGTTCGGTGATGGACTGCGGAAGAACGGTGTTCATCACGAATTTCTTTCCGTCGGCGGAAACGGTATAGGGTCCATTTTGACCGACCACGGTCGCGGCTTTGAACAGCGCGTGGGGCGCGCCCAGTTGCAGGCTGGCTCCGTTCTGGCTAACGTCCACAGCCATGATCTGCCCGTCAGGCGAAATGAAGAAAAGTTCCTTGCCGTCCTTCCGCCAGTTTGGTCTTCCTCCCCCGGCGGTTGATACCTGCCAGCGGCCGGCGCCGCTGGGGAATGGCTGGACGTACAATTCCATGCGGCCAGTCTCATTGTTGGCATAGGCCAGCCATTTGCTGTCGGGCGAGAAGGAAGGTGTGACGTCCGAGAAATTCGTGGCTACCAATGGAAACGGTTTTTGGTCGCCCGACTTATCCGGAAACATGGGTAGCGCCCATATATCCCAGCCAGAATTCGATTTCGGATCGCGCCGCATGTAGGCGATGTAGCGGCCATCCGGAGAAACGGAAAAGGGAATATCGGTTATACCGGGGGTTTCCAGCAGCTTCTCTTTGCTGCCTGTGCCGTCGGCGTTTTGACGGTAGAGAGAGTTCCCAGACGCACTTGCCCCATAGCTGAAGACAATCGATTTTCCGTCGGGCCACCAAATGGGATCGCCGCTGTATTGCGGGCCAAAGGTAAGGCGGGTTTTGGTGTGGCGGGCTACGTCGAGCACCCAGATGTCGGCAACGCCGTTGTTTTCGAGTTCAAAGGCCAACTTGCTTGCGTCGGGGGAAAGCGCGGGATTGTAGTAATCAGCGATGTCGGGCAGAACCGGCTCACCCTGCTTGCCATCTGCGTCGTACCAGACGAGTTGAGAGCCGCCGCCCGCCGCGCCGTGCTGGTAAAGAAGCTCCCCGTTTGCCGAAGTTGTCAGGATACCGTGCCAGATGTCCGTATTGACCGCGACATGGTCGGCTACGGGCTTGGCTTCACCCTCCAACGCCAGACTACGTAGGTTGAAACGTTGCGCCAGCAGCGTGTTATCGCGCACGAACAAAAGATATCCCGGGGCTGCATAGATGGCGTTGGAATCGTTGCGCAGCAGTAGCTTGCGCTCTTTGGAATCGAGCGCAGCCAGATAGATGCCACTGTCTGCGGTCGTCGAGCCGTGGGCGAAGTGGAGAAAGTGGTTGCCATCAGGAAGAAAATCGGGCCAGCGATGGGAAGTCTCCTTGGCGTCCAGCGTGGTCAGGCCGACGCGCGTGCCCCCGGCAGCATCAACGCGCGCAAGGCCCGAGGTGGTATCCGGCGCGAACACAATAGTGCCCGTAGCGCCCCAGGCTCCTCCCCGGCCAAAGGGAGCATCGCAAAGGGCCTGTGGAGGACCGCCGCTGGCGTCAACTTTGTTCAGCTTGCCCGTGGCGAAGAACGCGACGTAGCGGCTGTCGGCGGACCAGAACGGATAGGTTGCGCCTTCGGTTCCTGACATGGGCTGCGCGACTGGCGAGTTCAGCGGCCGGATCCAAAGCATTTGCTTGCCGTCTGCATTCTTGGCTACAAAAGCGATTCGCAGCCCGTCCGGCGAGAGCACCGGCGGCCCGGCGGTGGTTCCGGTCAACTGGAAGGTCGCTTTCTCCGGAGGCAGGATGTAGGAGTGAACCGAGACCTGCGGTGCGTGCACGGCCTGCATATAAGCCAGCGCGAATGCAATCGCAGCCACGGCAAGCACGCTCGCCGCAACCCACGGCAGCCAACTCCGGCGTGAAAACACGACGGCGGCAGACCGGGTTGTAGTTAGAGG
>Ga0208849_1000981_pt1 | contig 22438 bp, 20 predicted proteins | sample NGESurdeep072012_10_FD_184470 | JGI IMG/M metagenome (GOLD analysis project Ga0208849, IMG submission 184470) | Arctic peat soil microbial communities from Barrow, Alaska - NGEE Surface sample 53-3 deep-072012 (SPAdes) | ecosystem: Environmental > Terrestrial > Soil > Wetlands > Peat ... | reverse complement strand
AACAGCTCCTGCTCACGGTCACAAGCTATGAAGTTCTGGGGCATACCCGCATCCTCTTAAACCCACCGGACGGCACCCCTTTGTGCAACAGCCACGACGACCACCGGGCGTATCCGTCGATGCTTAGCTCGCACTCGCAATGCGCCGAGAAGCCAAGTCGCCGCGGCTGCGCCGCCGAATCGCGCCCCAGTCGCTTCGCGACTCTCCCCCGGGGCGCTCACTGACGCTCCCCACCCCCAACCCTGCGCGCAGAGGGGCCGTCTATGGCACGAGACGCCAAGCCAGGGCGCGCGGGGCCGGCGACCCGAGCTCCGACCACCTCAGCGCCGCTTGGGAATATCAGCAGCCCGCAACCCGCAGCCAAGGCTCGCTCTCAAACCACTTCGTGAGCCCGATCAGCTCCCAGGCGGTGCCCTGCAGCAGCAGCCCTCGCCCGGGCGGGAGCTTCGCGATGTCCCCCGGTGTAAGGACTCGTTGGCGCTGTGTCTGATAGTTCACGGTATCGCTGTGCGTCGGCTCGCTGAGCCACTCCTGGGGCTCGCTGCGCCCGAGCGCGAGGCTGGTCATGTCGCGGTCGTATTCACCGAGGGCGATGGAGACCGCTTCGAGGGTGCGTGTGTCGGCGATGCCGCTGAGGATCAGCTTGGACTGGAACAGGGAGAGGAACCCGTCGGCCGCGTCGGCGCCCCAGCGCACGCGTGCCTGGGAGAGGTCTTGGAGGCCTACCACGACTTGTAGGTTCTGTCCGCCGGCCTGGGAGACGAGCGCAGGCAGGTCATGGATCGGGGCGATGTTCGCCACCTCATCCAGCAGCCACAGCATCCTGCCCCCAGCACCGTCGCCCTGGTCGTTGCGGGCGCGGGCGTAGGCGGCGTGGCGGATCTGCTCCAGCAACCCGACGATCAGCGGGGCGCAGGCCGTCTGGTGCTGCTCGGGTGAGGTGATGTAGATCGTGTCGGTGCTCGTGGCGAAGTCCTCTGGGTTGAAGTTGGGGTTTGCGGCGCTCTGGCGGGCGCCGTCGCTGTTGTAGGCGCTGAGCACACCGGCGGTCGCGGAGAAGATGCTCGAGCGCTCGCGGGCGTCGGTGCGCTCGATCCCGATGAGCACATCCGCGGCGATCCCGCTGTCGCTGTCGGCGAGGACTTCCAGGGCCGGCGCGAGGTCTTGGCGCAGCGTCCAGCGCAGCACCTCTTCGATCGGGCGGTCGGTCAACTGCGCGGCGTAGAGCAACGGGGCGAGCAGCGCGGCGGCGCGCTCGGACCAGTGGTTCTCATTCGTCGTCCCCGCACCGGCGCGGGAAGCGGAGGTCATCGCGCGAGCCATCACGAGCGCCCCATCCCAGGTGGCGGCAGCGCTGATCGGGGACCACGACAGTCGGCGCACACCGTCGGGGAGGGGCTCGGTGCCGGAGGGGTCAAACAGCCAGACATCGCCGATCTCCGCGCGCGCGTGGACCGTGGCGTCCATCACGTCGGGCTTGGTCGAGGTGCTGACGACCGCGCCGGAGGAGGCCATCAGCGCGGGGATCATCACGGCGCTCGTCTTCCCCGACCGTGGCGGGCCGAGGATCATCGCCGCGGTCTCAGGGTCGGCGGCTGCCCATTCCTGGCTCTCGCGCAGGCCAAGGTAGGCGCCCCCGCCGACGCGCACGAGTCCTTCCCTGAGGCGTGTGGCGGGACTGATGGGTACATGCGCCACCGGCTCACGTGTCGTCGGCGGGAGCGGGGCCGGCCGGACGGGGGTGCGCGGGGTGCGGGTGAAGACGCCAACGGCGAGCATCAGGAGCAGGCGCCCGACGACGAGCGCGATCGCGGCGCCGATCGTCCAGCTGATCGCGCTGCCCGATTTCAGGTTGAGCACGACGCGAATGAAGCCGACCACGAAGAAGAAGAGCAGGAACGCGAGCACTACCCCGAAGCACGACGCGAAGGGATGGCTGCGCCGGAACGGAGGCTCCATCTCCTGGTGGGAGGGCCCCCACTCCTCCTCGTCCTCCTCGTCGTACATCCACCTTGACATGTTCAGCACCTTACACTACGGTATGCAACATGACAAGCATGTTTGTCCAGGATGACGTAAATGCCACCACGTAGACAGACGGGTCTCGGCGCGATGCGCGAGATCCGCCAGGAACTCAAACAGGCCACCGATGAACGCAAGGACGCGGACCAGCGGATCAGGCGGCTGCGTGCCGCCGAAGCCGCACTGCACGGCAGGCGCAGCCCCAACGCGAAGGTCCTCAACCGCGAGCAGCTCAAGTCCTATCTCGCCGAGCGCCCCGGGTCGCGGAGCATCGACATCGCCGACGCGCTCGGCGTCCCCGCGACAAACGTGAGGACACTCCTGGGCGCGCTGAAGAAGGCGGAACAGGTCACGAACAGAGACCAACGCTGGTATCTCACCGGGCACGCAGGCTGAGCGCACGAGCAACGAAGCACGAGCAACGAGGTCCACTCATGGGAAGCGCAACGACGAGCAGCACCATCACGCGACGAGGAGCCCTGAAAGCGATCCAATCGGTGGGGGTCGTGTTGTACGCGATCACGCTCGCCGGGCAATGGTTCGCCGCGCTCGCGCGAGTCCTGAGCTCCTACATCGTCCTCGCGCTGATCGCGCTCGTCACCGGCTGGCCGATCCCGAGCAACTGGATCGCGCTCGCGATCGGCTTCGGCCCACTCGTCATATCCCTGCTCGCGCTACTCATCCCACCCCTGATCGCGCCGCTCGACGGGCGTTGGTGGGAGATCAGCTCCGGCGGGCGCCCCCCGGAGCAGGACGAGCAGGAAGCGTTCGACCGCGCGATCGAGGAGCTGCGCGAATACGACCCGAAGCTGCACGTGCCAAAGCATTGGTTCGTCGCCGAAGAGCCCGAACGCAACGCTGCCGCCTACGCCAAAACGATGCGCGTCGACCGCGGCCTCTTGGAAAGCCCCTACTCCGCCGCCGCCGTGATCGCACACGAGCTCGGACACCTCAACTCAGGCGACGGCAGATTCTCCAGCGCGATCCGCCTGATGCTGCTCGCAGACATGCCCAGACCCACGCTCTACCCGCTGTGGTCGCTCCCCTTCCGCGGCTTCGCGTGGTTCGCCAGCGGCGCGGCCGTCCTCGGCTTCATGGCAAACCCCTGGGAGATGTACTGGCGCTCCCGCGAGTTCGCCGCCGACCAGTACGCCGCACGCCTCGGGCAAGGACCGGCACTCGCCAGAACCCTCGAACACGACTCCCTCCCCTACGAGCAATCAGTCCCCAGGATGCGCTACTCCCGCGCCTCACACCCCTACACCAAGCAACGCGTGGCGAAGCTCCGCGCGCATGCCCGCCCACAAGCAGGAGACCACAGATGAGAACAGCCACCACGACCCCGGCCAGAGCATCACGCGATAGCTGCCCGACACGACGGCGGGGACTCGGCGCGATCACCCGCCGGGTCACCGTCGACCTCACCCCGCAAGCCGTCGAGCAGGTGGCACAGCGAGTCGCACATCTCCTTCAACACAAACAACTGCAGGGACAACCCGAACTGATCACCGCCGGTGAGCTCGCCCGCCGCCTACGCGTGCAGCGACCCTGGGTCTACAAAAACCGCCACCTACTCGGCGGCCAGCGCATCGGCACCGGACCGAAGGCCCCCTGGCGCTTCGACCTCGACACAGCCACACAGGCACTGAAACGCCACACCACGGATATAGACGCGAACACGTGTGCGTGATGCGCACCCGCCCGAAAACCCCAGCACGGAAGAGAAGGACATGAGAACACTCAGCACCACATCAAACAGAGCAAGATCGCCACAAATCCCTCGGACGCCGCGGAGAGGAACAACGGCCGTCCCGTGGGGTTTCGCACGCACAGCACGGCGGGTACTGGGCTCCCATCCACCCGACACCACGAAGCTCGGCGAGAAATGGCTCACCAAGCGAGAGCTCGCGGCTTATCTGCGTGTGACACCACGCTTCATCGAGCTGCAACAGCACGTTGGCCTTCCCGTGTTGCGGATGGGAGCGGTCAACCGCTACCGGATCTCCGAGGTCGAGGCGTGGCTGCGCGAGCAATACACGTCCAGCGCAGCCGTCAGGAGCGCGTGATGCCGAACAACAGAGGCACCAAGCACAAGCCGAGCTGGAGTGGCCGGGTCAGCTACAAGGGCCACAAGAAGTGGGTCGGCTCTTGCGACACGGTCGAGGAGTACAAGCAGGCCGCAAAGGAACGGCTCGCCGAGCTGCGCGAGGAAGTCGAGCACCCCGGGCAGAAAGCGATCCCGACGGTGCGAGAGTTCGCCGGCGCCGTCTTCAAGGACAACGGCCGGATCGAGATGACCTGGCCCGCGGGTGAGCGCGCCCGCAAGGAGAAGGGCCGCAAGGCCAACTCCGTCCAGTGGATGCAAGAGGCGCTGCGACCGTTCATCCGTGAGTTCGCAGACCGCCCGCTGGACAGCTTCGGTCGTGATGAGGCGCTCACCTGGATCCGGCCCAAGGGCGCCCACACCCGGCAAAACGTGCGCCAATTCTTCAACCACGCCCTGGACCGCGAGCTAATCAACAGCAACCCGTTCGCTCGCACAGGCGCGAGCAAGCGTAAGCGCCGCGTCGACCGCCACGACTTCCAGATCATCACGCCCGACCAATACGCCGAGCTGCGTCAATGCGCGCGGAAAAGCCGCGCCGATGACTACGGCCTGGTGATCGAGGGCGCGATCCTCGCCGTCGGCGAGGCGGCCATCCGGCCCGGCGAGATATTCGCACTACACCGCGACGAAGTCGACTTCACCGAGAACGTCATCCACATCCGCTTCCAACTCGACTCCCGTACCCAGAAGCGCGTCCCCCCGAAGGACGACGACCAGCGCTGGGTCGTGATGAGCCCCGCCCTGCGCGATCACCTGCGCGTCATGCCGCGCTACAGCGACACGATCGTGTTCCCCGCGATCCGCGGCGGCTACATGACCCAATCCAACTGGACTCACTACTGGCACGCCGTACGCGCCTCAGCGGGAATGCCCGGCCAGGAGTTCTACGAGCTCAAGCACCGCGCGATCCAGTGGATGGTCGATCCGGTGGACGACGGCGGCCTGGGGCTCGATCCTCAGACCGTCGCGACGATGGTCGGCCACGACGACGGCGGCTACCTGATCTCCACCGTCTACACCAAGCTCGCAGACAAGCGCGCCCGCAACCGCGCGCAGACAGCGATGGACGACTACCAAGAGCGCCAGGCCGCTAAGACCCGCCACCTGAGCGTGGTTGGGGAGGAGTAGGGGCTGGGACGACGCCGCGGGACGCTGACTCCCTGGGTCGGGGTTTGCCGGGCAGGCGTGCCCGTGGCCAATGGCAGGTCGAAGGTTGGTCAGCCTTTTGGTCCTGCGAGACCGCGTGTGCTCTATGGCGGTAGCTGGCCACCGATTGGCCGGGCCGGACGCCGGTCATCGCCGATGTCGTCGGAGCCGAACGGTTCCGGAAGCATCTCGCGCAATGGCAGGACGCGGTAGCGGCCCTCACTGGGCAGATCGATCACGCAACGGGCCCGCGGCGTCGCCCACTCCCAGGCGAACTGACGGCAGCTTCCACATGGCGCGGCGCCACAAATGTAGAGCGTCTTCAACCAGCGGTCCGCGCGACCACGGGACTCACGCAGTTGAAGCGACGCCAGCGCCCTTATGATCGCCACCTCCTCGGCGTGCTTCCCCAGCGCGTAGTTCGCGACCTCGATGTTCGTCCCGCCGAACACGGCGCCACCGGCCGTCTCGACGGCAGCAACCACGAGCACACCGGAGTATCGCGCGTAGTTGTACTCGGCCGCACGCTTCGCCTCATCACGTAGGCTTGCCAAGACTGACGGTGGGATATCTGGGCGACGGGTGCGCATCGCTATAGCTTCGTCGATCGACCAGACAGCAAGTAGGCGTCCGGTCAGTCTGCAAAGGTCGCATTGCGATGGGGATCAACGCCCTGGTCAACCGCAGTGTGCCACGGCCGCGCGATCCGCAGCTCGATGATCTTGAGCTACGGACGTCGCAGCAACTCGTCGCGATCATCGACATCTTGCTTGGGCTAACACTCGTCGAGGGTGCCGTCGCCTTTCGGAGCATGTTCACCCAGAGCTCAACCGCCAACGCCCCTGCGATCATCGCGATGGTACTCGTCTACTACACGGCCATCCGAAGCTTTATCGACTGGCACATCGCGATGGAGGTACGCCCATACCGCATCCTCACGGAGAAAGTCAGAGACAAGGAGCTGCGCCGCGTGTTCTTGGACTTCGCGATCATGGCCAGCTACAGCTTCCTAATACTCCGCGCCCATACTCTGATCCAGCATCCCGGTAGCGACATCACCGCGATAGCGATCACCTACGCGGCGATCTACCTCGCCTACATCATCTGGGGCAAGCTGCGCGAACACGCCAAACAGATCCGCGGCGTGACGTTGCCGAGCCCGTTCGCTCCCGGGCTCCTGATCGCGACCCTCACGATTGCTGGGCTCCTGCTCGCTGGCTACGTGATCGGACGCTCAGAGGAAACGTTCGGCTTGAGCAAGGCGGACTTCAACACGGTATTCCTCGCTTTGGAGCTCCTGCTCATCGCCTGGTACCGGCATGAAAACTGGGTGCAACAGATGGTCCTGAACGGCCCCGAGGCGCACCGCGAAAGCCTGGGCAAACGCTTTATTCAGGCGATCGACAAGGAGAAAGCCGCAAACGAACAGAAGAAGGGGGTGGAGCGTGTCAAGCAGATGAACGCCCTGCACGCGGGAGTCGAGAAGGTCGACGAGGCACTGCTGGGGCAGCTGATCGAGCAGACCCACCGGCGCTGAGCCGGGGGTTACGCCTAGGAGTCAGAGACTGACGACGAGTCGCTGGCCACCGACCTCCTGACGGGGGCGTGCTCTGAACGCAGGCGGTGTAGTCCGGATGCCCTTGGAGACGCCGGCATGCGTACGTTTCCCGTCCCGAATTTGTGGCTTCGCGCCTCGATGTCGCCACTGCGCTCTGACTCCCCCGACTGGCCCCGCGGGACTCTGCGTCCCATTTGCGTCCCATGCCGGCCTTCCCTGCGTCCCATTTGCGTCCCGGAGGCCACCGAACCGCCGCGAACGCCGACAAATCAGGTGCTGCGAAAGCCCCAGCTTTCGGGCTCTTTCGCCCGTGTTTGCTGGGGCTCGCAGTTACTTAGGGTATCGGGGAGACAGGATTTGAACCTGCGACCGCCCGGCCCCCAGCCGCAAGGATGGGGTGTTGCTCCGGTGATGACGCCCGGATTTATTGGGTTTTCTGTCTCTCGATGCTCTTCATTTCTGCTCAGTTTGTTCCCCGTTTCGTTCCCCGAACACTTGTTCGGGACCCTGAATCTGCCTGTCATTATCCGCCATCTGTAAACGCTTGCGGGGCGTCCAAGTCGAGGACCTCGAGCAACGCCCCCTACACGACGCATGGTGCGAGCCGTTCCTCACCCGCGGAAAACGGATACCTCGATACAACCCTCCCACAGGTAGGCTCGACCGGCTCCGGCTTGATCTGTTGCTGGCTTGTAGCGAGCCGGTCGAGCCTACCTGTGGTGTCGGACAGAGCAGCTAAAAGACATCCCAATCACTGTTACAAATATAGCCCTACATCAATTTATCGTCACAGAACTTGGGCGTGGAGTATCGCCATTGCCTATCAGCTCTTAGCTGAGCTTGTGGTCCCCAAATGGCTGCGCGCCAGTTTCTTTCCCAACTAGTGTTACGATATGCCAATGGCCCCCTCACAACTCGAGGCTTCCTCTGTCCGCGAAGCGTACACCTGCCTCACCCGTGCGAGCTCGCTGGCTCACCGGCCCGGGATCGTCATCCTCGATCAGGATCTACCCGCTCTTGGCGCGCTGACTGGCTCAAAGGCGCAGAGCCACAACTTGATCGCCGCCCTTGAGCGCGAGGGGTATCTTCGGCCGGTTCGCAGGAGCACCTACGTCCTCGTCGACTCGGCAGGTGGTGTCAAGAGCAACTTGCTGGATCTCATCGCCGCCATCACACCCAGGCCGTACCTCCTGACAGCCGGTAGAGCGCTGCAGTTTCATGACCTCAGCGATCAGCACTTTCGCCGCGTCCACGTCCTCGTGCCGACGCAGCTGCGCTCCTGGTCTTGGCGCGGAGACGAAGTGCGCTACTCACGGACCGACAGACCACTCCGCGGAGACTCGACGCGCACTCGAAAGACCCGGGCTCTCATCGCCACACCCGAGCGCGCGATCGCCGACAGCCTCGCGCACCCCAAGTGGGGCGTCTCGCTCAGCCAAGTCGTTGAAGCTCTCGACATCCTGCTTGCCCGTGACCCCTCCTCCGCCGACCGACTCGCCACCGAGATCTCCGAACACGACAGCCATGCCCTGGCGCGACGACTCGGCTTCCTAACCGCACGCTTGGCCGGCGAAGATGCCGCCCGCCCTTTCCTGCCATTGCGCGGACACAGCAAAGCAGCCACACCCCTCCGCGCCGGCGTCGGTACCACCGGCCCCATCGACTCCACATGGAACGTGCAGGTGAACGTCGATCTCGAGCAACTGATCCGACCCAGGCAGAGCGCCGATGGCTAACACCGGTCCCGTGCTGCGCATCCGCAACGAGTACGAGTTGCAAGACCTCATCGATGCCGAAGGCCGCGACGCGACCCTGATCGAACGAGACTTCGCCTTGACAGTGATCGCCGCCGGACTCATCGCCGAGTACGGAGACGCCCTCTGCTTCAAGGGCGGATACGTCCTGCGCCATGTCTACGGCCACGAACGCTTCTCCAAAGACATCGACACCACGAAGATCAACCCGCCCAAGAGCAAGCTCGACTCCCAGCACGTAGCCATCACGATCCGCGAATCGGGAATGCGAAACCTGCTCAGCCTCAACGCCGGGAAGCCGGCAACCGACTCAGGACGCAGCCTCGACTTCGACAACATCAGCTACACCGGACCACTGGGAAGCGGCTTCGTATCGGTCGAGGTCAGCTATCGCGAGGCTCTTGTCAAGGAGCCCCACCTGGTTGCCGTCGGCCACCCTTACTACGAGCCATTCGAGATCCCCGTCATGCAACTCGACGAGATAGCCGCCGAGAAGCTCCGCGCGCTCGCCCAGCGCCAGCGCCCAACCGACCTCTCGGATCTCGCGATGATCCTTCGCGACAACGAAATCGACAAGCAACAGGTTCGCGAACTCGCTACCAAGAAGTTCGAGCTGGTCAAGCCTGGTGACAGGCAAGGTCGCATCGAAAACAACATTGCGGCCGTCGGCCCGGAATACGACGATGTCGTGAGCGCCGTCGCGCCCGACGCTCCGGACTATGCGACTGCGCGCGAGCTCGTCCTGCGCAACCTATCCGCGATGCTGCCCTAGTACCGATCCGCTCTCCACGTTCTCTAGATCTAGGGGACTCGACCGGTCACCCATCCTGTTCCTCCTCGGACGCTGATACCTGCTCCTTCTCAGGCTCCTTCTCAGCCTTCGGCGCAAACGCGTCGTTGACCATCTGCACCTCGTGCTCTGAGGGAGCGTAGTGGGTGTAGATCTGGGTGGTCTTGCTATCGGCGTGTCCGAGAAACTCCTGGATCATCCGCATCGGCTGACCTGAGGCGGCCAGACGCGTGCCGAACGTGTGCCGCAAGTCGTGGAACCTGATCGGGCGAACTTTCGCGTCGACACAGGCTTCCTTGAATCGCTTGGTGACCTTCGATCGATCGAGCGCATTGCCAGTCTGCGGATGAGCAAACACGAGATCGTCTTCCGCGCCGAACTCGGTGCGCTTTGACCAGCCATCGAGCTCCCTGGCCAGTCGGTCGGCCATCGGCACGGAGCGTTTGGTCGAGAGATCGGACTTCCCCTCTTCGGAGTGCTCGCCGCGTACGAACGTGTTGCGCGGCCGTATCCGCTGTGCGATCCAGTCGACGTGACGCCAGCGCAACCCGAGCAGCTCGGATTGCCGTAGCCCCGTCATCGCCGCGGCGAGGATCACCACCCGCAAGACCGGGCCGAGCACATCCGGTGGAGGTGGCGGCGAGGGGCCACGGCGTCCTTTGCGGGTTGGCTTCGGCTCGCGAAAGACGACTTCGTCAGGGATCTGTCGCAGCACCGCATCGAGCTCCTCGACCGTCAGGAACTGCAGGTCTGGAGCAACATCGCCGGAGCGCCGGCGACCTGGCCTCGTGGCGCGCCGTACCGGGTTCTCGTGGCACCACCCTTCGTCGATCGCGTGCTCGAATACGGAGTGCAGAAAGCTCAGGGTGTTGCGAACCGTCTTGGATGACAGTTTCTTCTTGAGCATCGCGGTGGCGAGTGCTTCGACGTGGGCTCGGTTCACGCCCGTGACGGGTAGCGAGCCGAGTCTCGGCGAGATGTGCACTCGCTGCATCGACTCGCAGTTCTCTTGGTAGGACTTGCGCGCTCCTTCGAGCTTCTGCTTGCGCCGTAGCGAGTCAGCGGCAGCGTCCACCGTCGGGGTATCGGCGCCCCTCACCGGGCGCGGACGGCGCTCCTCCTCGCTCTGCATTCTTCGAAACTCGCGCTCGGCCTGGGCATCGGTGAGTCCCTCTCGGTTACCCGGTGTCCGGATCTCGCCGACCTTGCGGTTCAGCAGTCGCCCGTCGAGCGTGCGCCAGCGACCGTAGTGCGAGCCGTGCTTCTCATACAGGTGCCCCGTGCCCACCTTGCGCTTGGAGCTCATCTTTACAACCTCCTTCTTCGCTGTTGGCTGAACGTCGAGCAAGCCGACTCGCGTTCCATCTCCGCCATCCACGCCTTCACCCTCGATCGGCGGTAGCGGACGTAGCGCCCGAGCGGCACGTGGGGGATGTTGTTGGCGCGCGTCTGCGCCCACACCCAGGCTGGCGTCATTCGCAGCCACCTCGCAACCTCCTCGGCGGTCAGCATCTCGAACGGGTCCTCCACCCCCTCATCCACTGCCTCCGCCTCAACCATCTCTCCCGTACCTGTACTCATCTTCCTTCCCTTCTGTTCTGTACGTCAGCGCGAACCATTCGCGCGTCGGGAGTGCGGATCGCTCCGGCTCCCCAGGTGCTGGCCCGTTTGGGGCTAGCGGTCCCCCGCCTTGCGGCGGTAGGTCTCCCATCCGTCCTTGATGTAGACGCCGTCCTTGCGTTTGTCGAAGATGTGGTCCTGGTTGCGCTCCAGGTGGGCGTAGACGTTGCCGACGGGTACTTCCAGGTCCGCTGCGATCTCTGCGGCTTTTGACCCGGGGTGCTCCAGCACGTAGAGGGCGATCTCTTCCCAGGAGACGCGCTTCTTGAGTGGCTTGCCGGCGTCGAGTGCGGCCAGTGCTTTGGCGGCTTTCTCGCGGGCCTCGAGCAGCTCGTCGTAGGGCCGCAGCCGCTCGTCGATCCGGTTGAGCTGCTCGGTGAGGTCTCGACGCAGCGCGTCGAACCCTCCCTGCACGTCGTGGCTATCGGACACCGGGCGGCCCCTGTGGAGATGTGTTGACTTTCGACATCTGAAGCTCTATGTTGCATCCTAACGTTATTTTATACATGGAGGGATGCAATGTCAAGGACAATATCGAATCGAGTGGACGGCCGTCAAGCCTGGGGGCCCACCGATCAGCAGATGACGCCGCCGTGGGAACGTAAGCGCTCGGGGTTCTGGCGTGTTGCGGGCTGGTTCTTGTTCGCGTTGTTTTTGCACGGTTGGATCGACCCGCAGGGCCCTGACGCGGTCGGGTGGAGCTTGCAGATGCTGATCTTCGGGTGGGCCGGCAGATCGATCTATCGCGGCATCCAGGATGGCCGTATTCCTGTCCGTTGGCTGCTGTGGCTTGGCCCGCAGGTCGGCTGGCGCCTCGCTACCCTGTTCGTCCGCTTCGCCCCCCTCGCCGTCGTCAGGCCGCTCGCGCGCCACCGCGCCAACCGCCGCAGCCTGGAACCCCAAGCCGTGCTCCCCACCGCTGCGGATGCGCGCTACGAGGTCGAGCGTCTCGGCGGCGGTGCCTATCTCGGTGTCTACGAGGACGGGGAGTGGGCGACGGCGGAGCCCGAAAGCGCGACGATGGTGATCGGGCCACCCAGGCGGGGGAAGACGACCGCGGTGATCATCCCCACGATCCTCAGCGCCTCGGGCCCTCTCCTCAGCACCGCAACCAAGCCAGAGGTGATGGAAGCGACGATGCGAGCGCGGAGCGAGATCGGCGAGCTGTGGTGGTTTGACCCCGCCGGCGAGGTCACCCAGATGCCCGACGGCGTGCGCCGCCTGCACTGGTCGCCGATAGCGGCCTCCACGACCTGGGATGACGCCCTGCTGACAGCCCATGCGATGACCGAGTGCACCCGGACCGGAGCCGGGACGACGAACGAGAGTCATTGGACCGAGCGCGCCGAAACGCTCCTCTCCCCGCTCCTCTACGCCGCCCATCTGATGGAGGGCTCAATCGAGGACGTGATGCGCTGGACACATCATCACGACCTCGGGCCGAGCCTCGAGGTGCTCGCCTCGAGCGAGGACCCGGTCGCGGCCGACTCACTGATCGGGATTCAGCGGACCGACAGCCGCGAGCGCACCAGCATCTTCAGCACCACGGCCGGCGTGTTGCGCGCCTACAAGAGCAAAGGCGCAAGGCAGACCGCCGCGGACCCGAACTTCGACCCCGACCAGTTCGTGCGCTCCTCAGACACGATCTACATCACCGCCCCCGACCACAAGCAGCGAGCCTGCGAGCCGCTGGTGGTCGGGCTCGTCGAGCAGATCCGCCACCGCGTCTACCACCACGCGGCGCTCGGCACCTCGGGCCTCTATCGCGCTGTCTTCATCCTCGACGAGTTCGGGAACGTCATCAAGCTGCCGAACATCCTCGAGCTCGCCTCACAGGCCGGCGGCCAGGGACTGGACCTCGTGATCGTGATCCAGGACCTCGTCCAGGTCGCGACCCGCTACGGACAGCAGGTGGCTGAAGCGTTCCTCAGCATGTTCCAAACCAAGTGCTTGTTCCCTGGCATCAGCGACGTCAAGACCCTCGACGCGGTATCTGCGGTGATCGGCGACTACGACCGCCAGGTCGTCTCCTCCTCCACCGGCCAAAGCCAGAGCGAGGACTTCCTCAGCGCCGTCGGCAACAACCAATCCGTCAACTACCAGACACAGCGCCAGCGACTCCTCACCCCCGCCGATATCGCCCAGCTCCCAGAGGGCCACGCCCTCCTGCTACGAGGTGCCTCCCACGAGCTGATCCGGCTCACCCGCTGGTTCGAAATGGACCCTTTCGCGACCATTGGTGACCACCCACTTTCACGGCTCGCGGCTTGATTTCACCATGCCCCACCGGGATAATTCGGATATGGCTGTAGAGGACGCTCAGCCCCAGCGGCGCGGCGCCCTCTTCGGGGTCCAGCGCGCGTACGTAGACGCCCTGGAAGCACGGCTCGTCCGGACCGAAAGCCGTCTCGCGACGGCCGACGGTGAGAGCGCCGAGCTGACCGCCAGCCTGCGGTCTGCGCGTCTCGCCCTCGATGAGAGCGCCGGCTGGTCACAACGTCTGCCGGCTGCGTTGCGTGACCTCGCAACGCTCGCCGCCGGGCATTTGGACATGGACGGCGAGGACCCAAAGCAGCGGTTGGCCGCTGCGGTCCTCGACCTCGCCGGCGAGCACCTCCTTGCCTCTGTCGAGGTCTCGATCGGGGAACCCGCCGGCGAGCTGCAGCGCGACACCCGGCTCAACGAGAACTCGAGGCCTGTGCGCACGATCGTGCGTCTGGGTGCTTGCGCGGTGGACTGCATTTGGCACCCGGGCATCGACGCTCCTCCGGACACCGTTCAGGTCATCGAGGGATTGGCGGCCGCCGTGGTTTGCTCGCTGGCCGGTGTCGCTGCGTCGCGTGCTGAGCGCAATCAGGTGACCCAGTTGGGTGATGCGCGCTCGCTGTCTCGTCATTTGGCGTTGCGTAACCGCCTCGACGAGCCTGTGGCCATTCTTCTCGTCACCGTCGACGGTGAGAGCGCGATCGAGCATCGCGAGCTGTACGGCCGTCTCGCGTGGTCTGCGAGCTTCGCGGACGCCGCGAGCGCCCTTGCCCGCGTCGCCCGCTTGTATGGCGGCGAGGCGTATCAGACCGATGACCGGGAGTTCCGGTTGCTCGTCGACGCCGCTGACGTGGACGCTGCACGCTATGCGGCCCAGGAGGAGCTCTCCGGCTACGACGGCTTGGACTTCCGCGTGGCTGTGGACCGCGCGTGATCGTCCCGGTAGCGATCACCAACCGCGTCACCAAAGCCCTCAGCGGGATCGATCGTGACTACGCGCCCGTAGCTGCCGACCTCGCGGACGGCTGGACGCTGTGCGCGCGCGAGAATCTCGCGGCCCGACCGGCGCGTCTGCGGCTGATCGGTCGCCGCTACACGTATACCGCGCTGCTGAGCGGCTATTGCCTGCCCCCCGGTCTGTGCAGCTGCCAGCAGACACCCTGCGTATGCCAGGGAGCGCAGCTCGAGCAGGGCAACAAGCCCGATGTCCTCAAGCTGATCGGTGCGCGCGAGCGCGATTTGTGGGACGGCAGCGACGAGGAGGTGCTGCGCCACCCCCGCTACGACGAGCTTTTCGAGCACCGCAACGAGCCGCTGCAGGACGAGGTGCTGGCGCTCCTGACCGAGCGCTGGGATCTCGCACACCTGCGGCGCGCGCCGGCGACGAGCGGGCCGATCGCCCGCTGGCAGCAGCTCAACAGGATCCGGTCGTTCCTCGCGCGCGAGCACGGCGCGCTCGTGCGTTTAGCAGAGCAGGCCTGGGACCCTGAGCGACTCGCCGAAGGCCAGCTCGTGCTACTCACCCACAGTCCTGACGCGGCGGCCTGGGCCGCACGCGATTTCGTCTACCGGCTGCCGAACCTCGATGTGCCGCTGCGGGTGGAGGATCTCTCCGAGCTCCAGCTGATCATCGACTGCGGCGAGCACGACCTCGTCCGCGTCGAGCAGTACCTGAAGGCGCAGGGCGGTCGGCCGCTGCGGTTGACGCTGGACCGCCACGAAAGCGACAGGATGATCGACCGCGAGCGACGCATCCTCAGCGAAGCCCACGCAGATCAGCGGCTGCGCGCGCTGATCGCCAAGCCCACGCTCGCCCGCTCCACCCCCGAGCGTGCCCCCGAGATGTTCTTCAACCCGGACTTGGATCCCGGGCAGCAGGACTTCGTCCGGCGGGCGCTCGCCACCGACGACGTACTGAGCGTGCAGGGACCGCCGGGGACCGGCAAGACGACTGGCATCGCCGAGATCATCCGCCAGTACCTCGCGAGAGACCCGGACGCTCAGATCCTGTTGGCGGCACAGACGCACCAGGCCGTCGACAACGTGCTGCTGCGGCTCGCAAAAGTTGACCCCGACTTGCCGATCGCCAGGGTCGCGAGCGTCCACACCATCGGCCGCGTAAACGACGAGATCCGTGCGCATTACTGGACCGAGAGCCCTGAACCGTGGCATCCGCCGATCATGCGGCGCGCGATCGCCTACCGCCAGTTGATGGAGTCCCAGATCCGCGCCGGCGACCGCACCGAGAATGACGTCATGCGGGCGGTGCTCACGATCCAGGACGACTACCTCGCCTCCATCGGTCCGCAGCAAACGCGCTCTGAGCGCCTCGCGCAGGCGCGCGTGATCGCCGGAACATGCGCGGCCGTGCAGGGCGACGCCGAGGTTCGCGCGATCAGATTCCGGCTCGCCATCTTGGAGGAGGCCGGCAAGGCGAGCGCACCGGAGGCGCTGATGGTTGTTTTACGCGCCCGCAAGAGCATCCTCGTCGGCGACAGCCGCCAGCTGCCCCCGCACCCCTGGGACCCGATGCAAGCCGTGCTGCACAAGCCGAGCGCACTCACCGCCCGCAACCCGGACCGCGCCGCCGAAGCCGACGAGCTCCGCGCGGCGATCCAAGCGCTCGGCTCCACACCCGAGCAGCGCGAAGCCGCGGGTCAGGAGACATTGTTCGATCACTTCGCCGAGCACCTCTGGGGCACCGAGCACGAGGTGTCGCTGGACATGCAGTACCGGATGCTCCCGCCGATCGGGGAGCTCGTATCCGATGTCTTCTACGGCGACATCGGCGGCCTGCGAAACTGCCGCACAAAGCCGATCGACCCGCGGGTGGCAGCCTTCGCGGGCGGGGTATGTGTGAAGCTCGTCGATATCCCCGGCCAGGAGGAAAAGGGGCCCGACGGCAAGAGCAAGCTGCGCCCCGCCGAGGTGGACCACATCCGCACGGAGCTGCGCGCCATCCAAGCGCACGCCGCCGACACGGGACCGCCACCCAACGGCCCGGACCGACTCGGGGTGGCCGTGATCTCACCCTACGCCGCGCAGGCGCGTTACCTACGAAAACACCTCGACCTCACCCTGTACCCCGCGCTGAATGTCCGGATCGGGATCGTCGATCGCTTCCAGGGCGACGAGGACCAGATCGTCATCCTGAGCATCGCGGCGACCACCGTCGCTGGGTTCTTGCACGTGCCCAACCGGATCAACGTCGCCGTCAGCCGCGCCCAGGACCTGCTGATCATCACCACCAGCCTCCCCGCGGCGATGAAGGGACAGATCGGCCAGCCCCTGCAACAAGTCGCTCGTTTCATCGACCAGAGGGTCAAGGACGGCAACCCGGCATATCAGATCCTCAGACCACCGCAGCGCGACTCACGCAGGCGGCCTACGTGACCGTCCTCTGCGCGATCCCGCTCCAGATCCAAGTGCACCGGATCCGCGTAACTGTTCAATGCCTCGCCACTGGCGGCCCGGTCCATTCTGCCGTGGTGCGCCTCGCCGACTTCTGGGGCGAGAGCCCGGAAGAGATCGCCGAGGTCCTCGGCCTACCGATCTTCCGAGTGGAAGAGCTCCTCGCCGACTTGGAGCGCGGCGGCGAGCCCGTGGAACGCGAGTTCGTCTTGTGGGTCGACCATGCCCGCGAACGCGTCCTGCCCTTCAGCGCCCTCAGCGGCGCCGCGATCAAGAAAAGCAAGCACGACCCGTTCACGCTCCGCGCCGATCCCCCCACCCCGGCGAGGCTCGAGCACATGGGCCTCGACGCGGGTCTCTCCTGGGATCTCGGCCTCCACGGCCACGTCCAGGTGCAAGAGGTCGTTGACCTCGTCGCAGACATCCGCGACAGATCCCTCCCCCACGTCCTGCGACTCCCCGACACCCAGCTCGTTATCAGTCGCGCCGACGACACGGCGTTCGAGTTCTCCGTCTCCCAGCACGGCGTGATCGACCCCCAGATCACCGGCTGGGCGCGAAATAACTACGCCGAAGACCTCGCGAAGCTCATCGAGGCCGGAGACCTCATCTCCTCCGACACGAGGATCGTCGAGCCGACCGACCACGGACGATGGGAGATCCTGGAACCCCACCCCGGACTCCTACGCGAACAGGTAACCCAAGCGGCAGAGAGCGCACAGGAGCGCCTGGTGCTCGGCGCACCCGATCTTCGCAGCCTTCCCGCCTGGCTGGAAGAAAGCCTCCAACAGGCCGCCGACCGCGACATTCAGATCGTCCTCAGCCCTACCCAAGCCGACTTCGTCCCGAAGAACGCCAGCTTCGAGTTCACAACCATCGCGGCATCCGACCCGCCGCTGGCGCTCAGCGTGCTCGCGGACGACGCCCATGCCGTCATGCACTCAGACCCTGCCGCGGTACTCGACCGCAACGCGACTCCTACCCGCCAGCACCTCTACTCCAGCCACCACGAGACCGCGATCGGCCGGCTGCTCGACAAGCTCGGTCTCAAACGCCTGCGCCCCCGAGCGCCGCGGCAAAAGCTCACGCCCCAAACGGTCGCCTCGATGCTCGGCCGCGCCCTCGACGAGCTCCAAGGCGAGCTGCCAGATTCAGTCCAGGCTTCAATCCAGCCTGAGGACGAGCGCTTCGCGCTCGATACCCTCGATCGTCAGCGCACACCCGAGAACCCGACGCACGCGGCGCGCAAAGCTGCCGCCGGCATCGCCTGGGAGCGCGTTCTCTCAACTCGCCTGGGCGACGTCACCGCCGAGCACGACCAACTGCACGTTCTCGCCGAACGCTGGCTCCCGCTGAACGCGAGAATCGACCTCGACCTGATCGTCGCCGACGACACAAAGGGCATCGCCTGGATCATCGACGCGAAGAACTCCAAGCCCACCGACGACCAGCTCGCCAAAATGCGCGACCAGATCCGCCTGCTCGAGCGGGCGCCCGATCTCAGCGGCGGCCGACCCGTCATCGGCGTAATCGTGCACACCAAACGACAGCTCGACCCCCCGCTCCAGGCCACCGAGCACCACAACATCCTCCGCTGCACCCTCCAACGCCTCCCAGACCTCCTGCTCGCCAAACGCCTTCCGGGCGAACAGCCACGAAAAGCCGCTTAGCCCTCTTCCTAATTTGGGGGATAGACACCGGATCAACGGCGGCTAGAACCGCCTCCTTCGAGACCGTCCCTGATGTCCCGATCTCAACCTTCGACTTGAATCTGCCGGAAGTCCCCACCGGCCCTCAAAACACCCTCACCCTCACCACGTTCGACCAGCCCGTCGCCAACGGATAGTTAGCCTGGCCTTCGCACAGCGCCCTGATCTGCCATCGCCCGGGCCCGAGGAATTCAAAGCGGTAGCTACCGTGAAAGCGGCCGTGGACGCCGGTGCGAACGTCGGAGAACTTCAACCACTTGCCGCGACCCTGCCGTGCCTCGAGTACAAGCAGCTTGCCGCCCCTGGGGATGTGACCGCCGAGCAGGCGGCCGGAGACGTGGACGGTCCCGTACCTGCCCACGTGCCTCGGCGCGATGCGAAGCGTGACATGGGCCCGGACGCGCCGCGACAAGGTGCGCTTTACAGCCGGTTTGGGCTGAGCGACGACGGGCGCTACCGGGTTCTCCACATCGATCTCGCGATCCAGCACCGGGGCCGAGTTGCCCGCCGGGTCGAGCACGCTCACGACCAGGTGGTGGGTGCCGTTGCTCACCGCCGTCGTGTTGAACGGCACGTCCACGCTCTCCGACGCCAGACACGGCTGCAGGTACAGGAACGCCGGCAGCCCGTCCGTCGTCTGCCCCACGTCGCGACAGCGGCCGCCGTTTTCGTTGGGCACGGTGCTCTGCACGACCTTCCCGTCGACGCTGAAGCTCGCCTCCCACACACCGGCGCCCGGGTCGCTGGCGCTGAAGATCAGATCGCTCGTACCTTGCACAGTTTTTTCGCTCGCCAGCTCGCCGCCGACGTTGCTCGCTGTCGGGCCCGCGCTCTGTTCGAGGACGACGTCGGCGCCATACAGGTAGACGACCGCCGCGTATCCGTTTGCGTCCCCTTTCGCTTCAGGGCATTTGTATTCGGAGAGCCCTCCGCAGGCGGCATTTAGGTACAACCGCGATCCCAGATTCGACGCCGGTACCATGACGCGATTTTCCGGCGACAGAGGTTGACTGGGATTGCCCTTGCCGCTAAAACACTGCGACACGTACACACACTGGTCAAAGACCGAAGTGTCGTTGGGCCCGGCCAGCCAATACTCATAGGTGGCGTTCACTACGGCTCCGCCATCGGCATCGCCCGCACGCCACAACGTGGCGCCCACCATCGTCTCACCGGCCGGGACGCTGAAGGCCCAACTCGCCTGGTCGACGTTGGTGGCGTGGGTCGTGAGATCGCCAAGCGCCGCGATCAGCGCGCCGCCGCTGGCGCACGTGTTCGTCGCGTGGTCGTCATACGTCGGTCCAGCCGAGCCGCTCCACCCGTCCGCCGGCGCACTTTCTCCCGCCGGCGTCCGGCACGAATACAGGTGGAACTTCCCGGCCCACGCGGCCGGCGCCACAGCAAGGCTCACCAGGGCCGCCAGCCCCGCGGCCTTCAGGATTCCTCGCATGGTCTCCACGGCCGCTACCCCCCGCCCTGCGCCTGGATCGCGCGCCGGACCTCATCGCCCTTCGCCGTCAGCCGCCACGCGTTGGGCTCGCGATCGAAGACAAGGATCCCTACAGCAGGCAACTCGCAGAGAGCCGCCACTGCGGCATTATCGGTACTCACCGCCACTTGATCCCGGTCAATACTCAAGCGATCGTCTGCCATCAGGCTACCTTTCTCATGATCTCGGCACGACTCGACGGCAACGAGAAGCCGCGCTTGAGACGGAATGGCCCAGCGACTCATCTCGCTCGAAGGCCAACCCGATACTGTTCGGTCCTCGTCCCGTTCCCGTCCGGCTTCTCGAGCTGGCTCCGTGGGTTCGCCGACCGCAACACTTGCGCACTGTAGATCCTACTTGAGACGGTTCGCTCGAGCGACGCCCTGACGGGACAGCAGAAGCGCTCCTGCCGGGGTGAGACTCCATGCGTTGGGCATGCCCTTGGTGTGGCCCTCGCCTGTGTTTTGCACCCATCCGCGGCTTTCCAAGCGCCTGAGTAGCCGCGAAATCTGGCCCTCGTCTGAGATGCCCGCAGCATCGGCGATCGCGCGGTTGCTCGCTCCTGGTTGCTCGGCAATCGCTGCCAGCACGCGCAACGTTCGATACGTAAGTGAGGGCGCCGCGACCATGGTCATACAGCCGCGGCGCCCGGGTTGGGACAAGGACCCCAGCGCGAGAGGGAACTAGCGCCATGGGAGCCCCCCTCAAACGCCGTCCGAGAGGGGTGGCCGACGCTCAAGCTCTGAACATCGGATATCGCGCCCGTCTCCACTCCCATTCCTCCGCTAGCTGCAGCGCGAACGACGGCTAGAGCTTTAGGCCTGTGCTCTTTGAAACTGTCTTTTTGCCGGCTTTGAGGGCTGCCTTGATTTTGATTTTGTGGTGCTTGTTGCGGGCTGTGCGGCCGTTGGCGGTGAGCGGCACTTTGAGGGTGTGGGTTCCGGCACCGAGGGTTTTGGTGGTCTTGCGGAGGCCGGCGCCGGTGATCGTGACGACGCCCTTGACCGTTGTTTTGACGGTCACGGAGATGCTGTTCCCGGTCAGCTTCTTCTTCGTGATCGCGATTTTGGGTCCGCAGCCCGTGATTTCGATCTGGGTGTTTTGGTGGAGTTGTGCTCCGTTTTGGGCTTCCATGAAGGTGGGCATCACGAGGTTTTGGCCGCATAGGCCTGAGAATGAGGTTGAGGACAGGGCGGAGTGCTTGCTTTGGGGTAGGTCTAGTTCGAATGAGGATACGGGGGCATCGGGGATTGTCTCGAAGCGGCTGTAGGTGATGCCTTTGGTGATTTGGGTGTTCCCGACGAGGTCGAGGGTGATGCCTTCGCCTTGGAGGACGATGACTAGGTCGGGGAAGGCTGCGCCACCATGAGAAACCAGGATCGCCGGACCAGTCAACGCATTAGAAAGAACCGGTGTGCGAGCAGTCGCTGTACCAACAAACGAGAATTCAGGACAACCAGCCGGATTCGCAGAGAATTGAGCCTGCGTGCAGGACTTCTGCAAAGTCGTAAGACGAGCAGGCAACAACTTCGGAAGCTGAACCTCAACACGCTTGATATTAGCTTCACCACCACCTGGACCCTCTTTAGCAAGAACCCTCACATGGAATGAAGCTCCTGGCCCATTGGGATGGGCAGCTCCTGCTGTGTTAGCAGAGAATTTGGGGTCGAATTTGAGGGTTGCGCAGTTCGTGATCTGGAACGGCACACTCACGGGTGCGTTGGTGCCTTGGGTGCTTTGGATGTTGCCGGTGAGGTTGAGGGGGTTGCAGTTGGTTGGGTTGAACGCGAACCCGGGCTTATCGATCGTGACGTTCACGTGCTTGATCTCGAGGGGGATCCCGTCGAGGATGGGCGGGATCGAATGCGGGCCCGATCGGCGGATCAGCGGGGAATCGGCGGCGGCGAATGATTTGGTGGCAAAGCCGGGAATCGGCGGTTGTGGCCGATTCGAAGCTAAAGCGGAGTTGCGACCGATTTGGTGGTAAAGCGGGAATTCGGTGACTTCGGCCGATTTGGTGGTAAAGCGAAAATCGGCGGTGTGACGGTATTGCGGTATGGCGGAAAAGCGGGTGCTGCGCAAAGCTGGATGCTGCGGTGTGGCGGAACTGCGGATGCTGCGGTATGGCGGTGGCCGGTCCTTGTCCCTTTCCCGTTCGACTTCTCGAGCCGACTCCGTGGGTGCTTGGATAACCGTCGCCAAAGCTAGCAGCCGGCTGCGACGGCGGGGCGATTTCCGGGACGGAAGTTTCGGGGGCCCAGTGTTTTCGGGGAGGTCACGCGAAAACGTGGCGTGATGTCGCTCATGGCCGACGGCGAAGCTGGGCGTTTGGCCGCGGCACAGAACTGGTTTGGCGGCGGAGCTGGGCGTTGGGAGGCGGCCGAAGCTGGGGGCGTGGCGCTGCCGGCGGCCGAAGCGGGCGGCGGGCGAAGCCGGGGCAGGCGGCGGCCGGGTTCGGCAGGGCGCTGAGCGGGCGCATTTGGCGGAGCTGCTTGCGGAGGCGGGCGAAGCTGGTTGAGCGGCGGCGATCGGCGGGCGACGGGTGAAGCTGGAAGGGCGGGCGAAGC
>Ga0208849_1000979_pt1 | contig 22491 bp, 17 predicted proteins | sample NGESurdeep072012_10_FD_184470 | JGI IMG/M metagenome (GOLD analysis project Ga0208849, IMG submission 184470) | Arctic peat soil microbial communities from Barrow, Alaska - NGEE Surface sample 53-3 deep-072012 (SPAdes) | ecosystem: Environmental > Terrestrial > Soil > Wetlands > Peat ... | reverse complement strand
GCTGGGCGTGCCGCAAAATCTGAGCGCGTACACGCAGGCTCACACCCTGGAGCAACCGAATCCTGCTCAGCCCTCCCAAACTCAGACAATCGGGCAAGGCCCGGTCGCCTCGCAAGAAGCCATCAAGATGCTGGGCACCAACGGCGGCGGCTTTTTCAACGCCAACAGCTCGCATCCCTATGAGAATCCGACACCGTTCTCAAATTACATTGAGATTATTTCCATCTTCGTCATCGGCGCGGGCCTCACTTATTCGCTGGGCCGAATGACTGGCTCGCGCGGTCATGGCTGGGCAGTCTGCGCGGCGATGTATGTGATGTTCGCGGGGGGCTTCGCCGTGTGCTACTGGGCGGAGGCGCACCCCTACAACATGATTCATGGCGCCCAGCAGGCGCGAACCGCAACCGCGCCCGGCGGCAACATGGAGGGCAAGGAAGTCCGCAACGGAATCGCCGAAAGCACGCTCTTCGCCACTATCACCACCGACGCCAGTTGCGGCGCTGTGAATAGCATGCACGACAGCTATACGCCACTCGGTGGCATGATTCCGCTTGTTAACATCATGCTCGGTGAGGTGGTCTTCGGCGGCGTTGGCGCGGGCATGTACGGCATGTTGATTTACGTCGTAATCGCAGTCTTTATCGCTGGCCTCATGGTTGGCCGTACGCCGGAGTATCTGGGCAAGAAGATCGAATCGTATGACGTGAAGATGGCCATGCTCTACGCACTTATCTTTCCGTTAATCATCCTCACCTTTGCGGCGATCTTTGTGCTGATTCCGCAGGGGCTCTCAGTCACCAACAATCCGGGGCCGCACGGATTCAGCGAAATTCTCTACTCATTCGTCTCGGGCGCGGGCAATAACGGCTCGGCGTTCGCGGGTCTGGGCACGAACTGGTGGTACAACATCGCGATGAGTTTCGACATGCTCATCGGCAGATTCCTCATGATGATTCCGGCTTTGGCGCTGGCAGGCAATCTGGCGCAGAAGAAAAGTGTTCCGCCTTCCCCCGGCACTTTCCCAGTGAATACGCCGTTGTTTGCCATCCTGCTGGTCGGCGTGGTCTTGATCGTCGGCGCGCTTACATTTTTCCCGGCGCTAAGCCTGGGGCCGATTCTTGAACATCTGCTGTTGCAGACAGGAAAAGTTTTCTAACCGCATTTACAGCGCATCTGGACGAAATTCGAACAGGCAGGAACGAGGCACAACGGAACGACATGGCTGAAAAAACGAGTCTCTGGAACACGCAGATCATGGCGCAGGCGGCTGTCGACAGCATTCACAAACTCGATCCTCGCTGGATGGTCAAGAACCCGGTGATGTTCGTGGTCGAGGTGGGCAGCGTGCTGACGTCGGTCCTCCTCATCGAAAACTTCCGGCGCCATCCTGAAGCATTCGGCTTCAATCTGCAGATCACGCTCTGGCTGTGGTTCACGGTGCTGTTCGCGAACTTTGCCGAGGCGATGGCTGAAGGGCGCGGCAAAGCTCAAGCCGATACGCTGCGCAAGGCCAAGGGCGAGACCGTTGCCAAGCGATACAAAGCCGACGGCAGCTTTGAAGACATCGTCAGTGGGGCTCTTCGCGCGGGCGATGTGATTTACGTCGCCGCCGGGAGCTACATCGCGGGCGACGGCGAAGTCATTGAGGGCGTAGCTTCCGTGGACGAGTCGGCCATCACGGGCGAATCCGCGCCCGTGATTCGCGAGGCCGGCGGCGACCGCTCAGCCGTGACCGGCGGCACGAAAGTTTTGTCGGATTGGATCAAAGTCAAGATCACCTCCAATCCCGGTGAAACGTTTCTCGATCGCATGATCGCGCTGGTTGAGGGAGCTACGCGCCAGAAGACGCCGAATGAGATCGCACTCAGCATTTTGCTTTCTGGCCTGACCATCATCTTCCTGCTCGCAGTGGTTACGCTTCAGCCGTTCGCCATTTACTCCAGCGCGCCGCAAACCGTCTTCGTGCTCGTGTCGCTGCTGGTTTGCCTTATTCCTACAACCATTGGCGGCCTGCTCTCGGCCATCGGAATTGCCGGCATGGACCGGCTGGTGCAATACAACGTGCTGGCCATGAGCGGACGCGCCGTTGAAGCGGCCGGCGATGTGAACACTTTGCTGCTCGATAAGACGGGCACCATCACGCTCGGCAATCGCCAGGCGACGGAGTTCATGCCTGCGCCGGACGTGAGCCAGGAGCGGCTCGCAAATGCAGCGCAGCTCGCTTCTCTTTCCGACGAGACGCCCGAGGGCCGATCGATTGTTGTGCTGGCCAAGGAAAAATATAATCTGCGCGGCCGCGATATGGCCGGAATTCATGCGGAATTCGTTCCGTTTTCGGCGCAGACTCGCATGAGCGGAGTGAATCTGCCGGGCACGCGCATTCGCAAAGGCTCGGTGGACGCGATTGCGCGCTTCCTTGAAGAGCAGGGCTCCTCGCTGCCGCAAAAGGTTCGCGAAAACGTTGAAGAGGTTGCGCGCGCTGGCGGAACGCCGCTGGTCGTGGCAGAAAATGCCTCGGCGCTCGGAGTCATCTATCTCAAGGACATCGTCAAGGGTGGCCTCAAAGATCGGCTGGCGCGGCTGCGTGCCATGGGCATTCGCACAATCATGATTACCGGCGACAATCCGCTGACTGCAGCGGTGATTGCGCGCGAAGCCGGCGTGGACGACTTTCTTGCCGAAGCGAAACCGAAAGACAAGATGGACCTGATCAAGAGCGAGCAGGCCAAGGGCAAGCTGGTGGCGATGACCGGCGACGGCACCAACGACGCGCCCGCGCTGGCCCAGGCCGACGTGGGCGTGGCCATGAACTCGGGCACGCAGGCCGCCAAAGAAGCGGGCAACATGGTCGATCTCGACTCCAACCCCACCAAGCTGATCGAGATCGTGGAGATCGGCAAACAGTTGCTCATGACGCGCGGCGCGTTGACCACATTCTCCATTGCAAACGACGTGGCCAAGTATTTCGCCATTATTCCCGCCATGTTTGCCGGAGTATTTCCGGTGCTTGGCGCGCTGAACATCATGTATCTTCATTCGCCGCAGTCGGCGATTCTGTCGGCGGTCATCTTTAACGCGGTCATTATTGTGGCGCTGATTCCGCTGGCGCTGAAGGGCGTGAAGTACGAACCCAAGGCTGCCGATGTGCTGTTGCGCAGGAACCTGCTCATCTACGGCGTCGGGGGCATCATCATCCCGTTCATCGGCATCAAGGCTATCGATTTGTGCCTGGTGGCATTGCACCTGGTGTAAGTGCACGGGCCACGAACGAAAACGGGCAAGGGAGATTGAACGTGAATACAGTTGCGACGATTGACGAAGAGCTTGGAACTCGTGGCGGCCGCCACGCGACGCATGAGCAGGAAAGCACGGTGACACATTCACTGTGGGGCACGTCGGTGAGATTTACCATCGTGACCGCAGTGATCTTTGGCCTCGGCTATCCGCTGGCGGTGACCGGGCTGGCCAAGGTTATGTTTCCGCGCCAGGCCGAGGGAAGCCTCGTCGTGCGCAACGGCCAGGTGATTGGCTCCGAGCTGATCGCGCAGAGCTTCACGTCCGACAAGTACTTCCATCCGCGGCCTTCGGCTGCAGGAAACGGCTACGATGCGACATCTTCAGGTGGCACGAATCTTGCGCAGTCAAACGCCAAGCTACCGGTGCGCATGCAGGCCGACATCGACAAGCTTGCCGCAGAGAATCCGGGCAAGCCGGTTCCCATCGATATGGTGACTTATTCTGCATCGGGGCTTGATCCCGACATTACCCCAGACAATGCGTACTTCCAGGCGCCGCGTATCGCGAAGGCTCGCGGGCTGACAGAAGCCGCGGTCCGCAGCCTGATCGATGAGCACACAAAGGGCCGCACGCTGGGATTCATCGGCGAGCCACGAGTAAATGTGCTTGACCTGAATATCGCGCTTGACGATTCAGCAAAATAGGCGCGGCGAAACAGGCAGCGAAATAAGTGGCGGAACAATTTGTTGGCGGCAACTACTCCAGCCAACCTCAGCGGGATGGGCTAAGCGGCCCCTCCCGCTTTTCTTTTTGAATGGACATTCGTTCGTGCCCGTTACTAGTTCGGCGTGAGTGGCTCAACATGATCGATGATCGGGATCTGAATCGAGGCCTTTGTCGCTTTCAATTTCAGCCCCAATTGTTCCTTAATCGCCTCGACGAGTGGCAGACCCTCCGCGTTTGCGGCCCTATTATTCTCGGCTGATGAGGCCGCATCCCCTTCAGGTGACCAGCTCAGCGAGAAATCAAAAGTTCCCTTTAGATTTGTTTCGTCTACTATAGGACGGCCCATGTCCTCGAAGTCAGGCAGGTAACCCGCGAGATGATCAATGCTGATATTTCGGCCGCCGAGCAGCTTAGTGTGATTCGCACCATCAATCATTTGTACTCGACCGCATGCTGCGATAAATCCGCCGGGTGGGATGGTTGATGAGGTTCGATCCGAGGGAACAACGAGCTCCTTGTCGCACGGCGGACCATGCGAGTGCGGGCGAATGCCCGGGCCGAGTTTTCCGGGCTTGTCCAATACGAGTGCGAACACTGGCATTTCACGGGTCTCAAAATGGACAACGAGCTTGAAGCGATCTGCGAGGAGAGATTGCATCATCAGGCGGATTTGGTCTTTTGTGGGATGACCGGAAGCTTCGGCTTCGATGACAAATCGGTCAGTTGATACCCACTTCGGCAGATGTGCAAACATCGCGTCCTCTTGCTCCCGCGTCAGCATGATTTTGTAAGCGAACTCGATATAAATGTCGAGGGGGAAATCCGCAATAAATCGCCCTCCGAGTGGAACCGGCGTGTCGTCGCCGTTGAGCACCATATTAGGCCGCAGGAAGGTGTCCGGCTTTGCTAACCTGATCGACGCAACCTCGAACTCCGACCTTGTGCCCGCCGCAATTTGCCACGCTGGCAAATGGGATGGATCTAATTTGGCCTGAGACGAATCAGTCTGCGCGATCGCTCGATCGTGACCTCGAGTCAGAACAAAGAAGATTGCAAGCCCCCATATGATGCGTGTCATGGGGCTGGATTTCGTTTTGGTTTTGCGGTCAACGCGTCTCATTTTGAGATCTTCTAGGGCGAAATTGAATTGTAGAACGTAATCGAAATACTGGGGAACATATGAGAGCGCAGCGCCTTCAATCAAGAACCCAGAAGTTTGACGCTGGCACATTCGGACTTGCCGACTTGCGCATCCGCTAAACGACTCGCCGGCCTTCCATCGCCTTCGCCATCGTCACTTCATCGGCATATTCAATATCGCTGCCGGCAGGGACGCCTGTTGCGATGCGCGTAATCTTCACGGGGAAACTGCGGAGCGCAGTCGCCAGCCAGTCGGCCGTAGCTTCGCCTTCGAGTGTGGGACTGGTTGCCAGAATCACTTCGTCCACTTCGCCTCGCTCGGCGCGATGAACCAATCCCTCGGCTCGCAATTGGTCGGGGCCGACGCCGTGCAACGGCGAGAGCGTTCCGTGCAGCACGTGGTAGACGCCCTGGAATGTTTGCGAGCGCTCCACCGTTGCGATGTTGGTGGCTTCTTCCACCACGCAAATCAGACGCTGGTTGCGCGTGGGGCTGGCGCAGTAGGCGCAGGGATCGATGTCGGTGACGTTGTTGCAGATGGAGCAGAGGCGCAGGCTCGCCTTGAGTCCGCGCACTGCCTCGGCAAGCGAGTTGGCGTCGTCGTCGCTCGAACGCAGGATGTGGAATGCGTAACGCTGCGCGCTCTTAGTGCCGACGCCGGGAAGTTTTTTTAGTTCTTCAATGAGCCGGGCCATCGGCTCGGCATACCGTGACACGGTGTGAGCTCCCTCAGGGGCTAAAGCCCCGAACATTTTTTGCGGCTGTTTACGGCACGGCTAAAGCCGAGCCCTGATACAAAGCGTTGTTTCCACCTGATAAGCCATTCCGGAGAATACTGTCTTCTAAGCGTCCACTAGCCGCCCAGCCCCGGAATCTTGAGGCCGCCCAACATTCCCTGCACACTGGATTTGATGGCTTCGTCTGCCTTGCGACCAGCCTCGTTCACCGCGCCTGCGATCAAATCTTCCAGCATCTCCACGTCGGCCTGGCCGCCGCTCAGGCTGGCCACTGCCGAGGGATCAATGCGAATCTTCAGCAGCTCCTTCTTGCCGTTCATGGTCGCGGTCACAGCTCCGCCGCCGCTCGAAGCCTCGACCACGGTCTCGCCGAGCTTGCGCTGAACTTCCTCCTGCATCTGGTTGGCTTGCGAAAGCATCTCCGAGATTTTGAGCGGGTTGAACATCAAGCTTCTCCTCTTCGTGCGCCGTTTACGTCTGCCGCAATTGTCCTTGTCCTGATTGCTTCTGTCCCGATCACGACTGTCTCGTTCACTTTTGGCGCAAATCGACGACGCTGCGGACCTCGGCTTTGAAGATCTCCTGCGCCCGCTGTACTAATGGATGCGCGAGCGCCGCTTCCTGCACGCTGCCCACTGGCGCGACCGGCGGCGCGGCTTCAGTAGTCGCGGCCCCCGCGCCCGTCGAAACCAGAAAACGGGCAGGCGCGCCCAGCCGCTGCAACTCAAGACGAATCAGTTTTTCTGCCGCGGCGTTCACCGTCAGACTGAGTATTTTCTTTCCCATGGCCGGCACGGAGACGCGGACTGCGCCATTGTCGAGCGTCCACGCGCCTGCGCCGAGCAGTTGCGCGGCGGAGCTATGGCCGCCGCCGGCAAGAGCAGCCACGACCGCCCCCCGCACATGCTCGACAGCCAGATTATTTTGCGTACTGACTGTCGACTCTTCCGGCGCAATTGCGAGCGCTCCCTCCGTAAGGGTTGCGGACGACGCGTAGCCGGACGGCTGGCTGGCGACAACGGGAAAGGGCGCATTCTCGCGATTTGTGGATTCACTTGTTCTAGTGGATGAATGAATTATAGGTGAATGTTCAACCGTTCCTTCCACTCTCGATCCGGCGGATCGAGCCCCGGTCGGTCCGCTGGTCGGTCCGCCACTCCACAGGCTCTTTTCCCGCACGGGAACGCTCGCGGCAGGCGCGCTGACTCCGGCTGGCTTGGCTACGCCGCCGCCGGAATGTTGTCCGCCGGGCGGTGGGCCGGGCCGCATGCTCGATCCGCCGGCCACGCCGCTCAGCAACTCCTCAATGGGCAGCAGCCGTTGCGCATGAATCAGTTTGAGCAGTCCAAGCTCCAAATGGAGGCGCTGCTCCTGGCGGTAGTTCAGGTCGTCAAAGGTGCGGAGCACAATTTGCAGATTGCGCGTGAGCTCTTCTTCGGTGAAGAGCAGCGCCGTGCGCGTTGCCCGGGCGCGTTCGTCGGCTGAGATTTGCAGCAGCTCGGTTTGCTCTCCGCCCAGCTTGGCCATCAGTGCGTTGCGCAAATAGCGCACCATCTGGCGCGCGAGAGAAAGCGGGCTGTGCCCGGCATTTACGAGCGTATTGGTCTCTTCCATCAGTTCGGCACTCTGGCCAGCGGCAACAGCCTCCATCAGCCGCTCGAAGACCGTGTTCGGCACCGCGCCCATCAGCTCGCGAATCTGCCCGGCGGAAAGCGATGGGCGGCCGTCTTGAATAACGGGCGCAGACGCGATCGCCTGATCCATGATCGAAAGCGCATCGCGCATCGATCCGTCACCGGCCTCGGCCAGCAGCGCCAGCGCATCGTCTTCCGCTGCCACTTTCTCCTCGGCTGCGATCATCCTCAACTGCGCCAGAATGTCGTCGAACTTGACCGCATGAAAGCTGAAGTGCTGGCAGCGCGAACGAATCGTCTGGGGAATGTTCTCCGGTTCAGTGGTCGCCATCATAAAGATGACGTGCGCCGGCGGCTCCTCCAGCGTTTTGAGCAGCGCATTGAAGGCGGCTTCGGTAATCTGGTGCGCCTCGTCGAGGATGTAGATTTTGTAGCGATCACGCGAAGGTGCGTATCGCGCCGCATCGCGCAGCTCGCGAATTTCGTCGATGCCGCGATTGGTGGCCGCGTCAATTTCAATCACGTCGACGGCGTTGCCCTGGCGAATCTCGATGCAGGCGTCGCAAACGCCGCACGGCTCGGGCGTGGGGCGTTGCGCGGTGCCAATTTCCGTTCGGCAATTCAGAGCCATGGCCAGAATTCGCGCGATGGTGGTCTTGCCGATGCCGCGATGGCCGGAAAATATGTACCCGTGCGCGATGCGGTTCTGCGCGAGCGCATTGAGCAGCGTGCGCGTTACGTGATCCTGGCCGGCCACGTCGGCAAAGCGCTGCGGACGGTATTTTCTGGCCAGAACCTGATAACCCATGCGAACCTGCGCCTCTTTTGTGCCTCGAAAATCCGGAGGCTCAGAGCTGATTGTAGCGGTTCTGGCCGGGCAAATTTTCCGAGATCGCCGCGGGGTGAAAATCCTCTCGCGAGAGCGTATTTCGACGGCTCGAAGAGCCAGCAGCCCGCAATGACCGCCCGGCGCTTGCCGAGCCCAACGGACCTGAACGCCCTCACCAGGCTGCGCTCATTAGGCTGCGCTGACCATCCCCCACTAACGGGGCCGCGGTCAGCCACAACCGCAGAGGCACAGATGAATTCATCCCCGTAGATGTGCGATCCTTTTTAATGAGGGGTATCAGGCGTGAATCGAGGAGAATCCGCTCGGACCCCATCTCGCCTTGGTAGCATCTGCCTCCACACGTGCGTCTAATAGATAGAGGGTTTGGAATGAGATCGCTCTTTGGTGTTGCGCTGTTGGTGGGCTGCTTTGCGGCGGCATCGCTGCCACTTTGCGCGCAGACGCCGGGAGGCGGTGACGGTTCAGGTCAAAACCAGCCAGCAGCGAGTGGGCAAAATCCCGCAGCGAATTCTGCTCCAGCACATCAGCCGCCGAGCACGCCCACGCATACCAACTCCAATCCATTTCCCGAAGACACAACTTCGATTCCGATCATACCGACGCATGAGACACCCGATCTGCCGCCGAGCGATGCGGGGAATTTCGGCCTGCCCATGCCTCCGGATGACGCCGATCCCATGCGCAGTCCCGAGGATGCGGCCGCAGCCGCCGAGTCGAGCGACAGTAATTCGAGCTCGAGCCTCTCCGGGTTACGCGATTTGCCCCCGCCGGATGATGACACCGCACAACATGGGAAACACAAAGGGAAGGGAGAGCAGGTTGTGCCGGAGCACCATGAGACAGCGGCCGAGGACGAAAGCGTCGGCAGCTATTATCTCGCGAACAAGGATTGGAAAGGCGCGCTTTCGCGGTTTCAATCCGCTCTGGTTCTCGATCCCGACAATCCTGATGTGTACTGGGGCCTGGCGGAGTGCGAACGCCATACGGGCGACTTTGCCGATGCGCGCGCGAATTATTTAAAGGTCAGGGAGTACGACCCCGGCAGTCGTCATGCCAAGGAGGCCGGCAAGGCTTTGCAGGACCCCGAGATTGCGAATTCGAAGCCGGACGCGTCTGGCCGAACCTCACTTCAGCCGCATCAATAAATACCGCTGAACCAAAGACCGCTGGACCCGGCAATTACTAAAATCCCGCCCAGCGCCGATACGCGTCGATCATCTGCTCCCCCCAAAAACTACTCACAATTCCGCCCACGCAGAGAAATGTGCCCAGCGGCAGTTTAGTCGCCGCCCAGCCCTCATTGTTTTTGCGCGTTGACGGCAGAAGAAGCACAACCAGCGCGGCTACCGCGCCCAGCACAATGCCGATTGCAAATGAGAGCAGCGCGCCTTGAAGCCCAAGCCACGCGGCCAGCATCGCCATCAACTTCGCGTCGCCCAGGCCAATGCCCTCACGTCTGCGGATCAGCCAGTAGACCCAGCGTATGAGCAGGATGAGGCCGGCGGCGGCGAGAACGCCGAGAAGGCGGAGGGCTATTTCAGGCCCTACTTCGCGTAGCACCACAGACGATAGGCTTCCATGGACCTGTCCGTACCATGGTGAAATCACCGAGACAACAGCCTCAGCCGCGTCTAGAAGTAAACCGAGAATGATGCCGGGAATCGTAATCGAATTTGGGAGCCAAAGGTTTTCCGCATCCAGTGTTGCGAGCGCTATCAGCAGCCAGGAGAACACCATCTCGCTGACCAGCCGGCTGAGTGGGTAGTAAATGAAAAGGGACGGTTCCCGGAAATGGATAAAAAGCCCGTCGGTATAATGCCAGCCCGCGTTTGCCCATAAGGCTCCAACCGTCAGCTCCACGAGCGGATACCGCCAGCTGATCCACGCCCGGCAACTCCGGCAGCGACCGCGCAGCGCCAGCCAACTCACGACCGGCAGATTTTCCCACCACGCCAGCGTTCGTCCGCAGCTCATGCAGTGCGACCGCGGACTGACAATGCTCTCGCCCTCGGGCCAGCGGCTCAGGCACACGTTCAGGAAGCTGCCGAAGACCAGCCCGAGAAGCCCTGCAAAAATCGTTCCGAAGGCGCGCATCATGGAAGAGATTGAGTATACGGTGTTCAGTTTGTATGACGCGCGGATTGCCGTCGCCGCTCCCTACGAGTAAAAGTGGGGAAGCTAAAAGGGCAAGCTAAAAGGGGCAAGTTAAAATAGAGATAGATGGACCTGCCGCCAGAAAGCTCCAGCGCAAAGGATCCTACGCCGCAAACCACCACTGACCCGGCGCGGGCGGCGGCAATGTTTGAGCGGTCGGTGGCCATCATGGCCCGCTTGCGCGCTCCCGGTGGCTGCCCCTGGGATCGAGAGCAGTCCTTCGAATCCATCCGCAAGTACACACTGGAAGAAGCCTATGAAGTCTTCGACGCCATCGAGCGCCGCGACTTCAATCATCTGTCTGAAGAGCTCGGCGATCTGCTCTTGCAGGTTCTTTTTTATTCCGAGATGGCGGCCAACGAAGGCCACTTTACGATAGCGGAAGTTCTTGACAAGCTCAATCGCAAACTAATTCGCCGTCATCCGCACGTCTTCGGCGACGAAGCATCGCGCGCTGCTGGAAACCTGGCTCATGTTGACGCTGCCGTCGAGGGATCGTCAGCCGCCGTCCTGCGCAATTGGGAAGAGATCAAGGCCGCGGAGAAGGCTGGGGCCGCTGAAAAAGCTGGGGCCGCGGAAAAACGGGCTGCGGAGAAACGAGCCGCGGAAGATTCGACCGGCGGGGCAGGGAATCAGCAGGGCTCCAGGCTCGACGTCGTCGTTCGCGCGATGCCTGCGTTGGCTGAAGCCGCAAAGCTCGGCGCCAAGGCGCAGAAATCCGGCTTTGACTGGCCGAGCTGGCGCGAGCTGCTTCCCAAAGTCGCCGAGGAGACGGCGGAGCTAATCGCCGAAGCTGAATCGGACGAAGCCGGGTCCGACGGTTCCGGCCGCAAGTCGGCAGTGGAAGCCGAGCTGGGAGACCTGCTCTTCACGGTCGTCAATCTTGGCCGGCATCTTGGCGTTGATGCCGAGATGGCATTGCGCAACTGCAACCTGCGCTTCCGCCAGCGCTTTAGTGAAATGGAGCGCGCTGCGCCTCGGCCTCTCGAAGATCTTTCGCCGCCGGAGCTGGAGGCGCTTTGGGAGCAGGCGAAAAAGAAACTGGCGAACAGCGTAGCGCTCGACCTGGGCGATCAAGCACGAGACGGTCAGACAGAAGACAAATTAGCTCAAGAGGAAACGCGGGTGCGGCCTGGCATGCAAACCAGACCGCAAAAATGATTGAAATTCGCAGCTGCGACGGATTCGACGAGATACAGGCCTGCGTTCAGCTCCAGATTGAGATCTGGGGCTATGACGAAAGCGACGTCACTCCGCGCAAGACCTTCATGCTTGCTCAAAAGATTGGCGGCCAGGTCATCGGCGCTTTTGATAGCGAATCCGGTGCAGAATCTGGTCAAAAACTAGTCGGCTTCGCCATGTCTTTGCCGGGGATCAAGCAGACCCAAAACGGCCCTCAGCCCTATCTCCACTCGCACATGCTGGCGGTGCGGCCATCCCATCGCAATCGCGGTCTTGGCGAGCAACTCAAATGGGAGCAACGCCGTGAGGCGCTTTCTCGCGGCATTCGACGCATGGAATGGACCTTTGACCCGCTGGTTATTTCGAATGCTTTCCTCAATATCCACAGGCTCGGAGCCATTTCCAGCGCATATCTTGTGGATTTCTATGGTGTATCCTCATCTCGTCTGCAGGGTGGGCTGCCAACCGATCGACTTTTGGCAGAATGGGAGCTGGATTCCCGTCGAGTGGAGGCAGCGCTCGCACAACGTCCGGCAGCCGCACAAAGTATTCAAGATCGTATTCTGGTGCCAGCTCCTATCGACCGATGGAAGGCTAGCGAATCAAGCCACCACAGGGCTCTCGCTGTCCAGCTAGAGAATCGGCGGAAGTTTCAGGCAACATTTTCGCGGGGACTGGCGGTGCTTGGTTTCTCTCGCGATGCAGACGGAAACGGAATCTATCAACTGGGTCCCCTCACCCAGGCGGAATCAAGTCACTGATCTCGTTTTTCCACGGAATGCAAAACTTTGTGACACCTGCTTTATGAGACTTACTCTATGAAACCCATCTATGAAACCCATCTATGAAACCCATCTATGAGACCCATCTATGAGAATTGATGCGATCATTCTGCGCGAACTGCATATGCCGCTGGTGCGTCCTTTTGAAACCAGCTTTGGAGTCACACGCCACCGCAGGATTGTGCTCGCCGAGATCCAGTCGGAGGGACTCACCGGCTGGGGAGAATGCACCGCGGGAGAGCGCCCATATTTCTCCAGTGAATCCACAGACACTGCCTGGCAGGTTCTTATTCAGGAGTTGGCGCCAATGCTCGCGGCCGAATCGCCGGAGCACGGCGGCGATTGCCCGCGCATCTTCAACGCCGTGCGCGGCAACCAAATGGCCAAGGCCGCGCTTGAGAATGCTGTGTGGGACCTGGAGGCGCAGCGTGAAGGCGTCTCGCTTTCCGAGTTGCTGGGCGGTGTGCGTGAAAGCATCATCTGCGGCGTCTCCATCGGCATTCAGCCCTCGATTCCAGAGTTGCTCTCCGTCATTGAGCGCGAGCTGGCGGCAGGCTATCAGCGCATCAAGCTCAAGTGCAAACCGGGTTGGGATACAGAAGTTTTCGAGCGAGTGCGCAGTCGCTGGCCGGGCATCCTGCTCAGTTGCGACGCCAACTCAGCCTATCGCCTGCGTGATGAAGACCATCTTGTTTCCTTCGACGCATTCGATCTGCTCATGATCGAGCAGCCCCTCTGGCACGACGACTTCTACTTCCATTCCGTGTTGCAAAGACGCCTCAACACGCCCATCTGCCTTGACGAATCCATCCGCAACCGGCGCGACGCGCTGGCGGCCATCGAAATGGAATCCTGCAAAATTATCAACGTCAAGCTAGGCCGCGTCGGTGGCTTCTCAGAGGCGATTGCCGTGCATAACGCGGCCATGGAACGGGGCATTCCCGTCTGGTGCGGCGGCATGCTTGAGTCCGGCGTGGGGCGCTCGCATAACATCGCACTCTCTACGCTCGAAGGATTCACGTTGCCGGGCGATGTGTCTGCGTCGGCGCGGTACTTTGCCGACGACATCATCGAGCCTCGAGTCACAGTTTCCGCTGAAGGCGAGATCGCGATTCCCGATTCTCCCGGTCGCGGCTACGAAGTGCGTACTGACCTGATCGAACGTCTCACCGCGCGCAAGGAGACCATCCGGGAAATGGCGCTGGTGGCATAAGACAACTGCATCGCCAACTAAAGCGCCAGGACTTTCGGCTTCACTGCGCGCACATGAAGAAAAAGCCCGGCGCATCGAGTGTCCGCAATCGCCGGTACTGCCTGTGCAACTTCGATCGTCGCGCTAGGCTCACGAAATTCCTGGATGATGAAGCCTGCCTCGCAGATGATTCTCACCCACGAAGCCAAAGTGCGGTGAAAGCGCGGCACTCGGAACGGCGCAACTCGCTCGCGTTCGTCACGAGGCAGGGTTGAGAACCACCAGGTTTCTACGCTCCCCTGCGTTTCTTCAAAATAACGGCCAATCTCGATGGCGCGGACGCTGCCGTCTTCCTCGCGCAGCACCTTTCGATGGGGCGGCGCGAAGCAGGGATGGAGAATGGAAAATTGCAGAAATCCGCCCGGCCTGAGTACGCGGTATGCTTCCTTCAGCGCAGCGGCCTGATCGGCCATATCCATTAGCGACATGAATGCCGTAGCGAAGTCGAAGGAGGTATCTGCAAATGGCAGAGACGTTCCATCGCCGACTTGGAAGTCGATGCCTCGCGGTTCGGCAGTCTCGACTTCGAGCGCGTGGCGGATGAATGTAGGCGCTACATCAATCGCGCGCATCCTGGCTCCAAGCTGAGCGAGCTTGCGGGTATTCGAACCTTCGCCGCAGCCGATGTCCAATCCATCGAGCCCTGCGACAGGAGGGAGCATGGCCAGAAACGCAGGTGTATTCAGCGCGTCCCGATAGACGTCATAGCCGGCTCGGCAAAGGCGCGTCCAATCCTCGGCGTTCGCTTCCCAAAATGCGGCGGCTTCAAGCGGATCCATGAGGATTCCATTTTACCGGCTGTCTTCCATCAAGAACCTGTCCCTTTCCGTTTTCTGGTTTCATGTCCGGAACCCAAACCGCTTCTTGTCCGTAATTCCGTTCGGCTTGGCCCATTCAAGTCCGAAAGGCGGTCTAGCCTCAGTATCCAGGCAGTCATTTTGTGACAGGATGCCAAATCGCGTGACGGAATCTCAGGTTCATAGCCGAAGTTTGCGCGCCCTCGACCTACAATGAGGGATACTGCTTCTGACGATCGAAAACGACCCTATATGTTTCCTGGAGGCTTTTCAAAATGAATCGATACTTTCATGCGGCGGCCCTGTTTCTGGCCTGCGCCCTCGTGCTGGCCGCCTCGGTTCCCATCGCCCGCGCTCAAGCCGCGGCCTCAAAGCCGGGCGACGCCAATGGACCCATCAAGCTTCTGCCCGGATTCGATAAGGATCTCATCGATACCTCCGTCGATCCCTGCGTGAATTTCTGGCAATATGCCTGCGGAAACTTCACAAAGCTGTATCCCATTCCGCCTGACAAGAGCGGCTATGGCACCGGCGCCATCGTTTATGACTACACCCAGGACGTGCTGCATAAAATGCTCGACAAAGTCGCTCTGCCCAGCGCGCAGCGCACTGCAAATGAGCAAAAAATCGGCGATTACTACGGAAGCTGCATGAATGAGGATGCGATTTACGCCGACGGCCTGAAGCCGTTGCGGCCTGAGCTCGACCGAATCTCTGCTTTGACCGATAAAAAACAGCTCACCGCTCTGCTCGCCCACTACCAGATGATCAACGTGAATGCGTTTTTCGGATACGGGGAGCAGCAGGATTTTAAGGACGCCCGAAAGCAGATCGCCGTAGTTGGCCAGGGAGGCCTGGGATTGCCCGAGCGCGATTATTACTTCCGCACCGGCGACGCCGCGGAAAAGACACGCAAGGAATATGTTGAGCATGTGGCAAATATGCTGGCCCTGATGGGCGAGCCGGCTGACGAGGCCGCGGCCGACGCGCAGAAGATCATGACCCTGGAGACAGCGCTGGCCAACGTCTCGATGGACGTTACTTCGCAGCGCAATCCGAACAATGTTTATCACCCCATGACGGTGGCCAAGCTCGCCGAACTGACTCCTGAAATTGACTGGCCGCAACTCTTCGCGGACACCGGAGTGGCGGGCATTACGGACTTGAACGTGGCCAATCCGGACTTCTTCAAGGGCCTCCAGACCGTTCTTGACTCCACTGACCTCGACACGATCAAAACTTATCTTCGCTGGCAATTGATCAATTCCACTCCGGGTTATGCTCTGCCCAAGGCGATGGATGCGGAGGATTTTAATTTCTACACGCACGAGTTGCGCGGGCAACCTGAACAAGCAGCACGCTGGAAGCGGTGCGTTGAGGCAACAGACGGCGCGCTCGGCGAGGCGCTTGGGCAGGTCTATGTGGCCTCGCAATTCACCGTGGAGAACAAGGCATTCACGCTGCAAATGGTTCGCGACATTGAAGGCGCAATGGACAAAGAGATCGGCGCGCAGGAGTGGATGAGCGCGGAGACCAAAGCGAAAGCGGAGGCCAAGCTGCACATGGTCGCCGATAAGATCGGCTATCCCGATCATTGGCGCGATTACTCAGCATTGAAAGTGGTTCGCGGAGATGCGATCGGAAACGCATGGCGCGCGGCGGATTTTGAGAATAAGCGGCAACTGGCCAAGATCGATAAGCCGGTCGACCGCGGCGAGTGGCTAATAAGTCCCGCGACAGTCGACGCCTATTACAACCCGCTGATGAACGACATCAATTTTCCAGCGGGCATTCTGCAATCGCCGCTTTATGATCCGCACGCTCGCGATGCGGAGAACTACGGCCACATCGGCGCCATCGTCGGCCACGAATTGACGCACGGTTTTGACGACGAAGGCAGCCAGTTTGATGGCAACGGCAATCTCTCTGACTGGTGGACGCCCGATGATCGGAAGAACTTCGACAAGATGACCGATTGCGAAGTGAGCGAATACGGCAGCTTTACCGCGGTCGACGATGTGAAACTCAACGGCAAGCTGACGCTTGGTGAAAATACAGCTGACAACGGCGGCCTGCGCCTGGCCTATGTTGCATTTATGGAAGATGCCAAGCGCAAGAACATCGCGCTCGACGCAAAGCAGGATGAGTACACGCCTTTGCAGCATTTCTTCCTGGCCTTCGCACAGGATTGGTGCGGAGACACCCGTCCCGAGCAGATCAGGCTGCAAGTGCAGACCGATCCGCACTCGCCGCGCAAATTCCGCACCAACGGTGTGATTGAGAATATGCCTGAATTCGGAAAGGCATTCGGATGCAAGGCGGGCCAGCCGATGGTGCCCGTGAATGCGTGCCACGTCTGGTGAAAAGGACGCTTAGAAACACTGCTGGGGCAGATCTCATGAAATATGGGATCTGCCCTTGCGGTGCTTCCATTTCACGCATGGTTTCGGAGAAACTCATCCACTTCGGCGCGCGAAGGCATCGAGGCCGCCGCGCCTTTGCGCGTGACGCAGATTGCCGCCGCTGCGTTGGCGAATCGCGCAGCGGCCCATGGATCGTTTCCTTCAAGTAATGCCACGGCGAACGCTCCATTGAAGCAATCGCCTGCGGCAACGGTATCGATCGCGTCGACTTTGAACGGCTTCACCCATTCGGCTCTTCCGCCGGCAACGGCAACAAACGCGCCCTCAGCACCGCGCTTGAGCACAACGCCGCGCAGACCTTTGGCGAGCAAGCGTTTTGCGCTTTCTTCTGCGCTCGCGCCTTCGCCAACATAAAACGCTACCTCAGTCTCGTTAGGTGTGAACCACATGACCTGACCCCACACCGGCTCACGCAAGGCGGCGGCCGGCGCAGGGTCGAGCATGACTGGAACGCCAGCCCGCGCGCAAAACTCGAGTGTGTAGCTGAGCGTATCCATGGGAATCTCAAGCTGGCACAAGACCATTCCGGCGGACCGAATCAGCTCGGCGTGTTGGTCCACCGTCGCGCGATCCATCTTGCCATTTGCGCCTGGAACCACCACGATGGCATTCAATCCATCGTCGGCCACGAACATTGGCGCCAATCCTGAAGACCCGGCAACCTCGGACATTCCGGCCGTCTCAACGCCCGCGCGCTTCAGGTTTTCAATCAGCGCAGGCCCGTAAGCGTCGTCGCCGACTTTGGCCACTATCGCCACGGGATTGCCGAGCCGCGCCGCCGCAACCGCCTGATTGGCGCCCTTGCCGCCCGGCGTAGTTTCAAAGCCGGTCCCGATCAGCGTTTGGCCGATCGCAGGAATCCGCGGCGTGCGGGTCACCAGGTCCATGGTGATGCTGCCGACAACTACGATCCGCTTGCGCGTATCGCTTACGATCGGCTTGCGGGTTTCACTCATAGCGGAATCTCAATACAGCGGAGCCAGCGCCACCGCGCCCAGCCCAGCCAGGAAGAATAAGAACATCAGCACGAGAAACTTTTTTGCTTGTCGCGGAGCGCCGGCGAACTCGCGCCACACAAACACGCCCCAGAAAGCCGACACCATCGTCGCGCCCTGACCAATGCTATAAGAAACCGCTGGCCCTACCAGATGCGCGCCCGATGCGAGAAAGTTCGCCAGGCCGCCCGTGCACCAGATCGCTCCACCCAGCGCGCCCGCCAGATGCCAGCCCACAGGCGCGCGCCAGTAGCCTGCGCCATCCACCGGCGCTTTTCCATCCAGCGGTTTCTTCATCAGCAGCCAGTTCGCGGGCACTGCCGAAACCAGCACGCCGATCATAAAGTACAGCGTCACCGCATATGGTCCGGGAGCGGGCGTGCCCGGCTCGCCCTGAAGCGCGCGCGCCACAAACGGATAGAAGCAGCCCATCAGCACGCCGCAGGCCAGGCTGATCACAATGCCGCGAGCCGTCGTCGCTTTGGCCGTGGCTTCGCGTCTGCGATACGCGGCCGCGTCGAATACGATGGCCACCACCACAAGCGCCACGCCTCCGAACAGCAGCCGCGGATTGCCCACCGGCTTGAGAATGTAATTCGAAATCGCGCCGATCACCAGCGCCAGCCCAATCCCGACAGGGAAGGCAACCGCCAGTCCCGCCACATCGATTGCGGCCACCAGCAGCAGATTTGCCACATTGAAGATCGCGCCGCCCGCCACTGCATACACGATCGGCGCCACTGCGGTATGCGTCAGGTCGGTCAGAAACGGCGTTCCCGCGCTTCCTATGCTGCCTGCCGTCAGGCCCCAAACAATCGCTCCTGCCGCCATTCCAAAAACGTAATCCCAATAGAAAAGCTGAAAGCGGTAGCCGGGGCAGAGCTTGAGCGTGTTGGCCCACGATCCCCAGCAGATCATGGTCAGAATCGTGAGGCCGAGCGCAGCCGGATACGTCTCCGGAAAAAGCATTTTGATTCCCTCCGCCCGCATTGGAATGCGCGGCAAAGCACGCGAATTGGCGGCAAGGATGGAACCATAACACATCGACGCCGCTATTGTTTACTGCGCAGGATGAAAGTCATACTTCAAAAAATCGAGTCGTTCAGATGGCGATGTTCGAAGTATTCTTTGGCCGCCTTATTGCTTCGCCGCCTTCAGCGCCTGAGTCAGCGCCGGTACTACCTCGAACAAATCGCCGACGATTCCGTAGTCCGCCACTTCGAAGATTGGCGCGTCGGGATCCTTGTTGATAGCAACGATGCACTGCGAGCCTTTCATGCCGACCAGGTGTTGAATCGCGCCGGAGATACCAACCGCGAGATACAGCTTCGGCGCAACCGTTTGCCCAGAGCTGCCCACTTGGCGCTCCATCGGTAGCCAGCCGTTGTCGCAGATGGGTCGCGATGCGGCTAGCTCCGCGCCCAGCGCCGTCGCCAGATCCTGCACCATTGGCAGATTTGCCGCGTCTTTAATTCCGCGCCCCACGCTCACAATGCGCTGCGCCGAGTTGAGGTCGACTGTCTGCGCGGAGCCGCGAAACGGCTCGCCGGGGCGTGTGCGGATTTGCGCGGCGTCAATCGTGGGAGTAAATGTCGTGATCGCCGCCGATGCCGCATTCGGTCCTGCGTCAGTGTCCGCACGAAACGCTCCGGCCTGCACCGAGACGAAGCACGGCCCATTTCCGTTGTGCCGGTAGCTTCCGTTTAGCCGCCCTTGCATGAGCTGCCGGGTAAACACAGGGCCTTCGTCGATTCCCACCACGTCACCTATGAGTAGCTGGCCCATGCGGCAGGCCAGTGCCGGCGCATAATCGCGCGCCTGATAGGTGTGTGCGAAAACGACGTGCTGCGTGGCGTCCTGGTTTTGGATGAGTTGTTGCAGCGCGATGCAGAAACCATCGGCCGTGTAGTGCGCGAGCAGAGGATGCTCCAAGCGGATCACCTTGCCGACGGTCTTCGCTGCTGCCTCAGTGGCCAACGCTTCTGTTTGCGCGCCGATCACAACCGCTGTAACGCTTTCCGCTGGGCCTAGGCGCAGAGCGGCCGCTAGCGCTTCCCAGCTGGCGCGCTTGATCTTCCCGCCGCTTTCTTCCAAGACCAGGAGAATACTCATAGCACGCGCGCCTCCGTCTTTAGTTTTTCAACCAGAGCCGCCGCAGCTCCCCTGGCCGAGCCAGGCAAAATCTGCGTGGACTTCTGCTTGATTGGCGCGGTGATTCGTTCGAGCATCACAACCGATCCAATATCCACTCCGAGTTCCGCTGCGTTCACTGTCCGTAGTTCTTTTGTCTTGGCGCGCTTGATTCCCATCAGCGTGGCGTAGCGCAAGTTGTTCCCGCCCGACTGCATTGTCAGCACAGCGGGCGTGGGCAGCTCGATCGATTGAAACCACCCCTCTTCGAGCTCGCGCTTGACCTTGAAACCGGCCTCGATCTTCTCCACCTGAAGAATCATGGTGGAGTGCGGCAGCCCAAGCAATTCTGCGACGATGACACCGGTCTGGCCCAAGCCAACATCTTCAGACTGCAACCCGGTGAGTACAAGATCGGGATTCTCGGGCTTGATCGCCGCGGCAAGCAGACGCGCTACTCCCAGCGCATCGCGCCCGTTCAGGTCGTCGCAGACAATGTGAATTGCTCGGTCAGCGCCTTTGGCGAGGGCCTCACGAATCGTCGAGCCCACGCGCTCCGGCCCGGCGCTCAACACAATCACCTCGCCGCCGACTTTTTCCTTGAGCAGCAGCGCTTCTTCCAGCGCGTAGGCGTCTGGCTCGTTCATTGCCCACTGGAGCTCACGCTCTTCTATCCAATTTGCGCTCGGGGCGATGCGAACCGGCGCATCGCGATCCGGAACCTGTTTGATGGCAACGATGATCTTCATCTCTTGGTTCCTCCGCAAATCGCTTCAGTCATTCCGGCAGCCCGCGAGCCGCCAACTGCGCAATGTCCATCAATTCCGGCGCAACTTCGCCCTTCGCGGCAAACGCGTCCTGAAACATCGTATTGCAGAATGGGCAAGCGGTGCCGACCACGCTTGCGCCTGTCGCTGCCAGTTCGTCTGCACGCACATGGCTCACACGCTCGCCCTTTTCCTCGCCGAGAAAGACGAGGCCTCCGCCAGCGCCGCAACAAAAACTGCGTTCATGCGAGCGTGGCGCTTCCACTAATTCTCCTGCCAGCGCGGCAACACTCCGCGGTTCATCGTAGACGCCGCGATAACGCCCCAGATAACAAGGATCGTGGAAAACGATCTTCTCTTTGCTCGGGGCCGGCGGCAGTTGACCCGTATGCCGGGCTAAGAATTCACTATGATGCTCCACCTCAGGCGGAGTGCCGTACGACTTCCAATCCTCCTGAATCGTCCTCACGCAGTGCGGACAAATCGTAATAAGTTTCTTGACGCGATTCTGCGCTAACGCCTCCAGGCCAGATTCCGCCAGTTGCTGAAAGAGCAGATCGTTGCCGAGCCGCCGCACCGGGTCACCCGTGCATTTCTCCTTGCGCAGTACGCCAAAGCTCGCGCCAAGGTGTCGCATCACTTTCACCAACGCCACCACAATGTCGCGTCCTCGCGGATCGTACGCGCCCATGCAGCCGAGCCACAGACAATACTCCTGCGTTCCGTCGAAGATTGGTAGCGTATTCTTCTCGACAAACTTGTCGCGCTCTGTCGTGCTCATTCCCAGCGCATTGCTGCCGCGCTCCAACGCCAGAAAAAGTTTTGCTCCGTGATCGTCGTCCCATGCGCCCGTGTTCACAGCGCCGCGCCGCAGTCCGACAATGATCGGCACGTGTTCAATTCCCACAGGGCACTGAAACTCGCAAGCGCCGCAGGTAGTGCACTCGAAGACCGCCTCCTGCGCGTTGTATTTGCCCAAGAGCGGTTCCTCAGACGCGGGGCCGAATTCATTGAGATAATCGCGAAGCCCCAGCACAATGTCCTTGGGGTTAAGCAGTTTGCCGGTATTGTTTGCTGGGCAATGCTCCATGCAGCGCCCGCACTCCACGCAGGAGTAGGCCTGCAGGCTCACCAGTTGCGTCAGATCCTTTCCCGCCACCAGCCCGAAGTCTTCGTCGTCCGCGAGCGGAGGAATCTCGACAAATCCACCCCGCGAGAGAAAGATCGTAAATGGGCTCAAAAGCAAGTGCAGGTGCTTTGTGTGCGGAATCACAGGCAGAAAAGCCAGCAAGGTAATCGTGTGCGCCCACCAGAGCGCCCGAGCGGCGGTGCTCGCGCCGGGCACAAAGAATGCAGCCAGATACGTAACCATCAGCACGAAGATCAGCAGGGCGATCAGTCCTGACTCCCAGGAAACTGCGCCCAGCCACTTAGGTCGCGTTACGAATCGCCGCAGAAACAATCCGAAGATGCCAACCGCGCAAGCCACAGCGAAAACTGCCGCGAAGCCGAAATAGAATCGGCCCACCGGCCCCGCCGGATCAAGAAAACCAAGTCCAAAGATTGATGCGCAGTGATTCAGCGTGACCAGTGCGAAGGCACAGAACGCCCAGAAGACCAGCGCATGGGCAATGCCCGCCAGCGGCCGCTCGCGGATGACTTTGGCCTGAAACATTACCTCCCAG
>Ga0208849_1000978_pt1 | contig 22506 bp, 17 predicted proteins | sample NGESurdeep072012_10_FD_184470 | JGI IMG/M metagenome (GOLD analysis project Ga0208849, IMG submission 184470) | Arctic peat soil microbial communities from Barrow, Alaska - NGEE Surface sample 53-3 deep-072012 (SPAdes) | ecosystem: Environmental > Terrestrial > Soil > Wetlands > Peat ... | reverse complement strand
CCCGACGGGATCATCTCATTCTCGAACATCCCGTACATGACCGATGCCGGCCAGAACTGCGGCGAGAACTTCGTCAACCCGGGTCAGCCGGGAATCTTGGATGGCGTCAGCATCGTGGAAGGCCACGAACTCGCGGAGAGCCAGACCGATCCGCGACCCGCCAGCGGCTGGTACAACAACTCGTTCGGTGAGATCGGCGACATCTGCGCATGGCAGGGTCTCGGCAACACCGTTCTAAGAACCGGCACGTTCGCGGTGCAACCCCTGTGGAGCAACGCCGCAAGCGCTTGCGTGCTTAGCTCACCGTAGTCGTTCGTTAATTAGGGCAAGCCGTTCAAGGCGAGCCGTACCAGGGCAAGCCGTACTAGGGCAAGCCGTACTAGGGCAAGCATCGCTTGCCCAAACTTTTTTTCGTACTAGGCCATTCGTACTAGGGCAAGCATCGCTTGCCCATTTCCCCGCCGGAGAGGATTCCGCCATAACCGCCGCGCAAATCGACGGCCATTTCTCGTAACCGTCGAGGGGAGAATTCCAATGCGTATCCTCACCCCGCTTCAAGCGCTAAGCGCGGCGGCGGCGTTAGCGATCCTCGCGGGCTGCTCCGCCAATTCAACCATTGCTTCCCAGCCGTTCGGGGCGCAAGGTCGCGTGCATTCATTGATGGGCCGCATACCAGTTGCGTTGGGTACACTCGCCATGCTCAGGATCAACCTCAATGCAGGCCATCATTTCACAAGCTTCGATAGGTGCCCAGCTTCAGGCAACATCGAATACATTTCCGACTTCAGCAACAACGTCGTCAATATCTACAGAGGCAAGTTCGCGGGTCAAGCGCCATGCGGCCAGTTGTCCCCCGGCGGCATGGTCCAGCCGCAAGGCATGTTCGTGCTGGGTTCCACACACGATCTCTACGTGGCCAACACCGGCGGGCACAACATCCTCGTGTTCCATCGCGGCGCGAAGACGCCGTTCAAGCAGTACACCGATCCGGGTTTGCAAAATCCGGACGACGTCACCGTCGCAAAAGACGGCACCGTCATCGCGGCTAACATCTTTCAAGCGAACTTCAACGAAGCGGGGTCCATCTCAACCTGGCACAAGGGCGGCGCATTCGTCGGCAACTTTCCGATGCCCAACAGTTTTGAGGGCCTGGACGTGACCGCGCAAAAAGACGGCACACTTTATTATAACGACATCGACAACACGTCCGATGCCGGACTTTTGTGGACGGGGAGCTGCCCGAACGGCGCGTGCGGCACATTCACCTCGACCGGTGCGACGACCGCATTTCCCGGTGGCCTTCGATCGGCTGACGGCGAAGACGTCGTGCAGATCGATCAGAACGCTCCCGGCGGCGGCGCGCTGATCACCTATGAATCGTTTCCGACCGGCGTGTCGTGCGCCATCGGCGGCGGCGACCCGGATGCCATGGACATAAACAAAACACAGCAGCACGTCTTCTACGCCGACGCTATCAACGACGTTGGGGGCGAAATTTCGTACCCGTCGTGCGCGCCGATCGGCACCGTTCCCGGTAATTCGGGCGGCCTTCCGATTGGAGCCGCGGTCGACGCGCCCGAATCGCTGTAACGACTCGTTAGTGCGTGGGCAAGCACTGCTTGCCTTGCCTTCTTCGTCCGAGACCTAGAGGGACATGCCTACATCGGAGCGCAGTCGGGAAACTCCGGCGTAAAGGTACGCGGGGTTTTCCCCTTTGGTAACTCGCACAATGTCGAGGAGAGCTTCCAAATGCGTATTCCAACCTCAGTCAAATTGCTGAGCGCGGCGGCAGCGTTGGCACTCCTTGCCGGCTGCTCAAGCGGCTCGGCGATCGCTCCGACATCCTCAACGATGCAGAGTCATCACTTCCAGGCGATGAGCGGCCGGGTTCCGACCGTTTTGAACCCCGTCGGAATGCTGAAGCTGCGTCAGCTCGGCACGCCCAACCGCAAAGCGAGCTTCAACGCCTGCCCCGCTGCGGGTCCCATCGTCTACATGTCGGACTTCAACGCAAGCACGATCAACATCTACAAGGTGCCGTTCGCAGGCCAGGCTCCGTGCGGACAACTCACAGGCGTGGTCAATCCGCAAGGAATGATCGTCCGGCGCCACGTTCTCTACGTGGCCAACACCGGCGCCGGCAATGTCGTCGCCTTCCACAGAGGCGGAAAGGCGCCGTTCAAGACGTACACCGACCCGAATTGCAGCGGCCAATTCCCAGTTGACGTTACGGTCTCGCTCGACGGCTACATCTACGCGACCAACATCTTCGGCGGCTCCTGCGCCGGGTCGATCTCGTCGTGGAAAAAAGATGGCACATTCATCGGCAACATCCCGAACCAAGCCGGTGCCAATTCTTATTTCTTGACGATTCAAAAAGACGGCACCCTGTACTACGACGACAACACGTTCGCGTTGTACGTGGGCAGCTGCTCCGCGGGCACTTGCGGTTCGTTCTCAAACACAGGCGCGACGTTCGCGTTCCCGGGCGGCCTACGTTCGGCGGACGATGAAGATCTCGTCCTGGATGACCAGAGCGCTTCAGGCGGCGGCGCGTTGATCACCTACGAACCCCCGAGTTTCACGAGCGGTGATTCATGCTCCGTCGGCGGAGTCGATCCCGTAAGCTTCGACATCAATCACAAGCAACACCACGCGTTCATCGCCGACGCAGGCCTGAACCAAGGTACAGAGTTGGGCTATCCGGGTTGTGCTCCTATCGGCACGGTTCCGGGAAATTCCAGCGGTCTGCCGATTGGCATGGCCAAGGACTATCCCGAGACGTTGAACTAACGCGACGTAACGTATCTCGTTATTCCGGCGGTAGGGCGAGCGTTGCTCGCCCTACTACTTCACATAGTCGACGTTGTTTTTTATCGTATTCGAGGGGAGATATCACATGGTTACCCGCACCCCGATTCGAGCGTTGAGCACAGCGGTGGCGCTTGTATTTCTTGTAGGCTGCTCCAACGGCTCGGCGATCGCGCCGAAACCATCAGTCCCGCAAGGCCACGCGCGTACGCTGATGGGTCGTATACCGGTGGTTCTGAGCCCGATAGGCATGCTCAGAGTCAATTTCAACTCGGGCCAGCGCTTCATGGACTTCAACAGGTGTCCGCCGGCGGGTCCCATCGAATACATTTCCGACTTCAACGACAACGTCATCGACATCTACAAAGGGAATTTCGCGGGGCAGACCCCATGCGGCCGGCTTACGAGCGGATTGCTCAACCCGCAGGGCATGTTTGTGAAAGAATCCACGCACGAACTGTATGTGGCCAATACAAACGACCACGACGTGGTGGTATTCCGCAGAGGTGCGACGTCGCCGTTCAAGACGTACATCGACTCGACCGCCGGCGGTCAACTTCCCGTCGACGTCACAGTTGCAAAAGACGGCACCGTCATGGCGACAAACATCGTCGACGTCGGCTTCAACGTAGGATCGCTCTCAACATGGCATAAAGACGGAGCGTTCGTCGGTAACTTTCCAAATCCGAACGGCGCTTTAGACTACTTTCTGACAGTCCAAAAGGATGGCACGGTCTACTTCGACGACAACACGCCCAACCTATATAAGGGGAGTTGCCCAGCCGGCGCTTGCGGTTCATTCGTTGCAACCGGTGCGAAATTTGTTTTCCCCGGCGGCGTGCGGTCGGCTGACGGGGACGATGTCGTCCTCCAAGATCAAGAGGGCGCCGGCGGTGGAGACGTTCTCACCTACGAGCCTCCGGATTTCGGATCCCCCACCTCATGCGCCATCGGCGCCGGCGACCCAGTTTCGTTCGATATCAATCGGACACAACATCACTACTTCTATACTGACGCCCCAAATAACATTGCGGTCGAGATTGACTATCCGAGTTGCGCACTCATTGGCACCGTGCCGGGCAACACGAGCGGCGTGCTGGTCGGTGTCGCCAGAGATGAACCCGAAACGCTTTAAGCAGTAGGGTGAGCCCGGATATTCGCTGTTCGCGGCTCATCTAAAGTTGAGGAGAGCATCCAATGCACATTCGAATCTCCGCCAAATCTCTGAGCGCGCTCGCGGTGTTGGTCCTGCTCGCCGGCTGCTCCAACGGCTCGGCGATCGCTCCGAAACCATCAGCCCCGCAAGGCAACGCGCGTTCGCTGATGGTGCGTATACCGGTGGTTCTGAGCCCGATGGGAATGCTCAAGGTCAACCTCAACACGGGTCTTCACTTCAAGGATTTCAACAGATGCCCACCTGCGGGTCCCATTGAATACGTCTCCGACTTCAACAACAACCTGATCGACATCTACAAGGGGAATTTCGCCGGCCAAGTCCCGTGCGGCCAGCTTACGAAAGGTTTGGCCAACCCACAAGGCATGTTCGTGAAGGAATCCACCCACGAACTCTACGTGGCCAATACCGGCGACGATGACGTGGTCGTGTTCCGCCGGGGCGCAACGTCGCCGTTCAAGACATATATCGACTTGACCAATGGTAGCCAATTCGTGGCCGACGTGACCGTCGCGAAAGACGGCACCGTTTTAGCGACCAACATCTTTGACATAATTGATAGTGTCGGTTCCATCTCGACCTGGCGCAGAGATGGAACGTTTGTCGGCAACTTTCCAAACGCCAACGGCGCGTTCGACTATTTCTTGACGGTGCAAAAAGACGGCACCGTCTACTTCGACGACAGTACTAACACCCTTTATAAGGGAAGTTGTCCGGCCGGTGAGTGTGGTTCATTTGTCGCAACCGGCGCGACCTTTGTATTCCCCGGCGGCTTGCGATCGGCCGACGATGAAGATGTCGTCCTGCTAGATCAAGAGGGTGCCGGCGGCGGCGACGTGCTCACGTTCGAACCTCCGGATTTCGGGTCGCCCACTTCCTGCGCCCTCGGCGCCAGCGACCCGGTTTCGTTTGATATCAACCGCACACAGCATCACTATTTCTACGCAGATGGCGGGAATAACGTCGCAGGCGAGGTCGAGTATCCGACGTGCGCACCCATCGGCACCGTTCCGGGCAACCCGAGTGGCTTGCTGATCGGTGTCGCCAGAGATGAACCCGAAACGCTTTAAGCGCCCAGTGGCTTATTTGAAACTTGCCACGGGACTCTGCCTGTACACGTCGCGGATGGCGTCGATGACAACCTTTGGCTCGTCGAACTGAACGTATTCTGAGCTGTGGCTGGGAAATATCTGCTTGGCGTTCGACGATAGAGTGAGCCAGCGCGCCTCTGCCTTCGCAATCTGACGCTCATATTCGATATGCGTCGGGTCTTGCGCATTACGCGCCGGCAGGTGGCCGATGCCGTGGTTGCCCGTGGTCAGCACGCGCACGGGACGAGAGCCTAGCGAGCGGACGTGCTGCTGCAGCCACGCTTCATCCGACGGCATTTCCTCCATTTCGGAAATGTATGCGTCGTACATCGCGACCTTGGTCTGCGCGATGTGCAACAGCTTGCCATTAAGTTCCGGCGACCACTCAGCTTCGGGCAGCCCGCGAAAGAACTGCTGAGCGCAAGTGCGATGGGGCTGACCGGGACGCGGGGGAAGCAGCGGCAGCGGATTTCCTGCGGCGATCGCATCGCGGCATTCACGCAGCCTGACGAGGTTCCGGGCTTCCCCGCGGTGATCGTCATCCTGCATCGCCTTCGGTTCCACGTCGCTTGGATCGGCCTCGACAAGCACGAGCCCCGCAATCTCCGTCGTGTATCGGTCCGCAAACGTGCGCGCGGGGTCGCCGCCAAAAGCATGGCCTACTAAGATGTACGGCCCTTTGATGCCGGCATTGTGGAGCGCGCTATGCAGCTCGTCGGCGATGCGAACGCTCGTGCGCGGCATCGGTCCGGCGCCGCTGAAGCCTGCACCGGCGCGATCGTAGCTGCAGGCGCGCGTCCACTTCGCGACCTGCGGCTGCACCACTGCCCAGGCCGGCGCCCAATCCTCCCAACCCGAGTCGAAGACGACCGTGGGAGAACCGCTTCCCATACAGTAGAAGTTCAATCGCGCTCCGTCCGCCGCGGATTCGATCTGCCCGGGTCGCGAGTAGACGTCGTCGCCGGGCGCAGAGTCGGCCGCACCTTGCATCGCGAGAAGCAAGCTCGCCGTCAGCGTGCAAACAAGCGGTTTCAACAGCATACGTCTCCCCGACTAGCGCTCACAAGGTAACCTGCGGAGGCACGGATTCGATTACCTGCGGCTCGTCTGCAAGCACGCGCGCGACGTTCGCGTTTCGCACGTTCAGCGGACGGCGAAGATGTCATCAATGGAACGGGGCAAGCGATGCTTGCCCTCCTACATAAGAACGGGGCAAGCGATGCTTGCCCTCCTTCATAAGAACGGGGCAAGCGATGCTTGCCCTAGTACATGGGAGCGGGGTGAGCGATGTTCACCCTCCTACATAAGAACGGGGCGAGCGATGCTTGCCCTAGTACATGGGAGCGGGGTGAGCGATGTTCACCCTCCTACATAAGAACGGGGCAAGCGATGCTTGCCCTAGTACATGGGAGCGGGGTGAGCGATGTTCACCCTCCTACATAAGAACGGGGCAAGCGATGCTTGCCCTAGTACAGTCGCCTTAGTACGGATACCCTACGCGAGCGCGCTGAAGTACAGCGATTCCAGACGTTCGCACAGTGAATCCACGGCATACGGCGTTGCCGCGGCGTGCGCGGCGGCGACTCGAGCATCGCGCTCGTCGCCGGTGCGGGTGAGCGCTACGTAAAGCGCGTCTGAGAGTCCATTGACCGATTCGTCGACCAGCTCGACTGCAACGCCGCCGCCGACTTCGCGCGATACCGGGCAGTCGACCGCGACGACGGGCACACCGTGCGCCATCGCTTCGACCAGGACTAGCCCTTGCGTCTCGGTGGTCGACGCGAACACGAACGCGTCGGCGGCTCGATACCACGATCCGAGGTCGGCCTTCTCCAAGGCGCCGGTGAATTCGATCCGATCGGCGCATTCGAGCGCAGCGGCGTGCTTGCGCAATTCATTCTCATGCGGTCCCTCGCCGGCGATGATGAGCCGGGCACGTGGCAGCCGCACCGCCGTCTGTGCAAACGCGTCCAGCACGAGGTCGAGATTTTTCTCCTTGCCCAACCGGCCTGCGAAGAGCGCGATCTCGCCGCCGCAGCGCGCGCGATGCGTTTCCGGCGCGACGGAGCCGCCTTTGAATATTCTGAGGTCAACGCCGGTCGGCAGGACGTCGATCGGCTTGTTGACGCCGTAGCCGTTGAGCTCCGCCGCCGTGAAATGCGTGGGCACGATGATGCGATCGCAGCGATTGGAGAATTCGCGCGACAGCCAGATAAAACGCGACTTCGCGAAATCGCGCTGCAACGGCAGGTAGTGGGTGTACTGCGTGAAGAGCGTGTGATAGGTGAACACGAGCGGCGTCTGCCGGCGCTGCGCGAGATATGCGCCCAAGCAGCCGACGAAGAAAAACGAGTGGCTGTGGATTATGTCAAAGGGCATGCGCGGCAGCGACGTGAGCAGACTTGCGGGCAACGGGAACGCCATGCGAAGCTGCGGATAAAACGGAAACGACGTGGAGCGAAAGCGGAAGACGTCCGGATCGTCGTCGGGCGCGTCCTTGTGCGCGGGAGCCACCACGATGACCCGGTGACCGCGGCGCCGTAGCGCATGCGCGGCGCCCACCACCGACGTGACGAGTCCGTTTTTCTCCGGTAGATACGAGTCGGAGAACATGCCGATGGTCAGCGGCCCGCTCACATTCGCGGTAAGCGCGCGAGCCGTCACGACGATCGGACGTCCGATAGCAACGTGTAGAGATCCGCGGGCTTGACGCGCGCGCCGGGTTTCTCCGGCACGGCGAGGACACGCACGAGCACGTCGCGCGATGCATAGTGGATGAGCAGCTCATCGCCGGGTTTGACGTGGTGGGCCGGCTTCACCGGACGCCCGCCGCACTCGATACGGCCTGCGTCGAGCGCTTCTTTGGCGGCGGTGCGGCGCTTGGCTAAGCGCGACACCTTAAGAAACTTGTCCAGCCTCATGGTCTTTGGCGCGCTGCCAGAGCGCGTCGAGATCGTCTAGGCTGCGCCCGGCAAGTGCGGTTGCGCCTCCGCCCGCGAATCGTTCCATCGAAGCGAAGCGCTCGCGGAACCGGACGTTCGCGCCGCGCAACGCCGCTTCGGCATCCACGCCGAGGCGCCGCGCAAGGTTCACGACGGTGAAGATCACGTCGCCGAGTTCGTCGCGCACGCGGTCGCGCGCGCCGCCGGCGATCGCTTCGTTCAGCTCGTCCAATTCTTCGCGGAGCTTTTCGAGGACGGCGTCGGCCTTCGGCCAATCGAATCCGATCGTGGACGCCTTTTCTTGCAACCGTTGCGACCCGAGCAGCGACGGCAGGCTCTTCGGAATGCCGTCGAGCAGCGACTCGCGATGTTTGATCAACGCCTCTTGCGTCTTGAGCAATTCCCACGACGCCATCTGTTCTTGCGTGCTGGAGATGCGCGCATCGCCGAAGACGCCCGGGTGGCGCCGGATCATCTTGTTCGCGAGCGCGTCGATGACATCGGCCACGGCGAACTGGCCTCGCTCCGCAGCGATCTGCGAATGGAAGACGATCTGAAGCAGAAGGTCGCCCAGCTCTTCGCACAGCTTCTTCGGGTTGCGCTCGTCGACGGCTTCAACGACCTCGTGCGCTTCTTCGACGAGATACGGCAGAAGCGATTCGTGCGTCTGCTCCATATCCCACGGACAACACGTGCGCAGCCGCGCCATGATCTCGACGAGTTCTTCCCACGAATGATGAAGCGCCACCGCCGGCAGCGCCAACAGCGGCGAGCTTGCCGCGGCCGAAAGTGCGGAGCGCGGCACGCCGGGCACGAGCTGCACGTCGACCCCACGCAGCTCGAGCGCGCGCAACAAGTGCGGCAGACCGGGAACGTCGATCATCGGATGGCCGGGCACGCCCAACACCGCGTCGCCTTCCGCGGCGAATTCGGCGGCGGCTTCTACGGCTTCCGGCACGCCGCGCAGAAGCGACGGCGCGTGAAACGGCACGCCTTGGATCTTCACGCCGCGATCGCGTAGATGCTGTTCGAGCGTTGGCGCGATGTTGCACAACGCGACGCGCGGAGCGCGCTCTAGCCGCTCGAGCGCGCCCAACGTGAGCAGCGACGCATCGCTGGGGCCGAGGCCGACAATGGTCAACGTGGGCATTGCACAAGAGGTTGGCAGACTGGCGGCGGCGGCCCTTTGCCGACAAGACGTTCCGTAGTAGGGTGAGCATCTCGTACTAGGGTGAGCATCTCGTACTAGGGTGAGCAGCGCTCACCCATTTGGGCAAGCGATGCTTGCCCTAGTACAGTTGCCCCGTACTATGGTGAGCAGCGCTCACCCATTTGGGCAAGCGATGCTTGCCCTAGTACAGTTGCCCCGTACTATGGTGAGCAGCGCTCACCCATTTGGGCAAGCGGGACCGACCATAAAAGTCGGCCCCTACAAGAAAACGGGGCAAGCGATGCTTGCCCTAGTACGAGCTTGCCCTCCCACTGCAACGGGAAAAAAATGGGCAAGCGATGCTTGCCCTAGTACAACGAGGAGGTCGGCCTCTACGACTAGTGAGTGGGCTGCGGACCCGGTGCGCCGCCGGTGGGCGGCATGGGCGCCGGTGACGGGAACAGGTTTGCGAAACGCGGATCGTTATAGTCGATCTTCGCTTGCGTGCGCAGTTGCTGGATCAGCGCGGTCGTGGCGTTCGGTTCCTGTTGCGACTGGATGGCCGCGACGACAGTGGCCATGGAATTGGGGATGATTTGCTCCGACTGGATGATGTGCCAGCCGAACGGTGACTGAACCGGCGGGCTTATCTGGCCGACCTTGAGCTTGAACGCGGCTGCCTGGAACGGCGCGACCATTTGACCAGGTCCGAACACCGGCAACTCGCCGCCCTTGTCTTTGCTGGACGGATCGACTGAATATTGTTTCGCGAGAGTGGCGAAGTCCTGACCGCTCTTCAACAATTGCTCGACTTTGAGCGCTTCGGCCTGGGTCTTGACGAGGATGTGGCGGACGCGGACTTGCGACGGCGAGCCCATGTCGATCTTGTTGGTCTTCAGGTAGGCGTCGATTTGGGGTTGGCTGACCTTGATATCTTTATCGACGGCATTCTTGAGGAGCACTTGCTCACGCACGATGTCGCGCGCATCTTGCAGGCTCAGACCCTGTTGCTTGAGGACCATTTCGAATTGGCCGGCGGGGAAGTTCGCTTCGATCTTCGTCATCTGGGCATCGATGTCGGCGTCTTTGGCCTCGATCTTATTCGCTGAAGCGTATTGGTCGATGAGCATCTTGTCGACCATTTGCTGGAGCACCGGGTCGCTTGCGCGCGTGTTGTTCTCCAGCTTGTTGTCGAAATCGCTCTTTGAGATGGCCGAGCCGTTGACCGTGATGACCGGTTTGCTGGCGGCGCAGCCCGCGGTGGCGACCACGCCCGCAGCGAGGGCCACTACCATCGCGAACTTGGGATTCATTAACTACCTCCTAGTAGAGTGCCGCAGTGTCGCCGTCAAAGGGCGGTCAGGACCTCGCGGACGGCACCGAGCGTGCCGTTGCGCGCCTGCGTTGTAGGCGGCAGGTGAATGACAATCGCGCTCTGCGTGAAACGAAAGTTTCCCCGGGTTAAGGCGGTGAGCGCTGGAAGCGCCTGTTCGGACAGCGAAAACCTTCTACCAATTTCGAGCGTCAATCGTCGCTGTTCGAGTGACAGTTTTTCGACTCCTTTGGCTTGTGCGAGTACACGCACACGCGAGAGCTCTAGAAGCGCTTCGACGGTGTCGGGCGGGCGTCCGAAACGGTCCCGCAATTCGTCACCGAGCGCGTCGATTTCAGCCGTCGATTGAGCGGCCGCGAGCCGCTGGTACAGCGCAATCTTCTGGCCAGCACCCTTCACGTAGTCCGAAGGGAGATACGCGCTCACGCGAAGGTCGAGCACCGGCGGCGGCGCGCTTTCGATTTGCGGAAGACCGCGCCTCTGTTCGATTGCTTCCTGAAGGATCTGGCAATAGGTCTCAAAGCCTACTGCCGCGATGAATCCGGATTGACGCGGTCCCAAGAGATTGCCGGCGCCGCGGATCTCGAGATCGCGCATGGCCAACTGCAAGCCCGAGCCGAGGTGCGAGAATTCGCGGATGGCATCCAACCGCGACTGCGCCTCTTCGGAAAGTTTGCGGTGCGGCTGATGTAAGAAGTACGCGTAGGCTTGGTGCGCGCTGCGGCCGACACGCCCGCGCAATTGGTACAGCTGCGCCAATCCGAAGCGGTCGGCGTTGTTCACGACGATCGTGTTGACGTTCGGAATGTCGAGCCCGTTTTCGATGATGGTCGTCGAAACCAAGATGTCGAATTCGCCGTCGACAAATCCGACCATCACATCTTCGAGTTCGCCTTCCTTCATCTGTCCGTGGCCGATGACGATGCGCGCCCTCGGCGCGAGCCCCTGCAGCGCGGCCGCGACGCCGTAGATCGTCTCGATGCGGTTATGCACGAAGTAGACTTGCCCGCCGCGGTCGAGTTCCCGGCGCAGTGCTTGGCCCACCACCGCATCGCTCGACGGCGTCACGACCGTCTTGATGGCCACGCGATTGACCGGCGCGGTTTGGATGAGCGAGAGATCGCGTACGCCCATCATGGACATGTGCAGCGTGCGCGGGATGGGCGTCGCAGAGAGCGTGAGCACGTCCACCGAGCGGCGCATTTCTTTAAGGCGTTCTTTGTGCATGACGCCGAAGCGCTGCTCTTCGTCGACGACCACCAGTCCGAGCCGCGCGAATCCGACGTCCTTTTGCAGCAAGCGATGTGTTCCGACCACGAGATCGACGCTGCCGTCGAGCAGACCGAGCAGCGTTTCCTTCTGCTCTTGCTTAGTTCGAAAGCGCGACAGCAGACCGATCTTCACCGGGAACGCGGCGAGCCGTTCAGTGAATGTGCGGTAGTGCTGCGCCGCTAGGACGGTGGTGGGTACGAGAATGGCCACTTGTTTGCGATCCATAATCGCTTTGAATGCGGCGCGGATCGCGACTTCCGTCTTGCCGTAGCCCACGTCGCCGCACACCAAGCGATCCATTGGGTGGGGACGCTCCATGTCGGACTTGACCGCGAGGATTGCCGCTTGCTGATCCACGGTCTCGTCGTACGGAAACGATTCTTCGAGTTCGGCCTGCCACGGCGTGTCCAGCGCGAACGGATGCCCCGGCGCGATTTCGCGCTCGGCGTAAAGTCGGACCAGACCTTCGGCGATGCTGTCGACTGCTTCTCGCACTCTGGAGCGCGTGCGCGCCCAATCGCCGCCGCCCATCTTCGACAGGCGTGGGGTCGCGCCGTCGGATGCGACGTATTTGCGCACCAAATGCATTTGGTCGATGGGCACGTAGAGCCGGTCTTCGCCAAGATACTTGAGCAGCATGAAGTCGCGCTCGACATCGTTGACCGTGAGGCGTTCGAGACCGAGATACTGACCGATGCCGTGGTTTGCGTGGACGAAGAATTCGCCCGTGCGCAGATCGCTTTCGGATATCGGCACGCCTTCTTTGGCGGCTTTTAGTTTGTGGCGGCGCGCGGCATGAGCGAAAAGTTCGGCGTCTCCGAGCACGACAAGTCCGAGGCGCTCCATTTGAAATCCGGCGTCGAGCGCGCCGTCGGTGACGAGCACCTGAGAACTTGGCCCTGTCTCACGCCAGACAGCGCCCACAGCGATATCGGCTTCGTCCAACATCTCGCGGATGCGTCGATGGCCGACCGAGACGATCGCGATCGTCTGGCCTAAAGCGGCGCGTTTCTTCACGTCCTCGATGAATCGTTCGACGCTGCGCCCGTACGCAGGCGCCGGCTCGGCCTGCACTGCCACCGTGAGATCAGCTTCGCGCGCGAGTCTGGAACCTTGTACGCCCGGCGTGAACGTGAACAGCGCGCGGGCTTGCGTGCGCGCGACGAGTTCGGACATTTCGATCACGGACTGACGTTTCGGCTCTGCGCGGGCTGGTTCAGCGTCGATGTCGTCGGCTTCGTCCGCAACGAGGAGCGTGTCGCTCTTCGCTTGCGCGCCGCCCGTTTGGTCGAAGGCTAAGATCTCGTCGGCTCCGTCGATCACGACGACTGCATCGGGCGCATAGTCGAGCACGCAGCCCAGCGCATCTTCCGCTGCATCCGACCACGGCGAAACCGTCAGTTCTTCGACATCTCCAACCGATCGCTGGTCGGCGAGCGTGAAGCTTCGAATTGTCTCAAGCGCATCGCCGAAAAATTCGAGACGCAACGGCAGGTCGGCCAGGGCGGGAAACACGTCGACGATGCCGCCGCGCACGGCAAATTCGCCGGCCGCGCCGACCGTTTCGACGCGCTCGTAGCCGAACGCGACGAGATCGGCGAGCAGGGTCTCCCAATCGTACGATCCGCCCGCCTTGTACGATCGCGTTCGCGACTTGAACTCAAGCGCGGCGAGTACCGGATCACGCATCGCATCGTGGGCGATGCAAAAGATGCCCGCGCGGCGCGCCGCGAGCGCGGCGAGCGTCTCGATTCGAGCGCTCTGCGTGGTCGGATTTTGCGGCGCTCCAGGCGCGACGTCTCGCGGCGCCAACGTGAGCACTGGTGCGCCGCGCGATTCGAGATAGTAGGAGCAATCGGTCGCGAAGCGATCGGCAGATTCTTGCGCACCGCTCCACACGATGATCTGACCGCCGATCTCGTGCCACAGCGCCGCGACCACAAAAGGCCGCGCAGATGACGCGGTTTCCGCAATGTCGATCGCCTGATGCGAACGCGCCGCTTTGACCGCGCGCGCAATCGCATCGCTGTGGCTTGTAAACGTGTGCAGCAGCCGGTCGCCGAGGTGTTTCAATCGCGCTCCAAACGGGCAGTGGCCGGGTCGCGCTCGACCCGGCCTATTACTAGGACGAGCGATATTCGCGAGCAACGGCCGACGCCCTCCGATGCTTGCTAGGACGGAACGGCCTCCGCTCGGCGCGAACGGTGATATAGATGAAGATGCGCGCGATGCTTCTTGGAGCGACGATCGTCCTAACGAGCTGCGGCGCATCGCAAAGCCATCCCGTTGCGGCCGCAGTCAGTACGCCGGTGAGCGAGCCTTCGACGGTGGCATCGACTGGACGCGTCGCGCCGCAGAGCGGGGCGTCGGAGGCGGCGAGAGCCGCCGGAGCCGAGTTGCGAAGCGTGATTATCCCGAAGATTCGCAACGTCCCCGCTAGCGGCGTGACGAGTCCGGCGACTGCCGCCGGAGCCGAGCCGCGAAAGGTGACTATCCCGATTGTTCGCGGCGTCCCCGCTCGCGGCGTGACGAGCGTGGCAACGCCCCTACCGAAGGGTGTGCCGTACGCATCGGACACAGACCCCGTACGGATCGTTTCGGTTCTGCTATCCTCGAACATCGTCCACCCAGGCGACAAGGTCACCGGTGACGTCGTCACATCGAGCAACGCTGCGTCGGTCACCGCGCGGGTGAGCGCGTTTTCTGTCGCCGTGCCGAAGATCGCGCCCGGAAAATTCCACTTGGAAATGAAATTGCCGTCGCTTCCTCTCCCGCCCGGCGACACAAAGCTCACCATCACCGCAGTCCGCACCGACGGAAAGAGCACGACGCGCGAAATCGCGATAACGGTCGTGTTGTAGGTGGCGCACCCGCGAGCCATCGTGCTCGTGATCGATTCCGGCGGCGTCGGCGCTGCGCCCGACTTTGCGAACTTTGGTGACGCACCCGGCGCCAACACGATCGGCCACGCCGCACAATCGGCGGGCGGTCTCGCACTAGCAAATTTCGAACGGCTCGGCCTCGGGTGCATCGCCGAAATCCCGGGTGTCGCACGCGTGGTCAACCCATTGGCCGGCGTGGGGCGTTTGCGCGAGATCAGCAATGGGAAGGATACAATAACCGGTCACTGGGAGATGATGGGCATCGTGGTGCGTCACGCATTTCCAACATATCCTAATGGATTTCCGGCGGAGATCGTCGAGAAATTCGAGGCGATCGCCGGCGCGAAAGTGCTGGGCAACAAGGCGGCGTCGGGAACGGAGATCATCGAAGAGCTCGGACCACTGCACATGAGCACCGGCCGGCCGATACTATATACGTCAGCCGATTCGGTGTTTCAAGTCGCGGCCCACGAAGACGTCGTTCCACTCGAAACCCTGTGGTCGTGGTGCGAAAAGGCGCGCGTAATACTAGCGCCGCCGCATCGCGTCAACCGGGTTATCGCAAGACCGTTCATCGGAGAGTCAGGTAATTTCGTGCGAACTGCAGGCCGGAGAGACTATGCAGTCGCGCCGCCAAGACCAAGCGTTCTCGACGTTCTCGAGCGCGCGGGCGTTCCGACATGCGGCCTTGGCAAGATCCAAGACATCTACTGTTGCCAGGGTATCGCGGCCGGGAGCCGAACAGCGGACAATAATGAGGGCATCGCGCGCACCCTTGCGTGGCTCGACCGTGACGCCGGCGGTTTTTGTTTCACCAATCTCAACGATTTCGATTCGAAGTATGGGCATCGGCGCGATCCCCATGGATATGCTAAAGCGTTGGTCGCCCTCGACCTCGCGATGCCCGAGATATTGAATCGCCTACGACCCGGAGATAGATTGCTCGTGACTGCAGATCACGGATGCGACCCCACGGCCCGCGGCACCGATCACACTCGAGAGTTCGCGCCGCTCATCGATTACCGGCCGGGAATACGAGGCACCGAATTGGGTGAGCTCGATTCATTTTGTCAAGTCGGCAACCGTGTGATCGAAACGTTTGGCCTCGTCGCACCCACGGAACCGCTCATCGTATGAGCGCGCCGTCGGCCACTCTTGCAGAACTCGCTCGCCATCCGGCCTTAGCACCGCGCCGTGCCGCCGCACCGACGCTGGTCCATCGGCGTATTCCGGCGGCGTGGTCATTTTTCAAACGCGCGTCGGATGTCGTCCTCAGCGCAATATTGCTCGTCGCACTCTCACCACTTTTGGCAATCATCGCCGTCGCGGTGAAAATGACGTCACCGGGCCGCGTGGTCTTCTCGCAGATGCGTGTCGGTAAGAACGGCAAGACGTTTCGGTTCTACAAGTTTCGGACGATGGTGGACGGAGCGCATCTCCTCCACGATCACGTCGCCCATCTCAACGAGTGCGATGGCCCCGCGCTGAAGATCGCGAACGATCCGCGACTGCACGGTCTCGGCCCGTTTCTGCGGCGCACCAGCCTCGACGAACTGCCCCAGCTTTGGAATGTGCTGCGGGGCGATATGAGTCTTGTCGGTCCGCGCCCGGCGCTTCCGAACGAAGTGGCCAACTATGCGTATCCTTATTTCGAGCGCTTCGACGTGTTGCCGGGCCTCACGGGCTTGTGGCAAGTGAGCGGCCGCGCCACGGTCCCGTTCCGTCGTTGGATGGCCATGGATGTGTGGTACGTCCGCAACTGGTCGCCGCTTGTGGACCTCTGGTTACTCGCGCGCACCGTTCCCGCCGTGCTTTTCCGCGAAGGCGCCTGGTAAACCGCAAGAGGGTAAACCGTACTAGGGCAAGCATCGCTTGCCCTAATTTTTCTGTGGCCGTACTAGGGCAAGCATCGCTTGCCCTAGTTTTTTGTTGCGGGGCCGATGTTTATCATCGGCCTTCTTCGTATGTAGGAGGGTGAGCATACCGTACTAGGGTGAGCAACGCTCACCCATTTGGGCAAGCGATGCTTGCCCTAGTACAGTTGCCCTACTAAAGACTCGGCGACGCGTCGACCACCGGCGCTTCTTTTACCGAACGCCACGTGTGCGTGACTATGGCCGGTAGCAGCAAGGCATTTGCCGCTATGCCGATGCCGATGAGACGGAAGGGCGTCAGCCCGAATACAGCCATCAGTACCGCTTCGGCGGCGACGGCGGCGAAGACGTACCAACCAATCGCGTAATCGCCGACTGCCACGAGATAGCTCGTCCCCATGATGCATATCGCGATGAGCGAGGCGTCGACTGCATATAATGGAAGGATCGTTGCGGCCGGACCGAATTGCGCGCCGAACATCACGCGCACGAGCAGGCCCGGCACAAGCCACGCGCACAGCAAGCCGAACAGGCTGCCCGCGATTCCGGCTCCGAATGTTACCTGCAGCACGCGCTCTAGCGACGCGCGGCTGCTTCGATGCAACGCCGCACTCTTGGGCATGAGGATAAGGCTGATCAAGCCGACCGCAAACGGGATGATGCGCGCAAGGGTGCCCGCCGCTCCATAGAATCCCGCGGTCTGCCCATCAAGGTGATGCTTCGCGAAGATCGGATCCAAAAACACGAGTGCGGTCGTGCCGGCGGACACCGCCAGGACTTTGAGCGATTCGCTTCCCAAGCGCAGATGATCGGTGGCGACGGCCGCGCCCACGACTGCGGGCTTGTCTACGTTCCTGCGGCGAGCCATCGCAAACATCACCACAGCCAGACCCGCTGCCGAGCCGATCGCCAGACCACCCATAGCTCCGAACACCGCAAACCCGAGCGCGACGAGCGCAAGAGCGCTTGCGAGCTTGACGATGGCTTCGGTGATCAGCGACGCGGCGAATAGGCCGAACCGATGCGCCCCCTGCGCGGCGCCGCGCGCGTAGCTCGCCGTTATTCCAACCAACAGATACAGCGCAAACGCCAGCCACACGAACGGTTGTGCGACGTGCAGGTAGCCAGCCAACAACGGCGCGCCGGCGAGCAGCGCAACCGCGGCAGCCGCTCCGATGCCAGTCGCATACCACGCTGTGCGCCTGACGAATCCGACTATCGCACCGTCGTCGTGCGCCGCCCACATCCGCGCGGTTTCTCGCATCGCGACGACGTTGATGGCGCTGCCGATCACGCCCATGATCGCGGCGATCGAAATCAGCGCGGCGAGCGTGCCATAGTTGGTCGGTCCGAGCGATCGCGACAACATCGCGTGGAACACGTAGTTGAAGGCGTTTGCGATGAGCGCTCCGCCGACCGCGAGTCCAGCGTCGCCGGCAAAACGCCGGACGTCGAACGACGAACGTGACGGATTCGCAACGGGCTCGATTAGGTCCATTTGACCTCCGATTTGCAGGGGACATCGTCCATGCACTTGCTGAACACCTGTATACCCGCAGCCGTCGCCGATTTGAGGCGCCAGCAGTTTTCCGTCTATCAAAGGAAACGCAAATGAAAATTCTTCAATCGGGTCGCGCGAAAGCATTTGTATTTCTCGCGATAGGCGTCGTCGGCGGATCGCTAGCGGCCGGACCGCTTCCACCTGCCTTCGCGAAAGCGTTCGCCGGACAATCGAGCGTTCAGCCGAACGTCATCTTCACAGGCAACAGCAATCAACCGGTGCTAAAGGCGGTAAACAACGGAACCGGCATCGCGATCTCAGGTCAAGCTGTTTCGAGCGCGGGTATTTTCGGCCAATCGACCAGCGGCGGCGGCATTGTGGGCGTTTCGTCCAGCGGCTATGGCCTTACTGGAACGTCGTCGACCAACATCGGTCTGAACGGAACTTCCAGCAGCAACTTCGGAGTCGGCGGCTCCACCCATGCCGACTATCCATTCGCAGGAGTGCTGGGAATATCATTAAGCACTGACGGCAACGCGATCGGCGTCGCCGGCGAACAAGGCGCTAACGGAATTGGAACCATCGGCACCTGCACGACCGGCAGTTCCGGTTCTTGCACAGGATTGCTTGGCCAGACTCTTGGGCAGAACGGGATCGCGCTGTCCGCAGTTGGGAGCAACACCGCACCGGCGGTCGGCTACACGCCCGCTCCTGTCTTCATGATCGATGCGGTCGGCGGCGGCCCAGCCATGCAGGTCCAAGTCGCGGCGAAATCAGCACCGGTGCTGACTATCGACGGCAACGGAAGCATGGTTCTCACCGCGGCTCATGGCGCGAATCCATTGCGCATCTCAAGCGCAGGAACCGGAAGCGACGCGCTTGACGTTGTCACCGGCGGCATCGCAGGACAGGCGTTTCTCGGTTTGGCAAACGGTGAAGGCGGCGAATTCAACGGCTTTGCGTCTGCCGGCGGCCAAGCAGCTTTGGTCGTCAACGAGTTTCTAGGTGCGCCCGCTATCGTCGTGACCGATTCGTCCAATTGCGGATGTCACATCATGTCGCTCGATCCCGGCGGGAATATGATCCTCAAGGGATTATTGACCACGTCCGGCTCGCCGCTCATACGGACGCAAACAGTAACCGGCCGTTCCGTAGACTCGTACGGCCCGCAAGAATCCGAACCGACCATCGAGGACTTTGGACAAGGTCAGCTCGTCAACGGTCAAGCCGTGGTCCGCATCGATCCCGCGTTTGCCAACACGATGGATCAACGGTCGCCATATCTTGTCTTCATCACTCCGGACGGCGATAGCCGCGGTCTGTATACAACGCAAAAGACGCTCACTGGCTTCATCGTTCGCGAGAACGGCGGCGGACGATCCTCGGTGGCGTTCGACTATCGTATCGTCGGAAAACCATTTGGCAATACGTCTGCGCGCCTGCCCGCCGCGCAAACGGCGACGAGGCTTTCTCCGGGCGAGCTCGCAGATCTCCAGCGTGCACGCTTCGCAAAGATGCATCCCGATCTGCCGCGCGCATATCCGGCGATGCGGCTTTCAAAGCGCACCCGTCCCCATTAACGCGCGGTGCGCGGACCTCGTACTAGGGCAAGCATCGCTTGCCCAATTGGGTGAGCGTTGCTCACCCTAGTACGGGTTGTTCACCCTCCTCCAAGCCGAATCTTGAAACGGGGACGGGCGCGGAAACGTTAAGCATCCAAAAGGGGGATTATTGACATGTTCTCACTCGTGCTCATGGTAGCTGCGCTTAGCGCGCCTCAGACGTTGGCGATGGCCGCTCCGACAACCGTACAACCGCTCGTGCGGTATAACGTGCTCGCCCCGGACCAAGCCACCGCACAGAAGGTCCATCAATTCCTTTCCACCCCAGGTACTCTCTCGATCGCCTTCCCAGCCCCTCCGAGCGGTACTCTCAACGAGCGGGCATCGTATCGCGGCGCGATCACCGTTGCCGGCCTTTCGTATTACGCCCAGACCATACAACCCGGTCAAACCGCGCCGACGCCGCAGATGTATCAGAATAAATACGTCGTGCAGCCCGCGGCTGGAGTATCGTTGGATACCGAACTCTACATCGGAAGGTGCGCGGACGCACTAAACCGCGGAGAGACCAATCAGTGGCAGTTGACCGACTTCGCAATATCGCGCTGGTCCTCAACTGCACCGGGCACGCTCGCTTCGTGGACGTCATTTGCCCGCGGTCAGATCGCACGAATGAAAGCAGGCGGTTGGACCTATGCAGGCGAGAGTCACAGCTACAATCCGGTCGCACGATATAGCGGAACATCGTGGCGGTACACTCGTTCTTCGACGGGCCTCATTCGAACGCTGTACGTATCGCTGAACAATTCTGGTCCTGTGCGTTTAATGGAGACCGAATACGCGTTCAGTCAAATCTAGCGCTAGTCGCATTTCAGATGGCGAGATACTAGGCAACCGCGTGCGGCAAGGACCATCAGTCCGTACTAGATAACTCGCGATACGATGACCTTCGCGCTCGACGACATCGCAGAGATTGTAAGAGCCGTACCGCTCTCGATGGTGCGGCTCATGCGTGGCAATGTCGTCCGCACCACCGTGCACGGTCACCCGTTCTACGTCGACACACGCGACAACATCGTGAGTTTCGATATTTTGTTCCGACGTACGTGGGAGCCGCGCGAGACCGCATTGCTCGGGTCTATCATCGAGCCCGGTGATCACGTCATCGACATCGGCGGCCATATCGGTTACTACGCGGTCATGTTCGGCATGGCCGTCGGCAGCACCGGAAGGGTGCTCGCGGTCGAGCCCGATCCCGACAATGCCGCGGTCCTCCGGATGAACGTGGCTCTCAACAATCTCGAAGCCGTCGTAACCGTGATCGAAGCCGCCGCGGGCGAAAAATCGAGTTCTGCGGAACTATTCCGTGCCGACTCGCGAAACCGGGGCGACCATCGTATGTATTCCACCGGCACCGGCAGAACCACCGTCGACGTTCGAGTCATCGCCATCGATGAGAGCATTGCCGGATGGGATCGCGTCGACCTGATCAAAATGGACATTCAGGGATTCGAGCCGCACGCGCTCAAGGGGATGATGAATACGCTTCGGAGCCACGAGAATGTCGTACTCGTGACCGAATTTTGGCCTCACGGCATGCGGCTGAGCGGATGCGATCCGGAAAACTTCCTCGCGCAACTTCGGGCGCTGGGATTTTCGTTCTTCACGATGACTCGCGAGGGCGCCCTGACTCCGGCAAAAGAAGAGCAGCTTCTCGCCGAACACGCACGGCCGAAATCGTTCACGGACATCGTGTGCGCACGCGCGGCTGCCGTAGAACGCCGGCTCAAACCTGTATTGGCGTGACGGCGCCACGATGAAGGCGCGAGCCCGCACGTGCGCCGAAGGCGGTCCTTGATGGTTCCATTCGTCGATCTCAAGCGCCAACACGCGCGAATCGCGCCCGATCTGCAAAACGCCATCGCGCGGGTCCTCGAAGATTGCGGATTTGCCCAAGGGCGCGATCTCGAGGAGTTCGAGCGAGAGTTCGCGCGCTATATCGATAGCGCGCATTGTGTTGGGACGTCCAGCGGCACCGCCGCATTGAAGCTCGCGCTCGAAGCGCTCGGCGTTGGTCCGGGCGACGAGGTGATCGTCCCCGTCAACACGTTCGCCGCAACCGCATTCGCCGTCACCGCGAACAATGCCACGCCGGTGTTCGTCGACGTCGATCCAGATACACTATTGCTCAGCATCGCTGCCGTGGCCGGCGCCACAACCGCGCGCACCAAGGCGGTCATGCCGGTGCATCTTTTCGGCCAGGTGGTCGAAATGGATCCCATAATGCTCTTCGCCCGCGAGCGCGGGCTCTTCGTCGTCGAAGATGCAGCGCAAGCACACGGCGCCGAGTATCGCGGCAAGAATGCCGGCACGTTTGGCGACGCCGGATGCTTCAGCTTTTATCCCACGAAGAATATCGGCGCGCTTGGCGATGGCGGAGCACTGTTGACGAACGATCCGGAGCTTGCGCGCATCGTACGCGCGAAGCGATGGCTCGGGCAAGAGAAGACGAGCCGCTACCGCCACGACATGCTGGGCGAGAACAGCGTTCTCGATACGCTGCACGCAGCCGTGCTGCGCGTGAAGCTCGCGCACCTGAAGGCATGGAACGACGAGCGTCGGGCCGCGGCGGCCCACTATCGCGACTTGTTCGACGGAGCCGCGGGCATCAAGCTTGTGGCGGAGCGCGGAGATGGCCGCCACGTCTATCATCTAATGGTGGTGCTGGTCGACGATCGCACAAACGTTGAAGCCGCGTTGCGAGAAGCGGGCATCGGCTACGGCATACACTATCCGATGCCGCTCCACCGGCAAGCTGCGTTCGCCGGCAGATCGAGAGCCGCCGGCCCGTTTCCCGTAGCCGAAGATGCGGCTTCGAGGATGCTTTCGCTGCCGATGTTTCCAGGAATCACTC
>Ga0208849_1000976_pt1 | contig 22555 bp, 22 predicted proteins | sample NGESurdeep072012_10_FD_184470 | JGI IMG/M metagenome (GOLD analysis project Ga0208849, IMG submission 184470) | Arctic peat soil microbial communities from Barrow, Alaska - NGEE Surface sample 53-3 deep-072012 (SPAdes) | ecosystem: Environmental > Terrestrial > Soil > Wetlands > Peat ... | reverse complement strand
GCCGCGATCTGCGCACCCTGGTCTATTCGGCGATGACGGACACCTTCGCGTAAGTCGCCCTCTCGCCCGGCCGCCCCGGACCGTGGGCTCGGCCCCGTCGCCCGGCTCCATCTATTGACGGCGCTCACTTGCCGCTTCGCTCCTCCCAGTGCGGCGAGAAGGCCTTCAGCCTCTCCTCCTGGCTCAGGTCCGGCACGCGCGGCTTGAGGCGTTGCCCGAGCCCGACCTCACCGATCCCGACAACCCGGAATGGACGGCCGAGGACTTCGCCAGGGCCAAGGGTCCCGAATCCCTGCCGCCCCAAATCCTCGCCGCCTTCCCCCGCACCCTGGCCAAGATGCGAGGGCCGGGCAAGAAGCCCCGCAAACTGCAGCAAACCCTCCGCCTCGACCCCGACGTCCTCGCCTACTTCAAGGCCGAGGGATCCCTGTGGCAACGCCGCATCAACGCCGTCCTCAGGGAGGCCATGGAGCAGGGGCGGTGAGCATGGGCAGTCGCGGCGGCCCGGAGAGACGCAGCGAGGGGTTTAGGTATGCTGTCGCCCCAAGCCGAGGTCGAGGCGCCGCAATTACGGCCACTTGGAACGCCTGGCCGCGGCGAGCCCGATAGCTCGCGCCATGGACGGGCTGTGCCCGTCGAGCGTAAGCTCTGCACCCGAGCGAGGGCCAACCGGGACGAATTTGTCATGAGGGAGCCATGAAGATCTTTGTCAGTTGGAGTGGAGAGCGCAGCCAAGCGCTTGCGCTGGCTCTTCGTGATTGGCTCCCGTTAGTCCTGCATTATGCAGAGCCGTGGCTGTCTACATTAGACATTCAATCTGGAGATCGTTGGAGCATTGAAATTGCAAAAGGACTTCAAGAAAGCAAATTCGGGGTAATTTGTGTAACGCGCGATAATTTGGAGGCTCCTTGGTTGCTCTTCGAGTCAGGGGCATTGGCGAAGTCGATGGAGGACGGAAGAGTGATACCTCTCAGGCTCGACCTTGACGCCAGCGACATATCTGGACCCTTGGCCCAATTTCAATCGGAGAAGACCGATAGCGATGGAATTAGGCGGCTTGTGTCGAGCTTAAACAAAGTCGCGACTGTGCCAGTTAGCGAGGATAGATTAACGCAACTTTTTGAAGCCATGTGGGGTAATCTTGAGAAGAAGATCGCTGCCTTTCCGGCGAGTGGAACTCCCCAGAAGCGTCCGCGCCCTCAGAGTGAAATTCTCGAGGAACTGGTATCTGGAGTACGAAATGTAGAGATTCGGGTTCGCGATATAGCCGAAGATGACCCAGGCACGCGTCGGCGCTTTCGAAGGCGTCACGACCCGGGGCTTATAATGCACCTAGCGCATCGCATGGGAGACGGTCCGGAGGACCCCATCCAACTGCTAATCGTTGCAAGCTTATTCAAAGACGATTTGCCTTGGCTCTATGAGCTAGCACTGGACGCATACAGATCGTCAAAGGAGGGCAACCGCGCTTTGGCGAAGAGGTCGTACCTGCGATTCCGGGAGGCGCTGGAAATGCTTAAGCGAGGCCCGCTCTTGGAAATGCTCGGTATGGACGGGAAGATGATGCACATGGCTCTCATGGAATCCATGGACTTCCTGCCTCAGCTCACGTTCGATTCCGACGAACTTCAGCCGCCGACCTTAAGGCGCCGCCGCTCTAAGACTGCAGGCCCTGAGGGCTGAGGTTCGCGACAAGGTTGGCTATCGACATCGTTCACTCCGCCGCGATCGTCGAGTTGTACGCATACGTCTTCCACGTCGGCGCATAGCCTTCGTCCGCCTGGTTCCCCCACACCGCCCACTTTCGCCGCTCGCCGCGCGCGAACAGCTCCAGGTATGGCCCCGGCGAGCAAGCCTCGATGATCTCGTACTGTTCGTCCGGCTTGCGGCTGTGTTCGCGCTTGCGGGTCTCGACCATGTTCACCTGCCGGCGGCCGGCCGCCAGGGTGCGGGCGTTCTTGCCGCGCACACCGAAGAGGATCATCTCGGTGACGTTGCGGAAATAGAATCCGACGCCGCGCCCGTCCGAGCCGCCGTCCTTGCGGATCTTGTGCCAGACGATGTTGGATTTGTATTCGAACCCCCAGGCCTCCATCACCTGGAGGGCGTTCGGCAGCAGGGCGTTCGGCGTCCACAGATAGAGGTGCGCGGTCTCCTTGGCCACGCCCTCGACCGGCAGAGCGCAGATGTCGTCCAGGGTCATGGTCTCGTAGCGCGAGAGGCGCCGATGCTCCGGAGCCATCTTGCCGGTGCGGTTGGTGAAGCGCCACGGCGGGTCGGCCAGGATCGTCGCGTACTTGCGCCCGCGCGCGAAGCCCGCGAGCTCCTTGGCGGCGTTCACACCTGTAGGCGTCATCGACATGGGCGCTCCAAAGAACATCGAATCGCGCTCCTAGCCTAGCGGTCCCGTCAGCGGGCGCGAACGATATCTCGTTCTTGGTTTGTTCGAAAGTGCCTTCGTGCGATTTACGTCAGCCGATGGCGGCATCGTCGCCGCCGACGATCCGCTCGACATCCAGATCTTCGCCAAAGGTGACGATCGACGCGGGTAGGCCGACCAGAATGAGCGGACACGGGTTGCCGACGCCTCGGTGAAGTCGGTCGTCCAACTTTCGCCAATGGGTCGTCGCCTGACCGAACTTGTCCTGGACGAAGCTCGTCGACCAGGCTTCCTGAAAGGTGATGCCGCCGCGAACCCGACGTTCGTAGTCGGCTTGCTGACGCTTGGTCGGATTTAGGCTGAGCGCCGAAAGGCTCTCGATGCCCGTCACACTGCGTTCGTCGGCGAACCGTCGGATCAGAGCGGTGAGGCTATCCTGTAGCCCCGATCCGCGCGTGACGATGACCCCGAGGCTGATCGCGCCATCGGCGTGAAGGCGTTTGAAGTTCTCCAGATCGCGATCGAAGAAGGGGTCCTTGTTGTTCCATTCGATTTCCAGCGCGACCACGCCCTTCTCGAACGCCCGGACGTGATCCACCTCGTGCGACGTAGAGCCGAGTGATCGCCCGTTAACCGTCTTTTCGACGACGAATTTCGCCTTCGGCCATCCGAGATCCGCGAGAGCCCGCCGCAGCCTTTGTGTTCCCTTCGCCTCTCCGCCTCCGGACCCAATGATTTCTTCGATGGGGATCGATACCTGATCGAGAGCCATGGTCAGCTCATCGATAGCGTCGGGGAAATCGACGGTCAGGATCGCCTTTGCGTGGCTGGCGAACTCGAATTGGAAGCCGCGCGCGATCAGAGCGTCGAACATACCCGGAGCGTAGCCAGATCGGGCTGGCGGATCCATGGGTTGTCGTGATCCGCTAGCCGGAAGCACTCTATTCGGTCATGGGTCGGAGGATCCGACCTGCCCAACTGGAACGCTGCGATGAAACGATCGCTACTGACGGCCCTCACTGCCCTCACACTGGCCACCGCCGCCCCCGCCGCCGCCGCGCAACCCCAGCCCCAACCCGCGCCGCCGCCCCCGCTGATCGCCGCGCCCAGGGACATTCCCTATCCCGGCGTCATCGCCCTGGCGGTGGACGCCACCGACCTGGCGCACGGCATCTTCACCGTCCATGAGACCGTCCCAATCGCCGGCCCGGGACCGGTCACCCTGCTCTATCCCAAGTGGCTGCCGGGCAGTCATTCGCCGACCGGGCCGATCGACAAGCTGGCCGGGCTGACCATCACCGCCGGTGGCCACAAGGTCGAATGGCGGCGCGATCCGGTCGATGTCTATGCTTTCCACGTCGAGGTTCCGCCCGGCGTTTCGGCGCTCGATCTCGACTTTCAGTTCCTTTCGGCGGTATCGAGCCGCGAGGGCCGGGTGATGATGACCCCGGACATGCTCAGCCTCCAGTGGAACACTCTGGCGCTCTATCCGGCCGGCTACTTCTCGCGGCGGATCATGGTCGCGCCGAGCGTGCGCCTGCCGGCCGGCTTCACGGCGGCGACGGCCCTGGAGGCGCGGCCGGGCGCCGGCGGGGTCACCACCTATGCGCCGACGCCGCTCAACACCCTGATCGATTCGCCGATGATCGCCGGGCGCTGGTATCGCCAGTTCGACCTCGGCGGGGCCGGGCCGGCGAAGGTCCGGCTGGACGTCGTCGCCGACCGGCCCGATGAGCTGGCCGCCACCGCCGATCAGATCGCCGCCCACAAGGCGCTGGTCGCCCAGGCCGCGAGGCTCTTCGCCTCCCACCACTACGATCACTACGATTTCCTGCTGTCGCTCAGCGACCACATGGGCGGCAATGGCCTTGAGCATCACCAGTCGAGCGAGGACGGCACGATCCCCAAATACTTCACCGATTGGGCCAAGACCCCGGCCGGACGCGACCTCTTGGCGCACGAATACGTCCACTCGTGGAACGGCAAGTTCCGCCGCCCGGCCGACCTGTGGACCGCGAACTTCAACACCCCGATGGGCGATTCCCTGCTCTGGGTCTACGAGGGCCAGACGCAGTACTGGGGCTATGTCCTGGCCGCCCGCTCCGGCCTGATGAGCCGCCAGGAGACCCTCGACGCCATCGCCGCCACGGCGGCGACCTTCGACCACCGGGTCGGCCGCGCCTGGCGCCCCTTGGAGGACACCACCAACGATCCCGTGATCGCCCAGCGCCGGCCGTTGTCATGGCTCTCCTGGCAGCGCAGCGAGGACTACTATTCGGAAGGTGAGCTCATCTGGCTCGACGCCGACACCCTGATCCGCCAGCTCTCCGGCGGCAAGCGATCGCTCGACGACTTCGCCCGGGGCTTCTTCGGCGTCGATGACGGCAGCTTCGTCACCCTGACCTATGGCGTAGGCGACGTGGTGGCGGCGCTGAACGCGGTCCAGCCCTATGACTGGGCGTCCTTCCTGCGCGCCCGGCTGGAAGGCCACGGCCCCGGCGCGCCGCTGGACGGCCTGGCCCACGGCGGCTACCGGCTGACCTACACCGATGTGGAGACCGACTACCTGAAGAGCGCCGAGAAGCGCCGCAAGGTGACCGATTTCTCGTTCTCCATCGGCGTCGTGGTCGGCAAGGAGGGCGAACTCACCGACGTCACCTGGGACGGGCCGGCGTTCAGGGCCGGCCTCACGCCGCAAACCAAGATCGTGGCGGTGAACGGCGAGGCCTGGGACGCCGACGGTCTGAAGGACGCGGTCAAGGCGGCGCGCGGGACGGCGGCGCCGATCGATCTCCTGGTCGAGGACAACAGCGAGTACCGCGCCGTGCGGATCGACTATCACGGCGGCCTCCGCTACCCCCATCTGGAGAGGATCGCCCAGACCCCGGCCCGCCTGGACGACATCCTGGCGCCGCGAAGCTAGAAGCCTCGAGCCGCTCCCGCCAGCACCACGCCGGTGAGGATCGCCACCCAGTGGGTCGCCGCCGCGACGACCACGAAACCGTGCCAGATGGCCCGGCGGTAGGGCAGCGTGCGGCGCAGATAGACGATCACCCCGGTGGAATAGATCAGGCCGCCGATCAGCAGCAGGATCATCGCGGCCAGCGGAACGCCGGTCAGCATCGGCCCCAGCGCCGCCACCACCACCCAGCCGAGCGCCAGGTAGAGGACCACCCAGAAACCCTTGCCCAGGCCCGGCAGGAACAGCTTGCCCGCCGCGCCGGCCAGGGCCAGGGTCCACACCGTCGCCGTCATCGACACCGCCCAGGCCCCGGTCAGCCGCTGGGTGGTGAACGGGGTGTAGGAGCCGGCGATCATCAGGAAGATCGCCGCGTGGTCGAGCCGGCGCAGCAGCGGCCACCGCCCGGGACTGGCGAGGTTATAGGCGGCCGAGGCCATCAGCATGGCCACCAGACAGGCGGCGTAGATTCCGATCGCCGCCGCTTCGCCGAGGCGCCCGAGGCTCAGGGTGAGGACCAGCAGGATCACGCCGCCCAGCCCCCCGGCGGCGAGGCCGACGACATGGACCCAGCGGTCGGCGGAGCGCTCCACCGGCGTGGCGTAGTGCGCGGCGCCGGCGAGGACGGCGGGAAGCTGAGAGGACACGGCGGGATCCCTTATCGAGCGCCGACTATCGGGCCGGAATGCGTCGAGGTCGAGACGGGCCGGTCAATGCCGTAGCCCCGCCAAGAGCGGGGCTTCGGCGAATGCGGTCAGGCCGTCGGCGGCGGTCGCCATGCGGACCTCCGTTGAATCCCCCCCGCGAGCCGAAATATCCACCGGCTCGGTTCCAGTTCCCGTCCCTGGCCAGCGTCTCCCTGCCGCATGGAAACTCCGGATCGCGCCGTCTATCCTGGGTCCGGTCCCTCGAGTGGAGTCGTCCCCCGTGCACCTGGATTTCCTGATCGGCGCGATCATCGGCTCCGGCCTCGCCATCGCCTTCGGGCGCGCCCCGGCCGAACGGCTCCTGGCCGTCGTCCAGCGGCGCCTGCGCCGGCGCGACTGAGCGATCGGGGGACGGGGGATGGGACGGGCTATCGCGCCCCCTTGCGCCTGATCGTCTTTCAGGCTTGACCAAGGGAACCGGCGGACGCAGGCTACGTTAATAGAAAAGCAATCCGCGCGGCGCTGTGCCGACGTTGGTCGGAGGGAGCAATCCATGGGTATCCTCAGTTGGCTCATCCTGGGCCTGATCGCCGGCTTCATCGCCAGTAAGATCGTCAACAAGACCGGCGAAGGCCTGATCATGGACATCGTCCTGGGCATCGTCGGCGCCGTCGTCGGTGGCTGGCTGTTCGGCTTCTTCGGCCACACCGGTGTCACCGGCCTCAACATTCCCAGCATGATCGTCGCGGTGATCGGCGCCATCGTCGTCCTGCTGCTCTATCACATGGTCGTGCGCCGCCGCGTCTGACGCGCCGGGCGCCTTTGAGAGACGAAACGGGCCGCCCGGGGAAGCCGGGGCGGCCTTTTTCGCGCGCGATCTGGCGTTCGTGCGCTGAAATCCAATCGGCGCGGCGGCCCGTAGAGATCACGTCGTCACCATTGACGGCGGAGACTCTCGAGGACGAAGGCGCATGCGCAATTCGAACAATCACCTGCTGGCCGCCGTCGCGGCCGTAGTCCTGGCGGCTGGCGGCGGGGCCATGGCCCAGGGCATGGGACACGACCCGATGGTCGGCGGCGCGGCCATGTACCCGACCAAAAACATCATCGAGAACGCCGTGAACTCCAGGGATCACACGACCCTGGTGGCGGCGGTCAAGGCCGCGGGCCTGGTCGATACTCTCTCGGGTCCGGGACCGTTCACCGTCTTCGCGCCCACCAACGAGGCCTTCGCCAAGCTTCCGGCCGGAACCGTGGATTCGCTGCTGCAACCGGACAACAAGGCCACCCTGGTCAAGGTCCTGACCTATCACGTGGTCGCCGGACGGATGACCGCCGCCGACCTCAAGGCCGCCATCCGCGCCGGCGGCGGCAGGGCCACCCTGACCACCGTCGAAGGCGAACCGCTCACCGCCTCGGTGGCCGGCGGCCGGATCATTCTCACCGATGCCAAGGGTGGGACATCGACGATCACCATCGCCAACGTCCTGCAGTCCAACGGCGTCATCCACGTCATCGACAGCGTGCTGATGCCCTGATCGGCGCCGCCCCAGCCGCCCGCCTTTTAGGCGCCGAGACGGTCAAGCGGGACGACGATGTTCACGATCAGGCCCTCGGGCGCCCAGTCGCGCGCCAGGCGGCCGCCGAGGTGGCCGGCCACGCTGCGCCGGACCAGGAGCGAGCCGAACCCCTCGGCCGGCGGGGAACCGGCGAGGATCGGGCCGCCGGTCTCCTTCCAGCACAGTTCGAGATCGTCGGCGGTGATCGACCAGGCCACGGTCACCGTGCCCGACCGCTTCGAGAGCGCTCCATACTTGACCGCGTTGGTCGCCAGTTCATGGAGCACCAGCGCCAGGGCGTTGGCGGCCTTTTCGCCGACGGTCGCCGGCGGCCCGCCGATCCGCAGTCTGGACGGCGCGCCGGAGTCCGCCGGATCGGCGTAGGGCGCCAGAACCGCGTCGGCCAGCGGCCCCAGATGGGTCAGCCGTGCGGTCACCGCCCCGTCGATCGACACCGAGGGCAGGATCAGTTCATGGGCGCGGGCGATCGATCCGAGCCGGCCCCGGATCGCATCGACCACCGGCCGGGCGCCAGGGTCGGCGCGGCTGCTGAGCATCACGATGCCATCGATCACCGCGAACAGGTTCTTGATCCGGTGGTTGATTTCCCGCAGCAGCAGGCCTTGCGATTCCTCCGCCGCCTGACGGGCGGTGATGTCCTGGAAGGTGCAGATCGCTCCCGTCAGAGCCCCGTCACGGAGGATCGGCCGAACCCAATATTCGACCGGAAAGCTGGCGCCGTCCTGGCGGAAAAACCGCTCGTCGGCGACATGCCGCGGCGCCCCGTCCCGCGCCCCTTGATAGATCGGGCAATCGGCCCGGTCATAGTCCGAGCCGTCGCCGTGGGAGTGATGGATCACGTCATGCAGCTTGCGGCCGATGACGTCGGACTCGCTGGAGAACCCGAGCATGCGCAGAAAGGCGGCATTACAGTGGGTGGTCACGCCCTCGCGGTCGATGCAGTAGAACGCGTCGGCGGCGGCGTCGAGGATCAGGCGAAGATAGCCCCGGCTTTCGTTCAGCTCCGCCTCGGCCCGCTTGCGTTCGGTGATGTCGAAGAAGAATTGCGCCAGCCGATTTTCCGCCACCCGGCCGATTCTTATTTCGTGCCATCGGCCGGTGGCGCGGTTGTGAAAGTCGAAGGTGGTCGGCCGGCCGGTGCGAAAAACCTCGTCGCACACCGCCAGCCAGGGAGGATAGGGCGGTCCGGTTCGGCTGAGCTTGGCGCCGATGACTTCGGTTCCGACGCCGAGCATGCCGCGCAACGCCGAGTTCATGTCGATGATCACGTAGTCCGTCAGCCGACCGGCGTCGTCGCTGATCGGGTCACAGAGCGCGAAACCCTCCGCCATGGTGTCGAACAGCGCCGCGTAGGCGAGGTCCCGCTCGGTCCGATCCGAGGAGTCCGGCGCGGGGCTGGGATTGTCTGGCGTCATCGAATCGGCTCGCCGTCTCCATTCGCCTGGCCGGACACTGTAGCCTCAAACCACCGGTGATCGAGAGCGTTCCTGTCGGGCGCCGCCGCGGGCCGCCCACCGGGGCGACTTCAGGCGCCCGCCGGACCCGCCGCGTCGAGGCGCCTCTGGCCGTCCTCGTAGGCGTTGCGGAACTTGGGCTCGAGCAGCGCCTGCAGATCGCGGTCGGCGTTCGCCTTCAGCGCGCCATGCACGGCCATGTATTCTTCCCAGGCGGCGCTCATCCGGCTCCTCAGTAGCGGCAGGCGGCCATGGAGCCGGCTCTCCACGGCGTCGGGGCTCAATTCGCCCAGGATCGCGGTGACCGCGCCCCGCATCCCCGCGAGCGTGGCGGTCAGATGATCGCTCAGGTCCGCAAACGACGCCTTTACCGCGCCGGGTCCCTCAAGAAAGCCGTCTTCCGGCTGGTGAAGCAGGTCGATCGCCACCCGCCGCGCCGGCGCCCAGCGGAAGGGATTGTTGCCGGCGGCGTGGATCCGCGTCCCCTCCAGGCGCAGACTGTCCTTCAACGCCGCGCGCTGGCCCATCAGGGCGGCGAGGCCGTTCACCATCTCCCGATAGACTTCCCCCGCCCGCCGCATCGCGGCCAGCGAATCGACGCTGGAGAGCGAAGATGGATCCAGCCCCGCCCCCTGGCAGAAGGCCTCGATAAGCGCCCCCTCGGCGGGCATGGCTTGCGGCCCGCCGGCGCGGGCCGGTCGGCCGGCCGTGGGCGCCACTCCGATCGCCGTTTCCCCGGATCGTGGGCCGTCGTCGCCGGGCGCGCCCGCGACGATCAGATATTCGCCGAGACGCAAGGTCTGTCCCGGCCGGATCGCCGCCGGAACGCCCTGGGGCGCCGGCTGGCCTTCGGTGTCGAAAAAAAGTCCGTTCGAACTGGTGTCGATGACCCACAGGGCGCCTTGATGGCGGCGGATCAGGCAATGACGGCGCGAAACCGAAAGGCTCGGATCGTCGATGACCCAGTCGGCCTCGCGGTCCCTGCCGACGACCAGGTCGCCGTCGCCGAGTTCCCGTTCGTCGATCGCCGAGGAGGGATCGTCGCGGTGGAACAGTCGCAGCCTGGTCATGCCCGGCCCGCCATTAGCGGGGGCCGCGCCGCCACCGCCCGCGCCCACCGTCCCCGCCAGAGGGTCGCCGCGGGTCTCGATTCGCCGGTTTCGATCGCCGGATCGGCGGGCCGCGGCTCGTGGCTCGCCGACGCCACTCGCGTGGCTTCGGCCTCGCCGCGCCCGTGGGATGGGTTCCCCGCGGTCGGATCGCGGGGCCATGCCGCGGCCGCGTCGCGATCCTCGACCCTCTGGGCCACCGCGTTGGCGAGGCGGTTGAATTCGTCGAAGAGTTCGCCGAACTCGTCGCGGCGGTGATGCGAGATACGGAAATCGAGATTGCCCCGCGAGGCGTCCCGCAAGGCGCCCTTCAGCCGCCGGATCGGCAGCGCCAACAGCCGGGCGGCCAGATAGCTGGAGCCGAGCACCACGCCCAGGGTCACCGCGGCCAGCGCGATCAGCAGCTCCTGCACCTGTCTGGCCGCCGCCGCCAGCTGAGCTTCGCTGAGGTCCACGGCCACCAGGCCGAAGGAACGGCCCGCGTAGCGGATCGGACTGGAGAACCGGAAGTCCGTCGTCCCGCCTCTCGCGGGCAGTTCGCTGACCACCATATTGGCGGTCCTCTCGATGATCGACGCCTTGGCCGCGCCCGGCTGGCGCGTGCCGATCATCCGCGAATCGCTCGAGGCCCGGATCACCCCTTCGGTGTCGGCCACGGTCATCCGCCGCACGCTGGCGTCTCGCGAGGCGGCCTTGACGAAAGCCTGGACGGGCAGCCAGTCACGGCTCGGCGGCGGCAGGGCGGCGTTCTCCGCCGCCTGCAGGGCGGCGTTGTTGGCCACGAACGAGGTGATCGCCGCCCCCGAGGTCAGGGCCATCTTCCGCATCGTGCCGACCTCGGCGTTGAGCACCGCGCCGGTGCTGGCCGCCAGCACCATCGCGGTCGCCAGGGTCATCAGCAGGGCCAGGCGGATCTGCAGGGGAAGATGGCGCCGCCCCTCCCGCCCCTCGCCCGACCGCGCGTCGAGAAACTTGCGTTCGCGTCGCAGGGCTTCGGCGAGAGCCTCGCCGTCGGAGAACCGACGATCCGGATCCTTGGCCAGCAGCTTCTGAACGATGAACTGCAGGCCCTTGGGACATTGTGGCGCGAACTCGCTCAAGGGCCTGGGATCCTCCCGGGTTATCTGCAGCGCGAGGCTGGCCGGGCTCGCCCCGCCGAACGCCTTTCTCCCGCAGATCAGTTCGTAGAGGACGACGCCGGCCGAAAACAGGTCCGAACGGCCGTCGATCGGGCGACCGTAGGCCTGTTCGGGGCTCATGTACCTGGGCGTACCGATCACCTGGCCGATCTGAGTCTTCAACCCCTCGTCACCGTCGGGACCCTCGGCTTCGTTCATTCTGGCGATGCCGAAATCGAGGATCTTGACCGACCTGCCATCGGGCGCGAGCATGATGTTGGACGGCTTTATGTCGCGGTGGACGACGCCGAGCTGGTGGGCGTAGCGAAGCGCCTCGGCCAGTTGCAGTCCAATATCGACGACCACCGACGGGGCCAGCATCGCGCCGGGACCGAGCACGGCGTCCAGCGCCGAACCCGGGAGAAGCTCCATGGCGATATAGGCATGGCCATCGACGTCGCCGACGTCGTAGATCGTCACGATATTGGGGTGCGACAGCGCGCCGGCGGCCTTTGCTTCCCTCAGGAACCGCGCGGTGTATTGTTGGCTGCGCCGATACTCGGGCTTGAGCACCTTGATGGCGAGGATCCGGCCGATACTCGGGTCGTGGGCGCGATAGACATTCGCCATCGCCCCTTGACCAATGCGGGCCTGTATCTCGTAGCGTCCCAGATGCGGCAAGCGAGTCACTCTCCGGACGCTCGAATCGGCGTTTCCGGAACGCAGTATTGGGCCAAATTGATAAACGAAGGGTGCTTATGGCCGGCCTTGCAGCGCCATCTGGAGGCGCCGCGCCCGGCCCAGTTCGGCTTCGATCGCCGCGTTCGAGGGATCGAGGGTCTGGGCGCGGCGGAACAGGTTCACGGCGAGGTTTATCCGTCCGCCGTTCATCGCGTCCAGGCCCTGGGCGCGCAGGTGCGTCGCCGCCGCCGGATCGCGCGGGACCTCCGCCGGATCGCGCGGGACCGCCGCCGCGGGGGCCGGCGCGCGGACCGTCGCCACGGCCACCGATGCACGGATCGGCGCCTGACGGACGCGCGCGGCGACCGGCGTGGCGCGCGGTCGCCGGGGAATCAGGATCGTCCGGCCGACCAGGGAGTTCCTCGGCACGCCGACGCCGTTGTACCGCGCCAGCGCATAGAACAGGCGCGGATTGCCCAGATACAGCCCGGCCAGCGAGGCGAGCGTCTCCTGAGGCTTGACCACATGCGGAAAGCTTCGGTCGCCGAGCAGGAGTCTGGGATCGGTGTCGATCTCGTCGAGGAGGGTCTGGGCGCTCCGGCTTTCCGGCTGCGCCGTGATCACCGCCATCAGCTCGGCGCGCGCTGCGCGCGCATCGCCGTTCTCCAGAAACTCGACAGCCCTGGCTTCGCGCTGCGCCGGCTTGAGAGCCGGGGTGGGGGCGATCGGCGCCATCGACGCCGTCGAGTGGACCAGCCGGAGCTTGGGAGCGGTCGCGCAGGCGGCGAGCAGGAGCGCGAGGCTCGTCGCCATCACCCCGTGGCGGATCGAAATATTGTTCATGCCGCGGCGACCTCCCGATAGAGCTTGGCCTGTTCGCGGCGAGCTGGCGAACACGACATCGCCAACCATTCGGGGTCGGCCACCGTCCGCTCGAACTCCGCCGCTGGCAGGGGGCGAGCGAAGAAATATCCCTGGAACATCGCGCAACCCAGCCGCCGCACCGTCTCGACCTCCGCCAACGTCTCCGCGCCCTCGGCCAGGATGGTCATTCCCAGACCCCGCGCCAGCTCAACCAGGGACCCGCAGATGGCCTGGTTGTCGCTATCGACATCGACGCCGGTGACGAACTCGCGGTCGATCTTCAGCTTGCTGAATGGCAGGCGCTTCAACTTGCTGAGGCTGGAATGCCCCGTACCGAAGTCGTCGATGGCGACGCTCACTCCCAGGCCGCGAAGGTCGGTCAGCAGATCGCGGGTTCGATTTTCGTCTTCCAGCGCGGCGGTTTCGGTGAGTTCGATCTCGAGCTGCGCGGCCTCCAGCGCGTGGCGCTTCAGGGTGCGTTCGATGATCGCCGGCAAGCGGCCGTCGCGGAGCTGGCGGCCGGAGACATTGACCGCCATCTTCATGCCGCGCAGTCCCAGATCGTTGAGCATCCGGACTTCCCGGCACGCCGCGTTGAGCACCCACAGCCCGACCTCGTCCATCATGCTGGAATCTTCCAGCACCGAAATGAAGGCCCCCGGAGGCATCATCCCGATCTCGGGCCGCCGCCAGCGCAGCAGGGCCTCGGCCCCGACCACGCGACCGGCGTCGAGATCGACCACCGGCTGAAAGTGCAGGAGGAACTGATCGCCGACGATCGCATGGTGGAGATCCTGTTCGAGTGTGAACCGCTTGCGCGCCTCGGCCGCCGATCGGTGGGACGCGAAGCTGAGTTCGGGCGAATCGCCCCGGCGCGTCAGCTGCAGGGCGGCCACTGCGCTGGCCAGCAGGGCCGACGCGGTGGCCCCGTCACGCGGCCAGATCGCCGCCGCCAGCTCGACTTCCGGATTGACCTCGACTTCGTCGCTTCGAAGTTCCTGGGCGAGAATATAGCCGACGGCGTGCATCTCCGAAGCCACCGCCTTGGCGTCGATGGTGTCGCCGAACCAGACCGCGAAACAGTCCCGGTCGATGTGCGCCAGATGACGGCTGGGGCTGACAAGCCGCCCGAGCCGGCCGGCGAAGGCCGCCAGGGCACGGTCGGCCGCGGTCTGATCGAACGCGGCCAGGCGATCGTGGTCGCTGAACCGGATCACGCCGACGATCGCGCCTTCCGGCCGCGCCTCGAGGACCCCGGCCAGCCATTCCAGAAACGCCTCCCTGGCCGGCAGGCCGGTGACCGGATGGCGATCGGCGCGCTCGCCGGCCTCCGGCGGCGCGACCGCTCGGCCGGATCCAGCCACCCGGGCGGCGCGTCGTTCCCGGGGCGGACGCACCGAGGCCCCTTCGCCGGCTGTCCCGGCGTCGGCGCCGGCCGGCTTGAACAGATGGTTGATCGCCCCGATGGCGATGACCGGGGCGCCGAGAGCCAGGCAGAACAGCAATCCGCCGATCCAGTCGCCGCCGGGCGGCCCGGCGGCGATCAGCGCCAACACCATGGCCAGCGGACCGGCGGCGGCAAACGCCGCCAACCCCAGGACCATCGCCCGATTGGGTCGCGAGGAAACGGCGGTGAGCATCGAATGGGGCAAGGTTTGGGATGCGCGACGGGCTGAGCGGGACCGGACCAGGATCTCCCTTATGCCGTCGCGCCGCCTGCCAAGCGGTGAACGAACATGGCTAACGATTGGTGACCGCGAGGACTGGCCGCCGCTTTCGGCATTGTTTTCGGAGCGCGGGGTTTGTCAGCCCGCTCATTTTTCCTTCGGCGTCACGGCCTCGCGCACCGACAAGATCGAAATCGCGCCGTTCCCATTGACGCCAAGAGCGGGCTGGAAGCCCGCGCTCCGGTTTTGACGTGGCGCGGTCCCCCGAAAGGGATGAGACGAATCGTGACCGATTTATCCTGGCCGCCGAAGACTTCAGGTTATGTGCTTGGGGCTCGGCGGATCGCTGGCCGGGAAGCTTTCTTCCACGCTCTCGTCGATCAGCGCTTCCTGCCGGTCCTCGGCGTGTTTCTCACGCTCGGCGAGGTGGTCGTGCAGCTTATCCTCGGCCAGGGGTCGGGCGTCGCGGGCTTGCGGACCTTCGCCCTTGTCGAACGCCGCCTCGACCTCCTCCCTGTCGATGCGCGCCGAAGGCTCGCCCGCCTGCCCCAGGTTTTGTTCCTCGGTGCCGTCTCCCATCATCCCGGGATGACGTTCGCGTCTGTCGTTGTCGGCCATGGCGGTTCCTTCCTTGCGTGCCTCGTAAGCCCGGCGACGCCGGGGCGTTCCCCGACACCCCCGACCGATGTCCGTCGGGGATTTCCTTGGCGGCTCTCAGGCGTGCTGGTCCCGCCGCTGACCGCCCAGTGCGGCGGCGGCGCAGGCGATCAGAGCGCCGATGAGCATCGCCAGGGCGGTGAACAGGGAGGTCGCCGAGGCCGCCTTGCGCGCCTTGTCGGCGGCGTCGCGCTCGGCGGCGAGCGTGGTATCGACCCGGCGTTGCGCGTCGGCGGGCGCGAGGCCCGTGCGCGCCGCCACCAGGCCGGCGAGATAGGCGCGGTCGTCCGGCGGCGGGGCCGGCGCGGCCACGTCCTTGGTCAGGATGCGTCCCGCCTCCGCCCGAACCGCCGGGGCCGAGGCGCTGTCATCGGGACGGCTGGATCGGAACAGGCCATCGGCGTCATAGGCGTAGGGACCGGAGGCTCCGTTCGTGTTCGCCGCGCGCGTGCCCAGGCCGACGGCCAGGGACGCGGCGCCGGCCACCAGCAGCGCGACCATGACGGTCGCCACCGCCCAGGTGAGAAAGCCGTGGGCCGTGTCGCGGAAAAACACCTCGTGGTCGTGAAGCGCGGCCCACCGGGTCCGCAGACGGCCGGTCAGATAGCCACCGACCCCGGACGCCACCCATTGCACGATGATCAGCCAGATGCCGGTCACGATCGTGAACGTCGCCACCGCGGACCCCGCGCCCATCCCCGGCGAGCCCTTGGCGAATCCCAGTCCCGAGCCCAGCGCCAGCAGGATCAGGCTTGTCGCCGCCGCCACGAAGGCGCCGGCGATCACCGCCGCCCAGGAAACCGCCGAAGGCGCCCTCTCGGCGCCCGGCGACAGGGGCGTGACGGTGACGATCTCAAGTGTGTCGGAGGCCATGTCCGGGGTCCTGTCTGCTGGTGAGAGGTCAGTGCCAGAACAGGGCGAGCAAGATGATGATGGGAATCGGAACCCCCAGGATCAGCAGTAGAATTGAACGTCCCATGCCCTCTTTCCTCCCGGTCTCGAAACTTAGCCCTGAACGCGAAAGCGGCGCTTGGGGTTCCCCTTGGCGACCGGCTCGTTTCAAGTTCGCCGCGACACCGATCGCGGGGACCCCGGCGTTGGTCCCGATCCGCCCAACTTCGGCGATCCGGCCAGCCCGCCTCCAGGCGTCACGGCCTCGCTAAGAAGGGGCCGCTTGATCGTGCAACCGTCCGCGACTTCGCGCGCTGGCAGAGGGACGGTTGCGCGAAGACTGCTTCGGAGACCGTGGGGCATGTCATCGGGAAAATCGGGGAGTCGCGACAACCCGGCGGCGCCCGGCGCTCGCCACGCCATGACCGACCCATCGTGGTCGCGATGACCATCGAGGACGCGCTCACCGCGGAACACCCCTTCCACCCCCTCCCCCTACGGTGGAGAAGCTATTACGCCAGCGATTCTGAGATTTGTGAATCCCGTAGTCCTAATATTACTGGGTCATAGCCGGAGCGCGGGCTTCCAGCCCGCTCCTTTTTCTTTCGTTGACCCGGAATCTCTCAATGAGAAGTCCAAAGAGATACCCTTCCGATCAGCGCAGAGCGGGCTGGAAGCCCGCGCTACGGTTATGACGCAGTAGCAGTAGCTCGGCGGGGAGAGGGGGATCGCGCCGGGCCTCGTCGGCGATCCCAAGGATCAACATCAGCGCGGACTGGCATGACGCCGCGCGCCCACCGGCCGGGCCAGCCACGGCGAGGGATCGCGGGCGCACAGATCATTGCGCATCGCCGTCGCCGCCACCCCTGCCTCCCCCATCGCGTGGCTGATCTGATCGAGGCCCATGACCACGTCGCCGGCCGCGTAGAATCCGGGAACCGACGAGCGCTGGTGAGCATCGACCCCGACGCAGCCGTCCGACGTCACCTTCGCGCCGACCGACCGCGCCAGATCCGATTGCACGCGCGTGCCCATGGCCGGATAGACCGCTTCGAACACCCGCCGCTCGCCGGCCAGGGCGAAGCCGAGGCCCATCGATTCCAGCCGAAATCGCGTCAGCGGCCCGTCCACCAGCTCGACGCCGGCCAGCGCCAGCCGGGTCCTTTGCGACTGCGTCAGATCGTGCCGTCCCTCGGGCGCGATGAGCGTGAGATCGGCGGTGTAGGTCCGCAGGAACAGCGCCTCATGCTCCCCTCGCTTGCCCGTGCCGATCACCGCGACGGCCTGATCGATGACCTCCGTTCCGTCGCACACCGGGCAAAAGCGAAGCCGGCCGGCCGCCACGGCGGCGCGGGCCAGACGCTCGGACATCTTCGGGCGGTGGTTGGTGACGCCGGTGGCCAGCAGAACGGTGCGCGCCCAAATCCGGCGTTGGTCGGCGCGCGCTTCGAAGCCGTCACCCGAAACCGCCAGATGCTCGACCCGACCTGGCTCGATGGCCGCGCCGTACCTGACCGCTTGCCGGCGCATCCGGAGGATCAGGGCGCGGCCGGAGATGCCCGCCGGAAAGCCGGCGTGGTTGCGGGTGCGCGGGATCATGGCCGCGCGGCCGCCTCCCGCGTCCAGCAGCAGGACCGTCAGGCGAAAGCGGGCGGCATAGATGGCGGCGGTGAGCCCCGCCGGGCCGCCGCCGACGATGAGGCAGTCCACCTTCGGCGTCACTTCCGACCTCCATGGGTGTTCCGGGTTGACGACGTTGACCGCAACACGCGGCCACGCCTCGCGTTCCGGAGTTCTTGACGGAAGGAACCATCCGCAGCTCCGGGTGGCGGCTCCAGGAACGCATCGACTTGAGAGGCATTTCCGATGGGTCCGCGATGGGATCGCGGCGTTCCTCAAGAGGTCCGAATGCTAAGGCGGATCGCGATCGCCATTCCGGCCCGCAACGAAGCCGAGCGGATCGGAGCGTGCCTCCGGCGGCTGGGCGAGCAGCCGGCCGACGCCCGCATCGCCGGCCTTCGGGTCGTGATCCTGGCCAACAACTGCGATGACCAGACCGTCGGGCGCGCCCGCGCCTTCGGTGCGGATTTGGACGGACGATTGGAGGTGAGATCCGTGGCCCTCGCCGCCGACCGCGCCCACGCCGGATGGGCGCGGCGCCTCGCGCTCGACGCCGCGGCCAAGCACCTGCGCGACAACGGCGATGTGCTGATGTCGACCGACGCCGACACCGTGGTCGCGCGCGATTGGATCTCCAGGACCCTGGATCACCTCGACGACGGCTGGGCCGCCGTCGCCGGCCTCGCCCGGCTCGACCCGCGCGAGACCAGGGCGCTGGCACCGGCCCATCGCCTGCGCCTCGCCCGGATTCGCCGCTACGACAGCGCCCTGAACTATCTCAAGGCGCTGCGCGACCCGGGCGAGCCGTGGCCTCGGCACTTCTATGAGGGCGGCGCCAGCATTGCCCTCACCCTGGGGGCCTATCGCGCCATCGGCGGGGCGCCGACGCCGGAAGTCGGCGAGGACAAGGCTCTGTTCGAGGCCTTGCGGGCGATCGGCGGCCGGGTTCGGCACGCCCTCGATGTTCGGGTGACCACCTCCGCGCGGCTGCGGGGCCGGGCGCCGGGCGGGGCTTCCGACACCCTGGCGCGATGGGGCCGTCAGGGGGAAGGCGAGGCGGTCGCGGGGATCGCCACTCTGTCGGCGTCGCTGGGAATGACCAGTGCGGGCCCGGCGGCCTTGACCTTCGCCGATCTTCCCGCCCAGACCGCCGCCGCCCGACGGCTCGTCGAACTCGCCCGGGGCCGCGCCAGGGTTTCCGAGGAGGCTAGCTGAAGGCCTCGATTCGCCGCCACAGATCGAGGCGATACTCGCGGCGGCGTTCGGCCTTCTCCACGCGCGCGACTCCCTTCAGCCCGGCCCACAACGCTTCGACGGCGGCGTCGGCCGAGCGGGGGTAGTCCGTCTGGCCCAGCCAGTGGACCAGCAGCAGCCGCCCCGCCGGGGCCAGCGCCCGCGAGATCGCGCGGGCCACGGCCGTCAGATCGGCCTCGTCCCAATAATAGACGACCTCCGAAAGGATGATCAGGTCGTACGTCCCTTCCAGTCCGTCGGCCACGCTTCGCGCCTGGCGGAACTCGACGTTAGCCAGGTCGGCGCACCGCCGCCTCGCCTCGGTCAGGGCCGTCGCCGACAGGTCCGTGGCGACCAGGCGGTCGCAGACGGTCGCCAGGTCACGGGTGAAGACGCCGATCGAACACCCCATCTCCAGAGCCCGACGAACCGGTCCTTCGCCGAGACTGGCCAGGGTATCGGCATACTTGGCTCTCTCGTAGTCGCTGGTCTCGAAGTCCCAGGGATCGCGGCTTCCCCGATAAAGGGCTTCGAAATAGTCCGCTCCCAGCGATCGCGATCGTCTCACGCCGCCTCCAGGAAGACTTCCACCGGCCGCCTGGTCAGGGCCGCCAGTTCGGGGGGAATGCGGAAGGCCGCGGGGGCGTCGGCGATCAGGCCGGTGGTCTGGGTTCGGTGGCAGGCCAGCGCCCGCCGCCGGACCGCGACCGTCGAGGCGCATTCCAGAGACCACAGCGGGACGCTCTCGTCCGCGAGGCCTTCCTCGTTCCATCCCCAGACCAGATATTCCATGCGGATGACCACCGACGGCAGGCGCGGCGCCAGCGCGGCGGCAACCCGCGCGGCGGCCAGATGGTCGCAATGGGCTTCGCCGCGCCACGTCGCCCATAGGCTTCGGGGATCGAACGACGACGCCCAACGGCCGAGGCCCGACACGCCTTCCTCGAAACCAGGATCCTCCGGCCCGAACGGCGCGGCGTCCGGCCAGTCCATGAACAGGGCGTCGCCGGAGGGAACGCCGAGCACCGCCAAGGCCGCGATCGCCTCGCGCCGCCGGGTTCGCGCCAGGCGACCGGCGGGCCAGGCGCGGGAGCCCGGATGCGAAGCGGCGCCGTTGGTGAGGAAGGCGACGCGCGGTCGCAGGCCCAGGGCGCAGGCGCTGGCAATCAGGCCGCCGCATCCCAGAGTCTCGTCATCCTGGTGCGGAGCGAGGATGAGCATCGGCGAGAGCGCGCGCAGTGAGCGGATGTCGAGAGGACGCGCCCGGCGGCTCATGTCGAGCCACGCCCGATGGCCGACGGCGATCACCACAATCGATCGCCCCGCCAGCAATCGCGCTCGATGAAGCCGGCGGCGGCGCGGTCGAGCGCCTGGTCGGGAGACGGCTGGCGCAGATAGAGGGCCAGGTCGCGGCAGGCCTGGTCGATGGGATGGTCGTCGAAGAAGGCGCCGGTGCCTACCGCGCGCGCCGCCGCCTCGATGGCGGCGAGTCCCGCCCGCTCGACGACGCCCCGGGTCATCAGCACGAAGGCGACCTCGTCGGGGCCGGCGTTGGGACTCTCGGCGCGGACGGCGGCCTCGCGCACCCACATCATCGCCGAGCGCGCCTCGGCCAGGGCGACGGCGAAGCGGGCGCGCTGGGTCGCGTCCTTGCCGGTCGCGGAGGCGGCCAGATGGTCCCGGATGAGGCCGACGACCCGCTCCACGCCGCCCAACTGGACGGCGGCGAACCGCCAGGCGCCGGCCGAGAACCGGGGCTCGCGCTCGTAGTCACCGGGCGCGCCCAGGCGTTGCGGCTCGCCGGCCGGCAGGCCGCCCAGCTCGTAGGTCCCGCTCACCGTGGCCTTCATGCCCCGCACTCTCCACGAGGATGGGTCGGCGCGAGCCGCGTCGCTGGCATCGGCGATGACCATCTGGCGCGGCCCTTCCCCGTCGGCGGCGGTGATCACCGCCAGGTCGATGAAGCCGGCCCCGGTGGCGAAGCACTTGCGGCCGCGCAGCACGGCCTCCACCACCGTCCGATCGATGGCGACGCCGGGCGGTCGCTCGGTGTTCCACACCCCGTGGACCCGCCCCACCGCCAGCGCCTGGGCGAGCGCCGCCCGCTGATCTTTGTCGCCGTACCAGGCGATCAGCCGCGCGCTGTTGACGTGCCCCTCGAAGATTCGGCCGAGACTGAGGTTGGCCCGGCCCACCAGCCTCAGCGCCTCCATCAGTTGGACCGCGCTCGCCCGGCCCGCCCCGAACGCCTCGAGGGCGCCGACCTCCCGGAGCAGGGCCACGTCTTCGGCCGGGAAGGCGCCGCGGGCGTCCAGATCCGGGGCCCGCGCCTGGATCGCCGGAATTGCCTCGCGAAGCCGCGCGATCACCGTCTCGACGTCGGCGACCGGAGAAGTGTGAGTCATGCGAAGGACTGTCGCGGGCACGTTGGTGCTCCCTTGCGATCGCGAGTGGCCTCGCCGCTCCCAAACGCCCCGGAAGCCGGGACGATCCCGGCCGGAACGGATGACCTTCGACTTGGGTTTCGAAACCGAGGCGCGGAAGCTCCGGGGCGAGAAAGGTCAGGGATCAATGGCGCGGCGGCTGAAGGTTTTCACCTTGTCCGACGGCTTCCACGTCTACACCCTGGCGAGCCCATCGCGCGCCGGCGCGTTGAGAACCTGGGGTTTGGCCCGCGACCTGTTCAAGTCTGGCGAAGCCCGGGAGATCACCACCGGAAGGGACTACGGGGCGGCGCTTTCCAGGCCTGGGGAGACGATCAAGCGGGCGGCGACCGTCGATCTGGAAAAGGCCGCCGCCAAGGGCCGAAGGCCCACCGCCCCGCGCGGACCCTCGAAGGCCCGGATGGCGCGGATGGCGAAGTTGGAGCGTGAACTGGCCTTGCTGGACAGCGCGCATGCTGCCGAGATCGACGGGATCGAACGCCGAAGGGCCGAACTGGCCGCCGAGGCGGCCGAGCGGGTCGCGATATTCAAGGCGGCCCGCAAAGCTTTGGAGAAACGCTTGGCGGCGGCCAAGGCGGGGCCGAGGCCCTGAGTCGTCCGGCCGGGAACCGGGCGCGGACGCTTCCATTCAACCAGGACGCTCGCCGGAGAAACGACATGCTGGAAAAGACGCCATCCGCCCTCGGCCACGCGCTGAAGAGCGTGCGCGCCGGCCTCGACGAAACTATCTGGGCCGACGAGGCCATCGCCACGCCGGAATCCTCGTCGTCAGCAGCGCGGACTTCGACGACGGCGATCCGATCCCGAGCCGCTTTACCGAGGATGGCGACAGGACCTCGCCATCGGTCGCCTGGAGCGGCGACCCGGCGGGGTGCGCCGGCGTTGTTCTCGTCGTCGAGGACGCCGACAGCCCGACCCGGGTCCCGATCAGCCCCGGCCAGGGATGCGACTGGCGCTTGAACGGCGGCCGGGCGTATTTGGTGGTCGGATCCTCGATCGGCGCCGGAGGCGGCGACATCGGCGCGCCCTGACCCGCCGCGGTCGTGCTCGCCGCCGCCACCATCAGTCCGATTCCCCCTCCGCCGGCGCGCCGGCGCACGACAACTGGTCCAAGCTTGCTTGGGCCCAAACAGATGATGCGGGTCATCAAGATCCTCCAACGTAGGGGGAGGTGGCGCGGCGCTCTTTCTCGCGCCGTGACGGAGGGGGTTCTCCGCTCCGCCGGCGTCGGAGAAGCGGAGAACCCCCTCC
>Ga0208849_1000975_pt1 | contig 22595 bp, 22 predicted proteins | sample NGESurdeep072012_10_FD_184470 | JGI IMG/M metagenome (GOLD analysis project Ga0208849, IMG submission 184470) | Arctic peat soil microbial communities from Barrow, Alaska - NGEE Surface sample 53-3 deep-072012 (SPAdes) | ecosystem: Environmental > Terrestrial > Soil > Wetlands > Peat ... | reverse complement strand
GCGCCCGGCGGGAATCGAACCCGCGGCCTGCGGCTTGAAAGACCGCTGCTCTTTGGCTCCCCGAAGAGAACCGTTGACCACTGAGCTACGGGCGCGCGCTATGGATGTCTATCGGACGGAGCACCTTATTCTAAAGCAGCCCTCACGGCGCGTGTTCGACGACGCCGCCCGCGGGCAGCTGCGCGCGGGGGATGCCGATCCCGTCGCACAGCTCGATGCACGGCACATACGTGGGGTGAAAGCCGAGCAGCTGAGGGATCGTGACGATCCGGTAGCCGCGCGCCCGCAGCGCCGCGATGATCACCGGGTAGGCGGCCAGCGTCTGGCCGCGCGGACCGCCTCCATCGTGGGAGATGACGATCGAGCCCGGCCGTACCTGGGCGAGGACGCGCTGCTCGATCGCGCGAACGCCGGGCTGGGTGTAGTCGGCGGGATCGACGTCCCACAGCACCGTCGCCAGCCCCAGCGAGCGGGCGCTCTGCACGACCGACCGGTCGTAGGCGCCGTACGGCGGGCGAAAGACGCACGGGGTGTAGCCCGTCAGTCCACGGATCGCCGCGATCGTCTTCTGCAGCTGCGCGCGCACGCCGGCGCTCACGACCAGGTCGGGGTGCGTGAAGGTGTGGTCGCCGAGCACGTCTCCGTTTCGCAGCTCGCGCAGCAGCGTCTGGCGGTAGACCGCGCCGATCTGCTCGCCGATCATGAAGAACGTCGCCTGCGCGTGGGCGTGTTCCAGCATCGTCACAAACGCCGAGGTGTCTGTGGCCGGGCCGTCGTCGAAGCCGATCGCGACTTCCCGACGGGCTGGTCCGTGGGTGTACGCGAGCGTGCCATGGCTGCGACAGCCGCTGACCCGATACAGGACCTTGGGCCCCACCGGGAGCGCGACAGCGCGGCTGTCCGCTCGCCCGCGCCTGCCTCTGCCCGCGCCGGCGGCGGCGCCACCACCGCCGCCGATTCCAGCGAATGCACCGGCGAGCAAGGCCGCCAGCGCCGGGATCACGAACGCAGCACGCAACCGAGTCCACGATACAGCCCGCACGCTGAGCTGGAGGGAGAGCTACGGAGTGAGGACGATCTTCAGCGCTTCGCGCCGGTCGTACACCGCGTAGGCCTCCGGCGCGTCCTCGAGCTTCATGTGGCGCGTGACGAGCGCGGTGGGGTCGAGCACACCGGCGGACAGCAGCGCCAGCACGCGGTCGACGTGGCCGATCACGTTGGCGTGGCCGCCGCGCAGCGTCAGCGCCTTCAGCCACAACAGGCCCATGTGCACCTCGGCGCGCTCTGCGTAGACGCCGATGCACTGGATCGCGCCGCAGTTGCGCGTCAGGCGAATGGCGCTCTCCAGCACCTTGGGGTCGCCGACGGCGTCGATCGACACGTCCACGCCGCGCCCTTCGGTCGCGCCGCGCACGGCGGCGCGCACGTCCTGCTCGACGAGGTGCAGCGGCTCGGCTCCGAAGGCCTCTGCCATGCTCAGGCGCTCGGGGACGGTGTCGATCGCGAACACGTGCGCCGCGCCGCAAGCCTTGGCGGCCTGCACGGCGCACAGCCCCACCGGGCCGAGCCCGAGCACGGCGACGGCGTCGCCCGGGCGCATGCCGCTGTCCTCCACGGCGTGAAAGCCGGTGCCCATCACGTCGCCCGCGAACAGCGCCACGTCGTCGCTGAGGCCCTCGGGGACGCGGCGCAGCACGAGGTTGGCGTGCGGCACCAGCGCCATGTCCGCCTGCGTGCCCTGCAGCGAGCCGAGCGCGGCGCCGTGGCCGAACGTGCGCGAGTGCTCGCAGCGGTGGTAGAGGCCCTGCAGGCAGAAGAAGCATTCGCCACAGGCCGTCTGGAAGCAGCCGAGCACGCGGTCGCCGACGGCCACACGCGTGACAGCGTCGCCCGCGGCCACGACGGTGCCGACATACTCGTGGCCGATCGTGAAGCCCGCTTCGATCTGCACGCGCCCGTGGTAGATGTGCAGGTCCGAGCCGCACACGCCAGTGGCGTCGACGCGCACGATCGCGTCGTCGGGGTCGATCAGCTCGGGCTCGGGGCGCTCCTCGACGCTGACGACACCGGGGGCCTGGAAGGTGACGGCTCGCATTGGCGGACGCCAGCCTACCGATATGTCTCGGCGCTCTCGGCGCCAGACGTGCGCACCTCGCGCAGCGTCCCCGTCTCGGGGTCGAAGACGAAGCCCCGGATGTGCTCGCGCGCCGGCAGCTCCGGGCTGGCGCGCAGGCGCGCAAGGCTGTTGCGAAGGGTGTCCTCGACGTCCACGAACGCGCCCAACCGCCACGTCGGCAGCGCGCCGTCAGCTGCGAGCGCCTGCGCGAACTCGTCCTCGGAGGCTCCGTGCAGGCCGCAGCCGTCGTGCATCACCACGACGATCTCCTCCGTCCCGAGCAGGCGCTGCGAGGCGCTGAGCGAGCGGATCGCATCGTCGGTGACGAGGCCGCCGGCGTTGCGGATGATGTGCGCGTCGCCCCGCTGCAGGCCGAGCATCGGGAACAGGTCGATGCGCGTGTCCATGCACGCGAGCACCGCCACCTTGCGTCGCGGGCGGGGGCTGAGTCCCGGCGCTGCGAGCTCCTCGGAGCGCGCGGCGGCAGCATTGAGCATCTCGTCGGCGTAGGGCATCGGTCTGTGATCGTATGAGAGGGCGACGGCGGGATGCGCCCGCGCGGGCGCTGTGGCCTATCCGGCGAGGCGCACGGGCGGCTTGCGACGGGGGCGCCGGGCGGGCGCCGGCACGAGCGCCAGCAGGCCGTCGACGCCGCGGCCGATCCCGTCCGTCAGCACGTCGATGTCGGGCGCGCCGTCATAGTCGCCGGTGACGCCGAAGTAGAGGCCGCCGTCGTAGGAGAAGATCGCGACGACGATGCGGATCGAGCCGACGACCGGGACGAACGGGTAGGACTGGAGCATGCGCCGCCCGAGCGTCTGCACGGGCTGCTGCGGGCCCGGCACGTTGGTCGTGGCGGTGTGCATGTTCAGGCGCGGCGAGAGCGTCACCAGCCGGCTGCCGAGCGCCAGCAGCAGCGGCGGCGCGAAGCCCGACATCGATGTGAGGACATCGCCGGCGACCGCCTGCTTTGACTCCTTGATGCCGTCCATCTCGGCGCGGATCCGCCCCAGGCGCCGGGCGGGCTCGGTGAGGCCGACGGGCAGTCCGGCGAAGACCGCCGAGACGCGGTTGTTGTATACGCCGCGCTCGCCCTTGCTGCGCACCGACACCGGCACCATCGTGCGGATCACGCGATCCTCGGGCACCTCCTCGCCGCGAGAGAGCAGCAGCTCGCGAAAGCCGTTGGTGATGAGCGTCAGCACGACGTCGTTGACAGTGCCGCCGAGCGCGCCGCGAACGCGCTTGACGTCGGACAGGCGCGCCTGCGCCCAGCTCCAGCGGCGGTGCGGTCCGATCGCGCCCGTCAGCGAGGAGGCGCCCACGGGGCGCATGCCGGGGGACGCCGCCGCGGCCGCGCGCGCCACTTCTGCGAGCGAGCGCAGCGTCTCCCGCGGCGCGCCGAGCATCCGGCGCAGCGTCTGCAGCTGCCCGTACGGGCTGGCGCGATAGGCGAGCGTGCGGGCGAACAGCTCGACGCCGGAGGGCTCCGGCGCGGGCGCCCACTCGTGCGGCGCGGCGCCGGCCGTGTCGTCCGAGAACATCACCGACATCAGGTCGGTCGCGGCGACGCCGTCGACCATGCAGTGATGCACCTTCGACAGGAGCGCCCAGCGGCCGCCCTGCAGCCGCTCGATGACCCATAGCTCCCACAGCGGCTTGTCGCGGTCGAGGTGCTGGGAGAACACGCGGCTGGCCATCTCGCGCAGCTGCTGCTCGCTTCCCGGCGCCGGTAGCGCCGTGTGCCGGAGGTGGTAGTCGAGGCTGAAGTGAGGATCGTCGATCCACGCCGGCGAGCTGATCGCGAGCGGCACGAAACGGACCTTCTGTCGATAGCGCGGCACCAGCTCGAGCTTGCCGGCGACCATCGCGCGCAGGTCCTCAAACGGCGGCGGCGGCCCCTCGAAGATGCTGACGGCGCCGATGTGCATTGGCGTGGTGGCGTTCTCCACGTGCAAGAAGGACGAGTCGATCGGACTCATCCACTCCATGCAACCTCCGTGGCGCCGTCGAGCAGCTGCTCGAGCACCCGGTAGACCTGCGGATGAACCGACATGCCGCAGTGGCTCGAGTCGACCTCGGCCGGCTCGGCGTAGGGGTCCAGGCACGCGCGCCAGTCGACGATCCCATCGCTGCGCGAGTAGACCGCCACGGCCTCGACGTCGGGCGACAGCGGAGCGGCGAGATCCGCTTCGAAGGCAGTACAGCACTCGCCGTCCTTGCAGCTGGTCGAGAACACCCCCGGCATCCCGAGATCGCCCAGTCGCGCCACCAGTCGCACGGTGCGGAGCACGGACGGCGAGACGGCCAAGCCGTCGCACACGGGCGAACCCAGCATCACGAGCCCGCACACGAGCTCCGGATGGCGCACCGCGAGCGAGCGGGCGAGCGCGCCGCCGCGGCTCTGGCCGATCAGCACGACCGGGCCGCCGCGCTCTGCCACAAAGCTCTCGAGCTGTGCCGCGAGGCGCTGGACGATCTCCTCGGCGCAGTCGACGTTGACCCGCATGCCGCTCAACGCGACGCTGTGGCCGCGCCGCCGCAGCCAGTGGCGCATCACCCGCAGCGAGTTGTCGCCGGCCATGAAGCCGGGGATCAGCATCACCGGGCCGGCGTCCTCGCGACGGCTGGGCGCCCGCAGGCGCGCGTCGGTGAGCAGGCGCGCGAGCTCTCCGCCGTAGCGCAGCTCTCCCCAGACCGGCGCCTCCAGCGCCCCAGCCTCCCTCTCCTGCGCGAACATCGTTGACATAGAGTACGCCCAATGGAGCTCACCGACCGGCATATCGTCGTCACGGGTGCCGCCGGCGGCATCGGCAGCGCGCTCGTGCGCAGCTTCGTCGAGGAGGGCGCGCGGGCGGTCGTGGTCGCCGACCGCGACCCGCAGGGCGCTCAGGCGGTGGCTGGGGAGCTCGGCGCCGGCGCGCTCGCGGTGGAGTTCGACGCGGGCAGCGAGAGCAGCGTGCGCGAGCTGATCGCGACCGCCACCGACGCCAACGGCCCGATCGACATCTTCATCTCGAACGCCGGTGTCGGGGGCATGGGCGGCGGCCCCGTCGAGGCGACCGACGAGGCCTGGGACGAAGCGTGGCGGGTCAACGTGATGGCGCACGTGTGGGCCTCGCGCGCGCTGCTACCCGAGATGCTCGCGCGCGGGGAGGGCTATCTGATCAACACCGCCTCCGCCGCCGGCCTGCTCACGCAGGTTTCCTCGCTGATCTACAGCGTCACCAAGCACGCCGCAGTGTCGCTCGCGGAGTGGATGTCGATCGAATACCTCGACCAGGGGGTGCGCGTGTCGTGCATCTGCCCGCAGGGCGTGCGCACGCCGATGCTCGAACGCGGGATGGAAGAGGCGGCCGCGGCGGCCGCGCTGTCAGCAGGCGGCCTGATCGAGCCCGAGCAGGTCGCGGACGCGGTCGTTGCGGGGGTCCGCGAGGAGCGCTTCCTGATCCTCCCGCACGAGAACGTCGCGGAGTTCATGGCGCGCAAGGGCACCGATCCCGAACGCTGGATGCGAGGCATGCGCCGGCTCGTGGCCGGGGCGCGCTCAGCGGCCGATTAGATACGCCCGGCGCTCGGCTAAGCGGACGCGGGCTGGGGCACGACGCCGTTGCTCGACGCGATCGCGCTGGGCTCGGCGGGCACGCCCGGCTCGGCGAGCGCGCGTCCGTGGCGGATCAGGTCGGCGGCGCGCTCGGCCACCGCGATCGTGGGCGCGTTGGTGTTCCCGCGCGGGACCATCGGCATCACCGACGCGTCGATGACCCGCAGACCCTCGAGCCCGTTGACGCGCAGCTGCGCGTCAACGACGGCGGCGGCGTCCTCGCCCATGCGGCAGGTGCCGACGGGGTGGTAGATCGAGAAGGTCGTACGCGCGATGTGCTCGCGCAGCGCCTCGTCGCTGTCCCCCTCGGGAGTGATGCAGGGCTCGACGCAGTACGGCGCGAGCGCCGGCTGCGCGCAGATGTCGAGCATCCGGCGAAAGCCCGCGATCATGCGCTGCATGTCGTCGCCGGCGGTGTAGTAGGAGTGGTGGACGATCGGCTTGGCGCTCGGGGAGTTGGAGGCCAGGCGCACGTTGCCGCGACTGTTGGGGGTGAGCAGGCACGGCGTCGCCAGGAAGCCGTGGGCGTCCGGGTCGCTCATGCCCTCGTCGATGATCTGCACGGGGATGAAGTGAAACTGGATGTCCGGCGCGGGAGCGTCGGGCGCGACGCGAACAAAGCCGCCTGCCTCGGCGAAGTTGGAGGCGAGCGGGCCGGTCTGCGTGGCTTCGTACTCCTCGAGCGCCTGCGGCTCGAGCGAGAGCAGCAGGCTGACCTCCTCGGGGGTCGTCCACACCGCGTAGGAGGCAGCGTGGTCTGAGAGGTTCTCGCCGACGGCCGGCTGGTCGAGCAGCACCTCGATTTCGCGCATCGTCAAATGCTCGGCGGGCCCGACGCCGGAGAGCATCAACAGCTGCGGCGAGTTGTAGGCGCCGCCGCACAGGATCACCTCGCGCTCGGCGCGCAGCTCCTGCGCCTGGCCGAGCTGGCTCGCCTCCACGCCGACGGCGCGATTGCCCTCGAACAGCACGCGCTGCACGAGCATGTACGGCATCACGGTGAGGTTGGGGCGATCGCTGACCGGGTGCAGATAGGCGACGGCGGTGCTCGCGCGCATGCCGCCGCGGTGGGTCACCTGGTAGAGACCGACGCCATCCTGCTCGTCGCCGTTGAAGTCGTCGTTGCGGGGTAGCCCCGCCTGCACACCGGCCTCGACGAACGCGCTCGACATGGGGTTGTTCGAGCGTCCCTCGCTGACCGGCAGCGGGCCGCCTGCGCCGTGCCAGCGCGACGCGCCGCGCTCGTTGTCCTCGGCCTTGAGGAAGTACGGCATCAGGTCCGCTGCCGACCAGCCGGGCACGCCCCATTCGTCGTAGTCGAGGCGGTTGCCGCGGATGTAGATCATCGCGTTGATCGAGGAGGAGCCACCGAGCACCTTGCCGCGGGGCAGCGGGATGCGGCGGTTGCGGCACTCGGGCTCGGGCGCGGTGCAGTAGTCCCAGTCGACCTCGGTGCGTGGCAGCTGCAGGTAGCCGAGCGGCACGTGGATGTTCTCGTTGACGTCGGGCGGCCCGGCCTCCAGCAGCAGCACCTGGACGTCGGGGTCCTCGCTCAGCCGGTTTGCGAGCACGCAGCCGGCTGACCCCGCACCCACGATCACGTAGTCGTACATATCCCGAACCCTCCTTCGCCGCTCGCTCTCTCCTTGGGGCCCACGATACTCCTCGCGCACAGCGGCCACGCCTGCGCAAGCGCGCGCGAGCGCGCTGGACCCGTCAGCCGTCTCAGTCGCCGGCGACGGTCTTCGCGAGCTGACGCTCGGGCGGGATGCGGATCACATCCCACACCAGGCCGAGGCGCTCCATGCCGGCGATCACCCACGCGGACGGGTCGAGCTGCCACCAGCGCAGACCGTGGCGCGCGGAGGTGGGAAAGGCGTGGTGGTTGTTGTGCCACGCCTCGCCGAGCGTCGGCAGCGCCAGCCACAGCACGTTGCGTGACTCATCTCCCGTGTCGAAGCTGCGCCGGCCGAAGAAGTGACACAGCGAGTTGATCGAGAAGGTCGCGTGGTGCAGGCAGAACATTCGCACGGCACCGCCCCACAGCATCGCGGTGAACCCTCCGACGATCGTGCCGGTCAGCGCGACGCCGAGGCCGAACGGCACGGCGAGCCCGAGCGCCACCCACAGCAGGAACGTGCGATCCACGAAGCGCACCACGGGGTCGGCGAGCAGGTCCTTGGCGTAGCGCCGCTCGTCAGCCATCGCATCGCCGCTCAGGATCCAGCCGACGTGTGCGTGGAACAACCCCCTCACGGCACCGCGCCAGCCGCCGTGATGGTCGAGGTGCGGGCTGTGCGGGTCGCCCGGCGCGTCGGAGAACTGGTGGTGCTTGCGGTGGTTGGCGACCCACTCGATCACCGGTCCCTCGACAGCGGCCGAGCCCAGCGCGGCGAACACCCCGCGCAGGGCGGGACTCGTCTTGAAGCTGCGGTGCGTGAGCAGGCGGTGGAAACCGACGGTGATGCCCGCGCCGGTCAACAGATAGGTGAGCGCCATGACGAGCAGATCCGGCCAGCGCAGAGCGCCGCCCCAGGCGAGGTATGCCGCGAACCCCACGAGCGCGAGCGGCACGACCATCACCACGACGTTCGCGATGCGGTCGATCGTTTCGTTCTCGACCGGGGCGGCTGGCGGCGCACGGTGCTCACCGAGGGGCTCGTGCCGGTCGGCGCTCACCTGCCCATCCGTGGCCACCGGAGCGCCAGCTTGATCGAACGTCATCCGTACACCGGGCACCGACGATACTCCCACCACCCGTGGAAGCCCGCCGTCAGCCGTGCCTGGCGGGCGCTGGAGGTGTAACGCATCGGCCGCCGCTCGGACTGAACTTTGCATGTCCACTCGCCAACTCCTAGGAGACTCTGCAATGAAAGCGACAATTCGCCTCGGCGCGGCCGCGATCGCCGCCACGGCTGCGATCGGCGTGCTCGGCGCACCGGCGTTCGCGGCCGGCACCAACCACGCGGTCTTCGTACAGACGGACAACGTCAAAGGCAACCAGGTCGTCGTCTACGACCGTTCCGCCGAAGGCAAGCTCGCGCAGGCCGGCGTCTACGACACGGGCGGCCTCGGGGGAGCGCTCGAAGGCTCGGTCGTCGATCATCTCGCCTCGCAGGGCTCGCTCGCCTATGACAAGCAGGACGGCCTGCTGTACGCGGTCAACGCCGCCAGCAACACCGTCTCGGTGTTCGCGGTCTTCGCCGACAAGCTCGCGCTGCGCCAGGTGATCGGCTCGGGCGGCACCTTCCCGGTGAGCATCGCCGTGCACAACGGCGTCGTGTACGTGCTCAACGGCCTGGAAGGCGGATCTGTGCAGGGCTTCACGGTCGCGGCCGGACGGCTGGTCGCGATCCCGGGGTCAAACCGCGCGCTCGGCCTCGCCTCGGAAAGCCCGCAGTTCACCCACTCGCCGGGCACGGTCGTGTTCTCACCAGAAGGCACGCAGCTGATCGTCACGACCAAGGCCAGCGGCAACGACGTCGACGTGTTCGCCGTCGCGCCCGGCGGGACGCTGTCGTCGGCCTCGCCGGTGGTGAACCCGCTCCCCGGCACCGTCCCGTTCGCCGTGACGTTCGACCGCCAGGGACACCTGATCCTCGCCGAGAGCGCGGGCGCACTGGCGAGCTTCAAGCTGCAGGAAAACGGCGTCATCGACCAGCTCGACGTGGTGCCCTCAGAACAGATCGCCACCTGCTGGGTGGTGGAAGCGCGCGGGCAGTTCTACACGTCGAACCCCGGGAGCGCCTCGCTGAGCGCGTTCGGCTCGAGTCACGGCGGTCAGCTGCTGACGCTGCTCGGCGACACCAAGACCGACGGTGGCACGGTCGACGCCACGGCCACCAACGACGGGCAGTTCCTGTACGTGCAGACCGGCGCGGAAGGCATCGTCGATGAGTTCTCCGTCGCGCCCAAGGGCGAGCTGACGGAGATCGGCTCGATCGATGTCCCCGGTGCCCAGGGCGGCGAGGGGATCGTCGCAGGCTAGCCAGGCCACGCCATGCAGGTTGCGGCGCCAGATGGGGCGCCGTAGCCTGCAGCGCGGCTTTTGAACGGCATGGACTGTGCTCTTGACCCCCTACCCGACCCCCAGGCGTGCGCATGGGGTTGATCGCGGCGATCGCCGTTGTCGGCCTCGGCCTGCCGCGCCGACGCAACCAAGCGCCGCTCGCGGTCGACGAGGACGCCGAGCTCGTCGCCCGGCTGCGCGCCGGCGAGGAGCAGGCGTTCGTGGCGCTCGTCTCCCGTCACCACGCCGCGATGGTGCGCCTCGCCGGCTCATACGTTGCCAGCCAGGCCGTCGCCGAGGAGGTCGTCCAGGATACGTGGATGGGGGTGCTGCGCGGGATCGACGGCTTCGCCGGACGCTCGTCGTTTCGCACGTGGCTGCTGCGGATCCTCGTCAACCGCGCCACGAGCACCGGCGTGCGTGAGCGTCGAAGCGTGGCTGTCGGCGACGCCGGACCGGTCGTGGACCGGGCGAGATTCGACGCGTCGGGGGCGTGGATGTCGCCGCCGCAGCACTGGGTCGAGGACAGCGAGGACCGGCTGCTCGCGCAGGGCCTGTCCGGCGAGATCCAGGCGGCGCTCGAGGCGCTGCCCGCGCGCCAGCGCGAGGTCGTGGTGCTGCGCGACGTCGACGGGCTCAGCGGCCACGAGGTTTGCGAGGTGCTCGAGATCAGCGAGGCCAATCAGCGGGTGCTCCTGCACCGCGGACGCAGTCACCTGCGTCAGGCCTTGGAAACCGCGTTGGGGAGCGCGTGAGCATGTTCTGGTCAAAGAGCTGGCTCGTATGCCAGGAGATGGTCGAGCTGATCACCGACTACCTCGAAGACGCGCTGCCGCGCTCACAGCGCCGGCGCTTCGAGGCGCACCTCGCGGGCTGCGAGCACTGCACGGAGTACCTCGAGCAGATGCGCGTCACGATCCGGCTCACCGGGCAGCTGCGCGCGGAGGACCTCACGCCGGCGATGCGCGAGGAGTTCACGGACCTGTACCGGCGCTGGCGCTCGCAGGGGGACTGAGTCTGAGGCGCTGCGGAGTCTCAGGCGCTGCGCGAAGGCTCCCACATGTCGATCCCGCCGTCCACGGCGTAGCGATCGATCTCGGCGAGTTCGTCGGGAGTGAAGTCGAGGTTCTCGAGCGCAGCGACGTTCTGCTCGAGCTGTGTGACGCTGCTCGCGCCGGCCAGAGCGGAGCTCACGCGTGGATCGCGCAGCGCCCATGCGATCGCGAGCTGGGCGAGCGATTGGCCGCGTCGCGTGGCGATCTCGTTCAGCGCGCGCACACGCGCGAGGTTCTCGTCGCTGAGCAGGCGCTCGTCGAACGCCTCGCCGCGCCGCACGCGCGAGTCCTCTGGAACGCCGTGCAGGTAGCGGTCGGTAAGGAGGCCTTGGGCGAGTGGCGAGAACACGATCGCACCCACGCCGTGGCGCGCGAGCAGATCGAGCAGCTCCTGCTCGATCCAGCGGTTGAGCATCGAGTAGGAGGGCTGGTGGATGAGCAGCGGCGTGCCGAGGCCGTTTAGGATCTCGATCGCCTCGGCGGTGCGCTGCGGCGAGTACGAGCTGATGCCGACGTACAGCGCCTTGCCCTGGCGCACCGCCGTGTCGAGCGCGCCCATCGTCTCGCGTAGCGGCGTGCGCGGGTCGAAGCGGTGCGAGTAGAAGATGTCGACGTGCTCCAGACCCATGCGGGCGAGGCTCTGGTCGAGGCTCGCCAGCAGGTACTTGCGCGACCCCCACTCGCCGTAGGGCCCTGGCCACTGGTCGTAGCCGGCCTTGGTCGAGATGATCAGCTCGTCCCGGTAGGGGCGGAAGTCCTCCTTGAAGATGCGCCCGAAGTTGGTCTCGGCGGCGCCGTAGGGCGGTCCGTAGTTGTTGGCGAGGTCGAAGTGCGTGATGCCGAGGTCGAAAGCGCGGCGCAGGATCGCGCGGCTGTTCTGCAGCGGACGATCGTCGCCGAAGTTCTGCCACAGCCCGAGCGAGATCGACGGGAGCTGGATGCCGCTGGCGCCGACGCGGCGGTAGGGCATCCGCTCGTAGCGGGCCGGGTCGGCCACGTACAGGGGTACCGCGCGCCCTGGATCGAATGGCATCGGGGCGAGTATTGCACTATGGGAGCATGGCCTTGGACATGAGCTACGACAAGGGGCTGCACGAGGTCGGTGATGGCCTCTTCGCCTACCTGCAGCCGGACGGAGGCTGGGGTTGGAGCAACGCCGGCCTCGTTGTCGACGGCGAGAGCACGCTGCTCGTCGACACGCTGTACGACCTCGCGCTGACGGAGCAGATGCTGCAGACGATGCGTCGAGCGGTGCCGGCGGCGGCGCGCATCGACACGCTCGTCAACACTCACGCCAACGGCGATCACTGCTACGGCAATCAGCTGGTCGGCGGAGCACGGATCGTCGCCTCGGAGCGCACCGCCGCGGAGATGTCTGAGCTGCCGCCGGCGGCGATGGCGGCGCTGCTCGAGCAGGCGCCGGCGATGGGCGAGACCGGGGCGTTCTTCCTGGAGTGCTTCGGCGCATTCGACTTCAGCGGCATCGAGCTCGCGCTCCCTCAGGAGACCTTCGCCGGTGAGCTCACGCTGCGGGTCGGCGACCGCGAGCTGCGGCTGATCGAGGTCGGTCCCGCCCACACGCGCGGCGACACGCTCGTGCTCGCACCCGCCGAGCGCGTGCTGTTCTCGGGCGACATCCTCTTCTCCGAGGCCCACCCGATCGCGTGGGCCGGTCCCGTCTCCAATTGGATCACGGCGTGCGATCGGATCCTCGCGATGGACGTCGCGGTGATCGTGCCGGGACACGGTCCGCTGGCGAGCCTCGACGCGGTGCGCGAGCTGCGTGCGTACTTCGAATACCTCTACGAGCAGGCGCGTCAGTGCCGTGCGGAGGGGATGACCGCGCTGCAGGCGGCACGCGCGATCTCCCTGCAGCGGTGGGCGGACTGGGGCGAGAGCGAGCGGCTGGTCGTCAACATCGCCAACATCTACAACGAGCTGGCGGGCGATCGGGAGCCGATCAACCCGCTGTCGGCGTTCGAGCAGATGGCCGAGCTGGCGCGTTCGCGCTGACGCTCGCGGGCGAGCTCAGCCTCGCGAGAACGGCCGGTGATGCGCCGCGCCGAGGCGGTCGAGGACCGCCGTCAGCACCGCCGTCACCTCCGCTGCGCTCACTTCGTCGGCGGTCACGTCCTCGGCCGCCATCAGCTCGGCCGCGATGTCGGTGCTCGGCTCGCCGGCCGGGTTGGCGGCGGGGGGCTGCGCGGCGAACGGGTGCTGTGCGGCGAAGGTCTCGGGCGCCAGGACCTGCCTGACCGCCGCGAACGCATCGTGGCGATCCGGTGGAAGCTCCACCGCGAGCGTCTGTGTCGGCGTCGGCGCGGACTCCGCGATGGCCGGCGCGGGTGTGCCGGCCTCTGGCAGCTCTGTGTCCTGCACCGGCGCCTCGAGCGGGAGCTCAATCTTGTGGCGGCGACGGAGCAGCCGCGCAAAGAAGCCGCGGCGTGGCTCCGGCTCGCGCTCTGGCGTGGCCGCCGGTGCGATTTCGGGCTCTGCAGCGGCAACCTCGGGCTCCGCGGCCGGCTCGCCCTGGCCCTCGCCGGCTGTCTCGGCCTCTGTCTCAGTCTCAGGCTCGCTCGTGGCCTCCGGCGCTGGAGCGCTCAAGATCCGCTCGCGCGTGGCACAGAGCGTCACCCTGGTTCCCCACCCGGATGGCTTGATCGAGACGACGCCGGTCGTGTGCTCGGCCGCCCACTCGACGACGCGTTCGGGCTCCGTGCGCACTATGCGAATCTCCCCCAGCTCGCCGAGATGACGGGCGAGCGCGGCTGGATCGCTCAGCTCCGCCCACAGCTCGGGCGGCGACTTGACCAGCGTGCGCTGCACCTCCGAAGAGATCATCGCTTCAGGATTCGAGCGAACGCCGGCTACTCCTCCCTACGATCGGACGACCGATCCTCGTGGGCCGCTGATCTTGGCGGACAGCCGACGCGCCTCGATTGCGTCGTCATCGAACGGCAGTAGATCGACGATGCCTGCCTGCTCAAACGCCCGCTGTACGAACCGCGGCCCGGGAACCAGGGAAAAGCCGTAACCCTGCCGCTGGCACAGACCGCAGCGAAACGAGATCACCGCGACCCCAACCGAGTCGATGTGGGTGAGCTGACGGAGATCGAGCGTGATCGCGGTGACCCCTTTCACGCAGAGGTCCTCGATCTCCACTTCGAGCGCGTGAGCGGAGCGACGCGTCAGCTCGCCCGTCAGAATCAGGGTATGCGCCCAGACGCCGGCGCCCTTGGACGCCGAGCGCGCCTTGGCAGCGCCAGGATGTGTTCGCGTGTTCGCGTTGAACGCGGCGTTGGTGCGACTGGCGAGGTTCGGGGCTGCGTCGCCCGCGTCTCTCCTACCAATGCTCACCGCCGACGTAGCTAGTTGACCTTCCATGTGAAACAGCTCCTTCCGAGGAAGCTTCGGATTGACTCCCAGGCGCCGGATCACGAGATCCAGCGCCGAACCGAGGCGACGGAAGGAGCTAGCCCGGGCGCTCTGGAATCAGAACGAAGAACGCCGTGCGCCACGGCTGGCATGAGAGCCGCAGGCGACGCAGGGCGCGTGGGCCTGCGAGCAACAGGAGGCCCGCGAGCGTGAAGAAGCCCGACAGCGCGACACCGGAGCCGCCCGCCGCCGAGCCGCCCACGGCGCCGCTCGGTGCGGGCGCGGGCGCCGGTATGACCGGGTGGCTGCCGCCTACCGAGTCGCCGTAGCCGCCGTCCGGCGGACCCGTCCTCGAGCCAGTCGGCGCGCGGAAGCCAGCTGCCGGCGCCGAGAGCGCGATCTGACCGCTCAGCCAGCCGGCCCTGCAGTTGTCGGTGGCGGTCCGCGCCATTCCAGAGAGCTCGCAGCTCAACTCGGCTGCGCGCTGCGCGGCGCTCAGCCCGACGCCCAGGACGCCACCTGCGATCGCGGCTGAGCCGGGACCGCCCGGCGGCCTTTGAGAGCGTCCTGCGGCTCCCACCGCGAGATGGTCGAGCAGGACGCTCGACGCTTCCACGGTGGCGGCGTCCGGGGCCGTGGCGTTCTGCGGGACGGCCGCCGGCGGCGAAGTCAGGCCGGTCGCAATCTGCCCGGTGCTCGGCGTCGCAACGGACAGCGCGGCTTCCGCGGCCGTGGCCGCGTCCGGCTCGGCGCTCGCCGGGGCTTCGGCGATCGGCTTCGGCGTCGGCGCGACTTCCACAGGCACGAGTTCCGCCACCGGCGTAACCGGCGCCTTGACTTCAGCCGGGGGCGCCGGTTCCGGCGCCGGCACGACCGGTGCTATGGGTGGCGGTATGACTTCGACGACCGGCGGGATCGATGGGGGCGTGACTTCTATAACCGGCAGGATCGGCGGAGGCGTGACTTCGACGACCGGTGGGGTCGGTGTCGTCACTCCAGTGCTCGGAGTTTCGGGCGCTGACGGCGGCGGCGGCGATTCCGGCGTGGGTTCGGACGTGGAGCCACCCGAGGCCGTCGACGGAGCCACGGGTTCATCCGCCGGCGCGGCAGCGCTCGCACCCGCGGCGGCGAGCGTGAGCAGCAACGCCATGGCGAGCACCCACGCACAGAGGAGACCTTTGGCGAGGGTCCTGGTCGAGGGGTTCTGGGTTGTCCCGAGCACGCTTCGTCCTTGGTTGCGCTTTCCCGTTACCTCCGATGATAAACCCAGCCCGGCCTCGGTGCGCGATGCCCAGAGTCCGCGCTGCACAGGCACGCGAGCGCTCTCTGCCACGCGAGTGAGCGCCTGGCATCCCCGAGGGAATGGAGCCGTAGTCACGGCGACTGGGGCAGCTTCACTGAGCGGCGTCCGCCGGCAGCGGCCGACGGAGGCGGCACGACCGGTCCGATGTCGCCGTCCGGCGCTTCGTCCAGATCGACGATCACGGGCGCGTGATCGCTTGGTTTGCTCCCCTTGCGGGCCGCGCGGTCGACCCACGCCGCACGGACCCTGCCGGCGATCGTGTCAGTCGCCAGCACCAGGTCGATCCGCATGCCGAGGTCCTGATGGAACATCCCGGCGCGGTAGTCCCAGTAGGTGAACACGCGCTCGGTCGGCCAGCGCTCGCGCACGACGTCGTGCAGTCCAACCCGCTCGAGCTCCGCAAACGCCGCGCGCTCGGCGGGCGTGACGTGCGTGTGACCGACGTAGGCGGCCGGGTCGAACACGTCGATGTCGGCTGGCGCGATGTTCATGTCCCCGCACACGATCGTCTCCGGCGGGGCGGCGGCGAGCATCGCCGTCAACGCCGAGAGCCACGCGAGCTTGTAGTCGTAGTGCTCGGAGCCGGGCACCCGGCCGTTGGGAACGTACACGCAGTGCACGCGAATCCCGCCGCACGTCGCGGACAGCGCGCGCGCCTCTTTCCGCCAGACGCCCGGCTCGAGCCCGACCCCGACCGCGACGTCGTCGAGCCCTACGCGAGACGCGATCGCGACCCCGTTCCACTGCAGCTCGCCGTGTCGGGCGAACGCGTAGCCGCGGCTCGTGAGCTCGTCCCCGAGCAGCTCGTCGAACGCCTCGTCGGTGAGCTTGGTCTCCTGCAGGCAGACGACGTCCGGCCGGCGCTCCTCGAGCCACGGCAGCAGTCGCGGCACCCGCTGCTTGGCCGAGTTCACATTCCAGGTCGCGATCCGCACCGGGCCTACGCTAGCGGCGCTAGTGGATCACGCGACGGCCCCAGGCAAACGAGCTGCCGAGCCAACTCCCGGTCAGCGCCGTCACGTACACGCCCTGGCCGGAGGAGTGGATCACCCAGTTGTCCCCGAGGTAGATCCCCTCGTGGACGATGTTGCGCTCGGTGGCCTTGCTGTTGAAGTGAGCGGATCCGAAGAACAGCAGATCGCCGGGCGCGAGCTGGACGATTGCCAGCCGCTGCGACACGGGGATTTCGCCGGCCTGTTCGGCCGCCGTGCGACCGTGAATCGCCTGACCCCACGGCAGGCCGGAGACCTTGAACACGCGCCACGCGAAGCCCGAGCAGTCAAAGCCTCCGTGTTCGAGCCCGTCGGCTGTGCTGTCTGTCGTGCCACCCCACACGTAGGGGTAGCCGATGCGCGATACCGCGATCTGCAGCGCCTGGCGCTGCGCGCTGCGCAGCTGCGGAAGTTCAAACGCCGACAGTGCTTCGTGCGCGGAGGAGATCGCCCACGTGCTCGTGTTCATCGCCGTCGCCAACGACCACGCCGCATCGGCGCGGGTGATCGGATCGTTCGGGAACAGATCGAGTCGTTGCGCGCCGACGGGGTGCTCGTAGCGCAGTTCCAAGAGGCGCGCCACCACCTCTGACCCGAAGTACGCCGGGGGGTGCAGGCCGGCCGCCGCAGCCGTCGCCTGCACGTGCGCCGCCACGTCGCCCAACCCGAGCTCTTCGACGAGCATGCGATCGAAGCCGACGACCGTGACGGGACTCTGCGTTGCGTGGGCGACGGGTACCGCGGGCACGCCGGCCGCGACCGGTTCCTCGCCGGAGCCCGGTTGGGCGGAGACCTGCTGGCTCATCTGGGCCTCCAGGCGCGTCGCGAGCGCCGCCATCGCCGCGTTGGCCTGTGGCGCTGACAGCTGGCCGGCGCCGTCGAAGGATCCTCCGCTCGCTTCCATCAGCCCCGCGGCGAGCACCTGGCGCTGCTGGGCAGCGTCCCAGCCGCCGCTCGCGGACGCGCCGCTCGCCTGCGCGGGGAGAGTCGCACAGGCCACGCCGAGCAACGCGATCGCGAGGGCGTTGCGGAGCGGCGAGCGGGCACAGGCCCGCGGGAGCAGACGGCACGTCACAAGCTTCCTATCGACGCTGCCGGCCCCTGGCGTTAGTGTTCGCGAATGTCCAGCTTTGAGCTGTCGGGAAAGACAGCGCTCGTCACCGGAGCGGCGCGGGGCATCGGCTTTGCGACGGCCCGCGCGCTCGTCGGCCGCGGCGCATCGGTGCTGATCGCCGACCTCGACGCGGAGAAGGCCGCTGCGGCCGCTGCCCAGATCCACGACACGCGCGCGGCGGGGATCGCCGCGGACGTGACCGACAGGGGCGCGTTGCAGCGGGCGGTCGCGACCGCCGTCGAGCGGTTCGGGGCGCTCGACGTGCTCGTCGCCAACGCCGGCATCGCCTCGCGCCCGGCGACGCTGCGCGCGATGGCACCCGAGACGGCTGAGCGGGTTCTCGACACCAACCTGCTCGGCGTGTGGCGGAGCGTCGATGCCGCGCTCCCCGAGATCGTCGCCCGCAAGGGCCACATCGTCCTGATCTCCTCGATCTACGCCTTCGTCAACGGTGTCGGCACGATCCCATATGCGATGAGCAAGGCCGCCGTCGAGCAGCTGGGTCGCGCGCTGCGTGTCGAGCTCATGCCGCATGGCGCGAGCGTCAGCGTGGCGTACTTCGGCTTCATCGACACGGAGATGGTCCACCGGGCGATCGACCAGGACCCGCTCGCCACCGAGATGATGAGCACGTTCCCGGCGCCGCTGCGCAAGCGCGTCTCGCCTGAGGTGGCCGGGGCGGCGATCGTGGCCGGCATCGAGCGCCGCAGCCCGCGCATCTTCCGCCCTCGCCGCTGGGCGGCGGTGTCGGTGCTCCGCGGGATCGTCAACCCGCTCAGCGACATGCAGCTCGAGCGCGACGCCCGCTCACTGGCGCTGGTGCGTCAGCTCGACGACCGCGCCGGCGAGGACCAGCCGACGACGGCCTGACGCACACGACGGTCACACACCGGCGTCACGTTTCAGCGGCTGCTGGCACATTGAGGGTGATGGCCGACGCGGGGGAGTTCGATGGCTTCTATCGCCGTGAGAGCGAGGGGGTGCTCGTGTTCTTTGCGCGCCGAACGCTCGATCCCGAGACGGCAGTGGATCTGACCGCCGAGACGTTCGGCCACGCGTATCTCGGGTGGCGGGGACTGCGCGGCGACTCGCACGAGGAGCGCCAGGCATGGCTGTACACGATCGCCCGTCGGCGGCTGGCGCGCTACCTGCGCCGTGGCCGCGTCGAGCGACGTGCGCTGCGGCGTCTCGGCATCCAGACGCCGGTGGCGCACGAGGACGATCTGGCCCTGATCGAGCAGCGCGCGGGCCTTGCGGAGCTGCGCGCAGCGCTGAGCTGCGAGCTCGTGCACCTGAGCGCGCAGCAGCGGCGCGCGCTGGATCTTCGGATCGTCCAGGAGCGACCGTATGCCGAGGTCGCGAGCGTCCTTGGCATCTCCGAGCTCGCCGCACGCGCGCGCGTCTCGCGCGGCCTGCGCGCGCTGGGCCGGGCGCTGGACGTCCAGCTCGCGGGAGAGCGGCCGTGAGACAGCAGCCACTCTCCGTGCTCGAGGCGCTCGGGGGCGAGTTCCGGCGCCTGGGCGAGCCACCGAGGCCTCGTGGCGGCCTCACGCGGCGAACGGTGCTGCTGGCGCTCGCGCTGGCGGTCCTGCTCGCGGGCGCCGCCGCAGCGGCGATCCTGATCACCGAGGGCGCGCCGCTGCCCGCGCCCAACGCACGGGACCTGCAGTCGAGCGGGGTGCCACTGCCCGCGACCGCCCGGCTCGCCGGCCTGGACGCGCCCGATCCAAATCCCGCGGAACCGCCGTGGGACATCCGCCTTTCGCGAACGCGGGCCGGCGAGACGTGCACCGCGGTCGGGCAGGTGCTGGATGGTCAGTTCGGGATCGTCGGGCTCGACCGCGTGTTCCGCGCGCTGCCCCTCGGCGGCGTGGACGCGTGTGGAGTGGACGCCCCCCACGGGCCGGTGCTGGCGGGAGCGCGGGTGTTCGTGGGCACGAGCGCGGGCGACGCGCGCACGGTGGTCAACGGCGTCGCGGGCGCCGGAGCGCGGTCGGTGACCGTCTACGGGCCCGAAGGCCCGCGAGCGCTGCGCCTCGGCCCGCAGGGGAGCTTCATCACCGTGTACCCGGGATACGTCGAAGAAGTGCGCCCGCGCGTCGTCGTGGTGCTGCGCAACGGCAGCAGTCACACGGTCGCGTTCGCGCAGTCCTCGGTGTTCGAAGTCGCCGATCCCGACGGCGGCTCACCGTGGGAAATCAGCGGCGGCGCTGACATCGGGCCGGGCGCCTACCCCGATGAGAACTGCGCGCAGGCCGTGCAGGAGCTGGGCCGCGGAAATCCGAGCCGGTTCAACTCGCCGCTGACACCGGAAGTGTGCGGTCGCCTGGGTGCGCACCCGCTGTTCGCGCTGATGCGCCGCTTCGTCCCGGAATCGGGCCGGCACACCGGCGCTCCCTGGGGAAACAACCCGACGCGAACGCTGGTTTACGGCGCGGCGGCGCGGCGGGTGATCTCGCTGACCCTGACCGGCGCGGGTGCTCCGCGGCAGCTCGCGATCGACCCGCACGGCGGGGTGTTCCTCGCCGTGCTCGACGGGCATGTCGATCCCCGCTCGCTGACGTTGACCGCGCGCCTGCGCGACGGTGGCTCGGTGTCCTACCGGCGCTCGACCAACGTGCTCGAATCCCCGTTCACCACCGTCGAAAGCCCAGGCGCACAGACGAACAGGACCAGCCGACCGCTGCGCGAACCGCCGGTCCCCGCCTACCGAAACCCGTTTCCGGCGCGCCTGCTCGCGCCCCCACCGGCGGACATCCCGCTGGCGCGGACCGTGCGCGAGACGCTTCGCGCCAAGGATCCGGCAGGCGGCCCGGAATGGGCGCTGCGCAGCTGGCAGGGGCTGCCCAATCCGCGTGCCAACTTCGGCGCCGGCTACCACCCGAAGCGGTTCATCTGCGTGCAGGTCGGGGCGGTCGAGAACCACCGGCTCCTCGAACCGCGACCCGGTAAGGCGGCGCTGCGGTTGAGCGTCGGCGCGGACTCGGAAGCCGGCGTCGGCGGCTGCAACGCGCCGAGCGACCTGAAGCGCTTCGGGCCGCTCGCCGAAGCGGTGAGCTACGTCGATGATCCCTACGCCTATTCACCGCGGCCGCTGCGGACGGTGGTCTGGGGCATGCTGCGGCTAGACGCCACGCATCCGGTGCTGCTCGGCGCAGGCGCGCCGCGGGCGCTCGCGCTCGACGCCAACCACGCATTTCTCGCGGTGCTTCCCGGCCGCTACTGGGATGCGCCGCTGCGCATCTCGGCGGTGATCGACGGACGGACCGTCACCCGTAGCGCGGTGCAGTCCTTCCCCGGTCCGCCGGCGACGCCACAGGCGCGCGCGCCGGATCCCAACGGCGGTGCGCCGTGGGGATTCGCGGCGGGCGCCAACAGCTCGACCGACTACGGACGCATCGTCGACGGACGCTTCGCGGTGATCGAAGCGCGCAACGGCTCGCTGCACAACGGCCCCGACGGCTGGAGCGGCGGCGGCGGGCCCGCCCTGCGCAAACCGCCGCCGGTTCGCTTCGACAGCAACGGCGGCCCCGAAGAAGGCCCGTTCGCAGAACACGCCACCGCGCTGCCGCGCCCCGAGATCGAGCGGCGCACGTTGCCCGGTCGCACGATCGTCACCGGTGTGGCCGACGCCGACGTGGTCTCGGTCACGCTGGCCACGCCCCGCGACGTCCGCACCCTCCGTCCAAGTGGACCGCAGCACGTGCTGATCGTCGTCTACGACGGACAGTTCTTCCGCGGCGAGATCGCTGCGACGGTCGAGCTGCGCGACGGGCACATTGTTACAGAGGCGGTGCCCAACGGCCCGGGGGGGAACCTTCCACCGGCACCGGCGGCGCCGTCGCTGGCCAAGCGCCTGCATCGGGATCGGGTCACGCTCGCGGGCATGCGCAGCCAGGTCGCGCGAGCCGCGCACGCGAGCCCCGGCCAACGCGAGAAGATCCTCCACGGCGCAGCGCTCTCGCAGATCGTTGAGGGCCTGCGCGAGATCGAAGCGATCGTCGCCGCCGAGGAGCGACGCATCGGCTACCTCGCCGCGCACCCGGACGTGCTGCCGCTCGAATAGGCCCTAGGCCTGTTAGCCGCTGGCCAGCCGGACGAGTCCGCAGAAGACGCCGGCGACGTGAGGGTCGAACTGCGATCCCGAGCACGAGTCGATCTCGGCGAGCGCCTCCTCGACGGTGATCGCGTCGCTGAACGGTCGATGGCGCATCATCGCGACGAACGCGGAGCACACCGCGATGATCCGGGCTCCGATGGGGATGTCCTCGCCCTTGAGCCCGTCGGGGTAGCCGCGACCGTCGTAGCGCTCGTGGTGGCAGCGCACGAGCCGCGCCGCGGGCGCGAGCGCCGGTGCGGCGGCGAGGATCCGCTGCCCGACTTCGGGGTGCGTGCGCATGATCGTCCACTCCGCGTCGATCAGCCCTCCCGGCTTGTTCGTGATCGTGTCGGGGATCGCGATCATGCCGACATCGTGCAGCCGCGCCGCCAGCTCGATGCGCTCGACATCGTCCTCGTCGAGCCCCAGGCCTTCTGCGGTCGCGATGGCGAGGCGCGCGACGCGGTTGAGGTCGTCGAGGACACCGGGGTTACGTTCGCTGAGGATCTTCAGCAGCAGATACAGGCCGTCACGGCCTCCGATGGCGTCGCCGGCGTCTCGCTGCCCGTTGATCGTCTTGAACATCTCGTTTTCGTATCGACCTGACGCCGGCGCGCTTGAAACATCGACGCGCTCTCAAACCGATGTTTGGGGGCGCCTACTGCCCTGCAGCGCGGCGGTAGCGCGCCACGGCCAGCGGAGCGAACACCGCGATGATCGCCATCACTAGCATGCCATAGAGGCCCGAGCCGACCCCGCCGGGCAGCATCTCGGCCAACTGGATCATGAACATCGCCACGCCCCCGCCGATCGGTGTGAAGCTCTCGTGCATGCCGTTGACCGCGCCGTCGGAGGCGCCTGTGGTCATGGCCGCGAATACCGCCGTGGAGGGCGCGCTGAAGCGGACTTCCTTGCCCTCCATGTTGGG